>CEOC01009168.1_pt1 | contig 12558 bp, 10 predicted proteins | sample 356191 | NCBI WGS metagenome assembly CEOC01 (sample SAMEA2619952, study PRJEB7988) | marine metagenome | biome: marine biome (ENVO:00000447); feature: deep chlorophyll maximum layer (ENVO:xxxxxxxx); material: "saline water (ENVO:00002010), including plankton (ENVO:xxxxxxxx)" | depth 17 m
ATCAATGTCTTTTTCTGAATCTTACTTATTATATTTAATGCCATAACAGTGTTATGGGTAACAGTGAAATCACCTAGGACAAAACGCCTGTTTCCATCTATCTCAAATCCATAATAATCATCCACTCCTATTTTTTCCACGTCGATTTCATACACCATATTATCATTTGTTGGAATATTCAACGACTTGGGGCGAGCATTTTGAAACACTATTTGTGCTCTATATCCCAAATACTCTTGTTTGTTATTTAGCGACAAATAATCCAACACGCAAATATCTTTGACTTCATTTGTGGGTTTATATTTTAAAGATAGTATATGACTTTCATTTACGATATATGGAAGACCCTTTTTAGGGATTACTTTATACATTTGTTCTCTTCCCCTTGCTAATGTTAAAACATTTCGAGGAGTTGAATCATCTCCCATTATTATGTCCCCTACAATAACATCTTGAACTAATTTGATGCTACCATCATACATCAATATTGGAGTATCCTTTCCTAAACATTTACCTTTACCACATCCGACCTCAAGTATACCTCCTCCACCTTTATTACTGACGTGATTCAAGTAAACATTGATAATTTCTGTTTGATAATCACGAAGAGTTTTGGTGAATTGTAAGTCACAAGGGTCCCCTTCAGAAATCTCACTTCTATGAGGTTTCCCATAGCGTTTTTCGCCGTAAAATCGCGGAATGTATAATTTGTTAGGGCTTTCTCGATATACAGGAAATGAAACAATATCAGTAGCAGCACCCATATTAATTCCTGGTTTGGCTTTTAGAAAGAGGTCTTCTTTAAGAAAATTTAGGTCTTGTTCAGATAGTATAGATTTAGGTATAGTATATCCTCGTCGTCCCAAATAGGCTTTTTCACACACATCGGATTTGTATGAATCACTTAGTGAAATTTTGGCAGGTTTTTCTTGGGATTTCTTGATATTTCTTTTATGGAAATTCATCGTCGTATAGTATTGGGAATTATTCTTTATATTCATTCAATTTTTTGAAAAACAATTTGTTTCCATATAGTATATAATTAAGATGAAGTTATCCGATTTTTCCAAATCTCTATCCACCTCTGAAATCGTTGTATTGTTGGTGTTTATTGTGTATTTAATATTCCCACTTCCTACACCTAGAATGGTAGCCCCATTGATTAACGGTTCTTTCGGTATGTTGGCTATTTTCATTCTTGTAGTATTGATGTTTCTTTATTCCAATCCTATTTTAGGAGTAGTATTCATATTTGTTGCCTATGAATTATTGAGAAGAAGTGCTATGGTGTATAAGCCTCAGCCTATGATGAAACACACACCAAATGAAAGAAAGAAGACCCAAGAAATGGCCAAAATGAACCCTCCTAAAGAAACCACCTTGGAAGAAGAAGTCATCAAGAAAATGGCACCAGCACAAAAGGATTTCATCCGCGATGACAGTGGAAGTAGCTTCAAGCCTGTGTATGCTTTTAGTAAACGGTGCTTCCAGAGCATAAATCAAACATAAATAAAATATATTCAAGTATTTTATTTATTCTTCGGGTTCTTCACCTTCTTCATCTCCGCCTTTTGCTTTCGATTTCACCACATAGAAAATAACAATGTATACGTCCAACAAAATACCAAACAACCATAACGACCCAGCATTCGTTGTAAATAATATGGTAAGAGTGATAATCATCAAAAATAAGAAAATACCAAACACAGTAACATTATTGAACAGTCCAACATTTTCGCTGGCAAATTCGGCAAAATCTTGTTGTATTTCTTCGGTGATATACTCATTTGGATTTTCAGGGTCGGGCTCTTTTGTTTCATCGTATTCATCGCATTGAATCATTTCTGGAAATGGACCCTTTAGGTCTATTTTGAATAAATAAATTCGGAGTAATGAAACAATGAAAAAGATGAATACTAATAATGCTGTTGTTGTTTTTCCTTTGCTATTTGTTTTAACACCATTGCTTAATAATGAATACACAAACATAATCATTACGACACAAATGTAAATATCGATAGAATATAATCGACCTGCTCTTGCCATACATGTTTGAAGGTTCTCGTTCTCATTAACAAGGTCTACGATTAAATTTTTATACAATGAAGGAGCCCCTAAATATCCAAACACCATTGCTAAAAAATACGATGTAAAGCTAACAACCGTTTTGATGTATTCGTATTCAGAGTCTTTTAGGCTATATTTACCTTTTAGAGGAACTTCTAAACTAGCCTCGTTTTGAACATCTGGTTCAATTTCATCAATGGGTTGACAATACGCGGTCGATGTTTTTGTTTTATTTCTAGATCTAAAACCTTCTACACCAGCTGTAGGAGTGGGTGTAGTGTTTTGAACAGGCAGTTTTTCAGTCAAAATAGTTCGATATGTTTCGTCGTAATTTTTCACAACATCAACCACTAGAAAATCGTCGAACGAAGACTTGATTTCAATAGGATTAGTGAACAATAATACATGTTGTTCTGTTAAATATCCGGGGCTCTCATACAATATTGCTTTATGAATATCATTGTCGAGAACATCATTAATATTGAACTCAACGATATTTTCTTCATGGGCAATAATTCGGTCGATATCTGTTGCCTCCATTTTCGTGTTTGTTCTTACAGGAATACAAATGTAAAGTGGTCTGAATCCATTGGTATTAGAAACATGTTCAATCAATATTTCACCTTGGAAATCGACGTTATCAATTGAGTGAACTTTTTTGGAAATATACATATTTTTGGTTACGTAACCAGAGTCAAAATCGGCATAATCTATGTTAATGGTATTTGGTTGTGCTGCGTATCCAACTTTTATATATCCACCATTTTCCAATGTTTTTTCATATTGTGTTTTATATATTTTATATGTAGGATAGTTGTAGTATATCTTATCCAAATCACTTATTTCGTTATTTATTTCAAATGACATATATAATTATTATGGATATAATTATATACCTATGAAATTCAAATCGTTCCTAAAATTATCTTCACAAATAGGGAATGTATCGGTAAGTTCCATTTTCGTATAAAGTAACGGTAAATGTATCATTGTAACCTTCTACATATACTTTGTCGCCATTATACAAATCGTTACATCCATACTCACCCGAACAACTCTTACCATTCAAACTAATTGGTAGTCGTGTATTCATATTTCCTGTGGTGGACATTGTATAATACTGCCATTTATCACGTCCCATTTGTTGCTTTCTTCCCATCAACGGTAATATTAAATCATCGGATTTGCCATTAATGGTCTGGTGTTGTTGACTTCGCGTCAAAATTCCGACTTGTGTGTAGTCCATATTAGTTCCACGGGTTTCAATATTGATAGGAACTGCCATTCTGGATTGTGTTTGAATGATGTGGGAATTATTTTCGGGAGGCTCCAACAAATTATGTAATGTGTTGATGGGTGGTTTATTGCGACTATCTACTCCGATTTGAATAATAGGTGGCATATATTTTGCGTCGGATTCTCTCATACTGGATGATTGTGTTGGAGTTTTCACGAAGATAGTATAATAGAAAAACGCAATCATAAAAATTATGATGAGTAGTAATACGATGGTCATATTTTCAATACAAAACATTCCGGGGGCACATTTTTTTGCCATTTTTATATATTATAATGTGTTATTTTTTTGAATTTAAAAAATGTTTTTAATCCTGTTGATGAAACTGAATGCGTTTTGTGTTTCATATGGTGGTGGTTTTGGAAATTTAGATTTACAAGTGTAGCATTTAAGTATTACGGAGTCTGGGAAATGAATAAGGTGGATTCCCGTCCCTAAACCATCCGGCTCAGGTTTATAAATATATTGATCAATTTCTTCTAAAAAGCACCATACATCTTTCTCTATTTTGGTCAGTTCAATTTCAGTTAAATATTCTAGGAACCAAAATGTTATTCTAAATGGCAAATAAATAATACGACCAGCAATATCCAACATATACCATAAGAAACACTGGGGTAAATTAACTATGCCATTCACACCACACATAAAAAGTCCCACTAACCAAGGTAAGAATTTCGCAAAAAACCACGGTATTATATCCCCGAAAAACCATTTCAAAGTATAACCGATAAGTTCACAAAATGCTACTGCAAGTAATACAAAAGCAAGGGTAATTGCATAGATGTTGGAAGAAATAAAATTTCCCATAAATGTTGCTACTTGAGTGACACTGTCTTGAATGGAACCTCTCACAGTTTGAACTACACTCATTATAGATTGACCTAATACTGCTGGATCTAATGGACCTGGAAATGCCATATTTTTATATTATATAGATTGTATATACTATATATAATATATTGTATGAATCCACCATACAACTCACTTATTCTGTTTTTGTGTTGTTAAAAAACGAAAGATTTTTTGAAATACTATTAATAGTATCCAAAAGAGGTTTATATTGGTTAATGCTACTCAACATCTTTTCTTGTGCTAAAATGACTCTGTCGGAGTTTTTCTCGTAGTCCATAACACTATTTTTATCATACAAATCCACTTTATTGAATGACTCTTTCAAACGGTTTTCTGCGTTTAATGCTAAATTAAGGTCTTTCGATTCTTCTGCGTTATTCAATCCTTCTGAAGGAATATCTGGTTCAGGTGTGGAAGTGGGTTTATTTCCAGAAATATCGGTAGATTCTTCTTCCTCATCATCTTCTTCCATTTCTTCTTCTACTTCTTCCTCTTCGTCGTCTTCAAACCCTTCTACAACACTGTGACTTGCGTTTGGTCCCAGCATTAATACATTTGTAGCGGCAAGGGCCACGCAAATGATGACCAACATATTTTTACTAAAATATCGCGTAATAACACCAATCAGTAATAAAACGGCGGCAAAATAGAAATTTCCAGACTGTAACAAATACACAAGTTGAATAAGGGCAATGATGAAGAATGCGTATAACAATGGTTTATTATGTAAGATAGAAATCTTAGATTTGAAATTGAAGATATCTTTTCCGAGTTTTGTTAAATTCAACATGTATGATATAAAATATATATACATTTTTCTACTACAATAGTTCAAAAAGAAGATTGGAAATTTTTATTTTAAATCTTCTAGATTTTGGATTCTTCTTCCTCTATCGATTCTGTATCTATATAGTGTGCTGGAACACATTCTCCAGAATAAATTTCGAGAACTTCTTTAACAACCTCTTCACGCTGTATATCCGTTTTATCAAATTCTAAACTTGTTATACTCGAAGAACGCTTCCCTTTGAATTTATCCAAGAAATCTTCCAATCCATTTGTTGTTTCTGGTTTATCATATTGTTCTAAATCCCCCGTGATGACCAACCGACTGTTTTCTCCTAAACGAGTCATTAACATCTTCATTTGAGCCACTGTGGAATTCTGCATCTCATCCGCTATTAACCACGCGTTTTTAAATGTTCTTCCACGCATATATCCCAAAGGAGCAATTTCAATCGACTTTTCCTCCATATATGCCGCAATTTCTTTGGGAGTCAAAAACTGGTGTAATATGTCATAAATAGGACGAACCCACGGTGCCATTTTCTCTTCCAAAGTCCCCGGCAAATAACCTAAATCCTCATCCACGGAAACTGAAGGCCTTGTAAATATCAACTTCTCGTATTTACCTGTTAGAAAATTCTTTACACCATACTCTGTTCCAAACATCGTCTTACCAGTTCCAGCAGGACCAGTCGCAACAATGATTTTCTTGTTCTTATTCTTCAACATATTTTCATATTGTTCTTGATTACGGTTCTTTGGTTTGGAAAATTTACTTTCGAATCTCACTTTTTCACTCTGAGTCATATAACGCAAGTTTTCATAAGGCCGAGCTAACTTTTCTCCAACACCTTTACTATCGTCACTCTTACTATCAGTTGGGTCATCTTTGGGGAAATCAGCAAAATATGTATTTAAGAGAGATTTTTCCGACTGCTTTTTAGGTTTCCTTCCGCGACGTTTTTTCTCCGTTTTTGGTTCGTCCCCTAAGGAGTCGAAAATATTCATCTCTTTTTACATTACTAAAGGAATTTATTTTGTATGAAATATTTTGCGGATGGTCTCATACATTATATGTTTGTATAGAACGGCTTTGATTATGGTGTAATAAAAATATCTATAATTTAATATATAATAAACATAGAAGATGGATGTGTTGGGTATTCAGATAATTCACTTGGGGGATATTTTAGCCATACCTTTTTTCTTATTGTTAATAGTGTATTTCGCGAATAAACCGAAAAAAACGCCTATTGAATACATATTATTGATATTTAGTGTGTGTGGATTTTTTGCGGATATCATATTCACAATGAACTATTTGTATGGATAACTAGATGAGAAAAAGTGTATGGTTATTATATATGCATGAATAAGAAGTCTATGAATAGTAAAAAAAATATTATAAAAATAGTGAAACAAGCCAAAAAGAATACAAAACCACATGAACTTCTTGGTCATTCAGTAAAAATAGTTGATAAATTGAGAGATGCTTATAATAAACAATCAAATAAGATGACACCTCAAGCAAAGTCTATTATGTTTAACAGAATTAAAAACGGTTCATATGGGAAAATGAGAAAAGAAGCACTGAAAAATTTAGATGGTTTAATTGAAAAATCAGATTCGAAAAACCAACAGTTGGAATCACTGAAACAAATGATAACGAATAAAAAAAGAAGAAGAATGTCTAAACAAAAAAAAGAATTGGCAGCAAAATTATTCACATCCATCACACACAATACTAAAGAGAAACGTGCGAAGTCAACCACTAGAAAAAAGAGAAAGAAACAAAGAAAATCTAAAACAATCAAAAATTTAGATGACAAAGAAATGAAAGGTGGTGTTATTACAGGCCTCTGGGGAGATGTATTCTACATTTTTGCCGACGTATTTGCTACAATCGGTTGGATTCCAATGGCTATATTAGGGGTTATATTTTATGAACTGGTAGACATACTTCAGGTAATTATCGGTGTAGGTGACAACAATTATTTGACATTTGATAGTCTTTCTAGATTCCTTCATACAAGTGATTTTGTAATGGCACCATACGAATGGCTAGCGTCGATTGGGAGCTGGCCCGGTGAATTAGTAAATGATACATATATGATTATGTCAAATGTTCCAATGTATACATTAGACATTGCTGAAAGGGGTGCCGAAGCTTTAGAAACTGTGGGAGAATTCACTATAAATGACGCAGTCATCCCATTGGCTAGTGGAACGGAAACAATCATTGGTGACCAACTGAATAATATAGGAAATGCTGTAAATACTATGGAAAAATTCACAACTTCTACGATTGTCCCAGATGCTGTTACAATTGGAAGTGATATTTTGGCTTCTACCGAATCTTTCGCTGAAACTTCATTGTTTCCAAGTATGTCCATTATTATTTCATTAATGTTTAAAGTAATCATCAGTCAAACATTTTTAGCAGCATTACTTACATCAATTCCCGCATATTTGATTTACGAACGTGAAAACATAAAAAATGCGTATGATAACATATCGAAATACGGATGGTTGATTTCTTTATTTCCAACAGATATAGAAGCCGACAACGACTTTTATTGTGAAGAAAAAATCAACTTGAAAGAGGAAATGAATAAAATAGATAGATTATTTGATATTGATGAAATCTTCGATAAACCACGTATTTTGTTGAAGAACATCAATGAATTGAAAATCAATGGTAGACAACTAGTACAGTTTCAAGAAGTTATTGAAACCGATTTGAAGAATATCGACATCAATATATTCACTAGGAAAGAATTATTTGAATCCGACTTTGAGAAATTTAGGTTACAAGTCAATATATCCAAAAACATCGAATTCACACGCAAAATGATTACCTTCAGAAAGCAAATTATTGAAAAAATAAACGAAATCATTATATCGATTGAATCCATGAAACTGAACAAAACCTTTGAAAAGAACAAAGACCTGTTACGGGTGGTCTTGGGAAAAATTATTAATACAATAAAAGAAACCATAAAAGATGGTTACGAATATTGTATGGAAAAAAGTGGCAATAAAGAATCAGTTAAAGAAGTTGAAGAACCATCCAATAACAAAACGAAAAAAAATATCTTACATAAATCATTATCAAGAACTCAGAAAGAACAACAATAAATTCAAATAATATTGCAAATTTTATATAATCATTTTTTCAAATTATATAAAAACACATCATTATTGATTTATTATGACTTACATCGAGTCTACCAGCGAAGTGTTACGCGGATTTATCCAAAATGATTCTTATCAAGAAATGTTGGAATACATCAAAAACAAAGACTTGACAATTGAACCATTCCTCATCGACATTTTGCCAGAAATTCTCAATAAACTCACAAATAAAAATACTATGGAACAAGCAAAAGAAGTCGGGGAACAAATCATCAAAAAAATGAACCCATTTGCCATGAAAGAATACATGAATATTTTGTATGAAAATTTCACTTCTATGAAATGGCAAATCAAAAAAGGTGCCCTTATTTTGCTCGGTTCTTTCGCCAAACATCAAACAACGGTTGTTAAGTTCAATTTACCAGATATGATTTTGCGACTCATCGATATGGCCGGAGATATTAAACCAGATGTCAAACAACAAACACAATTATGTTTCGAAGAATTATGTTCTGTCATCGATAATGTCGATATTACTAAAATCATTCCCGATGTAATTAAGGCCTATATGGAACCAGTGAAATATACCGAACAAGCACTCGATGTTCTTGTTGCGACGAGTTTCATAAATGAAGTTGATATGTCTACTTTAGGATTATTGGTTCCTATTTTGAAAAAAGGTATGTATGAGAAAAAAGTCGCCGTAAAACGTCGTGCCGCCTTAGTTATTGGTAATATGTGTAAACTCGTCAATGACCCAAGAACTGCCGCATTTTTCTATCCAATATTGAAACCTGTATTAGAAAGAGGTATCGACGAAATCGCCATTGAAGAAGTCCGTAAAGTGTGTCAAAACTCTCTAGACACCCTTCATCGGGTCAGTAGCGAAGCTGCCGAAATTAGCGACAATGTAATGAAATACGATGAGGTTCGTAAATTGATAGTCACAAGTGTAGAAGAAGCAAAAATGCCTGAACAAAATGGCCGTTTACTAGACCATATGGCGAAATGTTGTGTCGGACTCATACAATCTAATAATCGTCTGTATGATGACTGGTCTGCCTGTTTGACTCCTTATTTAGATTGTCACCAAAAAACTCAAACGAAAGAAATTGTAGAAAAGGTTCATAAAGAGGGTATTGCGAACTTGACCCCCGATAAAGTCGACCCAGAAGATGAAGAAGAAGACCTATGTAACGCACAATTTTCTCTGGCATATGGAACTCGTGTGTTGCTTCATCAAACACCATTTCGCGTAAAAATTGGCCGCAAGTATGGTCTGGTAGGACCCAATGGTGCCGGAAAATCTACATTGATGAAGTCCATTGCTGGAGGTAACTTACAGGGATTTCCTACAGAATTAATCACTGTGTATGTCGAATGTGAAATCATTGGAGAAAAGGCAGATATGGCTGTGATTGAATACATAATGAGTGACGAGAAGGTCAAACAAAATGGTTGTAGTGAGGATGCTGTGAAAGAGATGTTGACGTCGATGGGATTCGGTGTTTCAAGGACAGCTGCCGCACTAGATGCGGGTGTGAGCACTTTGTCTGGAGGTTGGCGTATGAAATTGGCATTGTCAAGAGCAATGTTATTGAATCCTGATATGTTATTGTTGGATGAGCCTACAAATCATTTGGACCAATTTGCTGTTAAGTGGTTGACTGATTACTTGATTAATTTGAAGACGTGTACTTGTTTATTAGTTTCTCACGACACTAAATTTTTGGATGCTGTGTGTACAAATATCATACATTATGAAAATTTGAAATTGAAATCATATCGTGGTAATTTGTCGGAGTTCGTCAAACAGAAACCTGAAGCAAAGGCTTATTATGAATTATCCAGCGATATCGTGGCATTTAATTTCCCTGAACCCGGTCCATTAGAAGGCGTTAAATCCTTGACAAAGGCCGTACTGAAGACTAAAAACATATATTTCCAATATCCAACCGCTCCACATCCACAGTTGATTGATGTTTCGATTCAATGCTCACTTGCCTCTCGTGTGGCAGTTGTCGGTGTCAATGGTGCCGGTAAATCCACGCTGGTGAAATTAATGGTGGGTGAATTGGAGCCTGACCAAGGCGGTGTTGAAAGACATCCTAATTTACGTGTGGCGTATGTTGCACAACACGCATTTGCCCACATTGAAAATCATTTGGATAAAACACCCATTGAATATATTATGTGGCGTTATCGTGGTGGTATTGACAAAGAGGCTGTTCAAAAAGATTCTATTACGATGTCGGAAGAAGAAATGGCAGCAATTCGTGCCAAAGCCAAAGAAGAGAAAACCGGAATCGTCGAAGAATTGAAAGCACGTCGAACAGGAAAACGCGAACACGAATACGAAGTTGTTTGGGAAGGCGATGGTCGTGAAGACAGTTGGCATACTCGAACAGAATTATTGGAAATGGGATACAAGAAGTTGTTGGATGAAAAAGACCAGCAAATCGCCGCGGAGTCTTTATTGGGACAACGTAAATTGACTACAGGTGAAATTCAAAAACACTTGGATTGTTTCGGATTGGAGCCGGCATTTGCGGAACATACTCGTATGGGTGCTTTATCTGGTGGTCAAAAGGTGAAAGTGGTATTGGGTGCGGGTTTATGGAATCTGCCACACTTGGTTATTTTAGATGAACCGACCAACTTTTTAGACCGCGATTCATTGGGTGCTCTAGCCTTAGCAATTAAAGAGTTCAAAGGCGGTGTGTTTATGATTTCCCACAATGCGGAATTTTACGAAGCATTATGTCCAGAAAAATGGATATTGGAATCAGGAAGATTAACAGTGATGGGAGCTGAATGGATGGAAGAAGTAGAGAAGGCTAGAAAAAAGGCGGAAAAATTAGCCGCTAGACAACTAAATTTCAACAAAGACGAAGAGAAAAAAGATGCCCTTGGAAACACTATTGAAAAGGCACCCGATGAGCCAAAGGAGTTGAACCGCTCCGATAAAAAACGACTACAAAAACTCAGAAAGGAAATGTTGAAACGAGGAGAAGACACCTATGAAATAGACCTACAATTAGGAATAGAATAATGATAAAAATATGAAAGATACAATGTAGTATACTATATATTAAATTGTATATAATCTTATCTCGAATACTCATACAAAATGAATATGAGTCCGTGTATTATTTTGATGTTTCCACTTGTTACAAGTGTAATAATATTGGAAAGACCATTCAAAATATTCCTTCTCCGAAAACCAATATGTATGAGTTCGAATCTTCATATTTACGAGTCAAATATTTATGTATATTTTTCTGAAATATTATGTTTATATAGGTTAATAAATATTTATATTTTACAATAAATATTTATTTGAAAGAAAATAAAAGTATCCATATAATATTATTTAGGAATTATGGAAGATTCTCAAATAATACCCAGTGAAGAAAACGCTCAAACCGACCCAATTTTGACACCAAACAACGACAGGTATGTTATGTTTCCTATTCAAGATAATGAAATCTGGAGCTTCTACAAAAAGTCTGTGGATTGTTTCTGGGTTCCAACGGAAATCGACTTCTCAAAGGACTTGACGGATTGGAATGAGAAATTAAATAATGATGAAAGATATTTCATAAGTATGGTGTTGGGATTTTTCTCGGCATCCGATGGTATTATTGTGGAGAATCTAGCTGTACGTTTTTTGAAAGATGTACAGTTGGCCGAAGCCCGTGCTTTTTACGGGTTTCAAATTATGATGGAAAACATTCATTCAGAAACTTACAGTATTATGATTGATACATTCATCAAAGACAAAGAAGAACAAACAAAATTGTTCAAAGCCGTGGAAAACTTCCCGTGCATTGCTAAAAAGGCAAACTGGGCCAAAAAATGGATTGCTGATAAAAAGAGCACCTTTCCTACAAGATTGATTGCATTTGCTGTAGTAGAATCGCTTATGTTTTCTAGTAGTTTCGCCGCCATCTATTGGATTAAGAAACGTGGATTAATGCCCGGACTTACTTTTTCCAATGAACTGATTTCGCGTGACGAAGCCATGCACGGTGAATTTGCCGTGGTATTGTATTCTAAATTACAAAAGAAAATCCAGAAAAAGAAGATTGTTGAAATCATTAAAGAAGCCGTGGATATTGAAAAGGAGTTTATTTTGGAGGCTATTCCTTGTCGTTTAATCGGTATGAATTCTAAATTGATGTCTCAATACATTGAATTTGTTGCTGATAGATTGGCATTACAATTAGGATGTGATAAAATTTACAATTCACCTAATCCTTTTGATTTTATGGAACTCATTAGTATTGAATCTAAGGTAAATTTCTTCGAGCGAACCAACTCCGAATATTCATTGGCAAATAAGACAATGGATGAAAACATTTTTGAATTCTCCGCTGACTTTTAATACAACACATATCGTATAATTTTGAAAAAAA
>CEOC01015080.1_pt1 | contig 12521 bp, 10 predicted proteins | sample 356191 | NCBI WGS metagenome assembly CEOC01 (sample SAMEA2619952, study PRJEB7988) | marine metagenome | biome: marine biome (ENVO:00000447); feature: deep chlorophyll maximum layer (ENVO:xxxxxxxx); material: "saline water (ENVO:00002010), including plankton (ENVO:xxxxxxxx)" | depth 17 m
ATTTGGGCGCCGATCCACTCGCGGAATGGGTTGCGAAAGAGTGCAGAATGCGGTGGCCAAATGCCTAGGGCGAAATTCCGATACGCCACTTTTTCTGCAGTATAGGTGAGCCCGAAGGGCATCTGTGCTCCCCAGGTATTTGCAATAGTTCGAGATGTTAATGCCGCACCCTTACGCTCCAAAGCCAGCAAGCCGAGGACAGTAAAGTCCATATCGTCATCTCGATCCATGCACTCTATGTTGCCTCGCGTGCTTGGTTTGAGTGCTCCGGCAATCATGTTCTCTGAAAATGGGATGTAGTTATCGAGTGGTAAGGCATTGACGTCCGCAAGATAGGTTCCGATTCGTTCTTTGCTCCAGCCCTCGACAGGTTTGCCCAGGCAGCAACCCGCCGCTCTGCCAAGCCAGCCACCATGTATTTGGTCAGCGATAGTGTCCTGCTCACAGGAAATAATGTGATCTCCCCGATGTTGCGGACGCGCGGCCTGAATTTCTGGCAAGGTTGATGGCTCGATGTACGGAAATGAATCGTCTACCGGCAGCGCCATCAGTTCATCGTAGAGTGCCTGAAACGCTCTATCCGGTGCGTCGCTTTCGAATGCTTCAGTAACTCTCCGAGTAATTTCCTGGACGTCGCAGCCCTCTTCGCTGCGCTGCCGCAACTCTGTCTTGATCAGTGTTTTTTCAAGTGCGTGCATAGAAGAGTTCTTATGAGACTTACAGGTAGGGCGGGGCTAAGACTAGAAATGGTGATACAAGGGGTCAACTAAGTCGCCTCTTACTTCACCCAAAACCGGGTTTTTCAATAGCGGTAGTGGCAGTTAGGGATGAGTTGGGGGATTTTGATCGAGCCGCGCAATATTCTGACACAGTGCGAGCGCAGGAATTTTGGGGGAATATTGCTGGATGTTGCTTGAATCACAGAAGCGTGAAGATGAATATCTGGCACGGGGGATTTGCACATGTTCGACATAGATGTAAGCACATTAGAGCCAGTCGGCGAATTCGGTTCACCGGCTTGGTGCCAAGCCTGCGCGGAATATGGCATCAAGATTCTGCAATCTGCAGACCTGCCCGAGGATCTTTCTTGGGCGTTTAGTGAAATTTACACTCATGCGCCGGATCGGTTTTTGAGTAAAGATCGACCGATCGCGGGTTACCATTTTATGGTTCACCAAGGTGTTATCTCAGGCGGCGATGGCGTCTCTGAACAATGCTTGAGCATCCCAGGTTTTCACGCCAAGTTGCGTTGGGCTTATCTTTGTAACCAGTCTCGCACTCTTTACGGCAGTGCCGGTCAGAAGCAGCGAGGCGAAGACGAGGCTCAATTGGTTGCCCACATGGAAACCCACCTCGGTTATAAGCCTGATATGGGTGGTGTCCCGGCGCCGGTGTGGCCGAAGCCTATAATTGTTGCGCTTAGCCACGGGGTAGAGGCGGGCGGTGGTCTTCACAATATTGCCGCGAGTATGCAAATGCCGTCGCCAGAATTTCAGGATTGGCCCACGACGGAATTGGGTGTGCCCGATTTTCCCGCGATGACCGAGGATCAAAAGTATGAGTTTATTAGCCTATGCGGATTAACCGCTGGCTAGTTTTGGGTGAATTTGGTGCGGTTTTGGATCTTTGCTTAAATAGTCAACCGATCTTTACACTTGGTTTTGGTGAGTTTTGCGGACGCCAGCAAAGTTAGATCGAGGGCTCTTGCACGCAATTAAGGATGATTAGAACAGTTGCAACTTGCTAAATATCTTCGATAAATCTGGGAGATAGTTTGTGGTTAATAAGCATCAAAAAGTAAGCCTAAGCGATTTTGCAGATCGACTCTGTGCTGATTCTCTCGCTCAGCCACTCGGCAAGGTGGAACGCAAATTTGTGCACAGCATGCTCAAGGGGATTAGCGTATCGCGCTCGGTTAACTTAACGGAGATTGCGAGAGGCTTGGACGAAAGCATTAGCCTGCACGCTACGCATAAACGCCTTTCGCGGAATCTCTATGATGTAGAACTCGTAAACAATATATCTGATCGATTGCTGAAGATTGGCAGCGAAAATGTTAGCGGGCAAACTCGTTTAATTGTTCATGTTTCCGAGCTGCACAAAAAATTTGCTCGCAAAATTGAGTTTTTGCCGAGCGCGGAGGAAAGCGCGAGTGCGGGCTTCAAAGTTTGCGAAATTATCGCTAGCGAGCCGGAGTCCAAAACCTACTTCCCGTTACTTACGCACGTCTGGTCGCATGAGGTTCCAGGGTTTGTCAGTGACGCGGTAGAAGTATTTAACTCGGTTAAAAAAGTGTTAGCAGCTACGTCCAACCGAGGGATTGTGTTCCTTGATAATCGCAGCATCCCACGCGACACGTGTGAAATGATTTTTGCCGATCGCGACATTAACTACATGATTATGATTGACGATCACGACATGCCCGTACGAGTGCGTAACGAGAGCTTTTCTATCGGGGAAATGCTCGATCGAGTAGAGACCCGCTACGGCAAAATTTTGTACAAGCTAGTTCCTGTAGGCGTTCTAGGTTCGACCCAAACCGATCTCGACCTATTTGTTCATGCAGGTTCTGCCTCGGTAAAAATTCCGTCTTCGGGGCGCTCGGTTAATTTTATTGCGCTGCGGACTAAGAGTTCGATCCTCGAAGAGCAAGCGACGCCTTTTCTTACGACCGAAACTGATTTGCGCTCACGCAAAGCGCTTATGGGGCTAGTAGATTCTTTTCTGTCTTTACAGGACGTTTTGGCAATGCATCGGGTGCTGCGCGACAGCTTCAATCCAGAAAATTTCCGAGTGCTGAGTTACAAACGTTTGCAGTTACTGATGACGCTTCTTGAGGCTGTTATTGGTTATGAGGTTTCGGTGAGGGGTGTTGAGTTGCCTATCGATCAGACATTTACCCAAAGCCCCCACGATGGACAAATACAGAGAACCTACTTGCTCCCAGGGCACGGGCCGGCAGCTGTGTCGCGATAACGTTTCAGTGCTTCACGGTTGAATCAGAGCAGTCGATGATCAGTCAGGAGATGCGCAAATTTCTTGCGGGCATAAACGCGCAGGGTGCTCAGAAGACTGCGAGTAAAGGCAAAATGAGCACGGCTGAAGAGCGGGCGAATCTGGATGCTTTTATGGCTCCGTTGAAGATTCCCGGACAAATTATATTAGAGGATTTTGTCTTGGCTGGCCGGCCGGCGAGAAAGTGTGCGCCGCCCGAAGCATCAGATTACGTTGTGCTCTTTTTTCATGGTGGTGGTTATCGTGTCGGCTCTCTTAACGGATATAACTCCTTTATGGCTCATCTGGCGCTGGCCTGTGGAATCCCGGTATACGGGCTCGACTATCGCCTAGTGCCTGAATATACCTATCCAGCTGCGCTTGACGATGCGGTATCTGCCTTCATGGAACTAAGCCGTAATATTGCATCTGAGCGGATCCTGTTAGTCGGTGATTCCGCAGGAGGGGGGCTGGCCTTAGCCTGTATGTTAGCGCTAAAGGAACGGGGTTTGGCCGTTGGCGGTGCTGCAGCGCTGTTGTCGCCCTGGTTAGATGGCACCGCTAGTGGTGAAAGTTATGGCGAGCGGCGCGCCGAATTTCAAAACGCTATGAAAAGCTATGCAGGGGGTTTCCCCTTGGACACGGTCGGCGTGTCGCCTTTGTTTGGCGACCATAAGGGCTTACCGCCGCTGTTGCTTCAGGTTGCCGAGAATGAACCTATGCGCGATGACTCGATCCAGTTTCATAAACGTGCGCTCGCAGCTGGGGTTGATAGCCGTCTCGAGGTATTCGATAACGCTTTCCATGATTTTCAGGTTTTCACCCAGCTTCCAGAGGCGCTAGCTGCGATCGACAAAATTGCGGCATTTTTTAGAGAGACTGTTATCTAGATTTTTCGCGTCAATCCGTGCTTTATGGGCTTTCTGAATCAAGTCCTATCTGGGGTAGATACTGTCAGTCTAGATGGTTTGCCATCACTAATGCTCGTGCAGGCGCCGGTATGCGTCGTCGCCAATTTCATTCGCCACTTTTTCCCCTAAGGCGTTCGCGTCGAGCATGGCATCGTGTAATGCATGCGCGGTAACCGCTGTCGGCATGTGATGGGCATTTTTATTTTTTAATGCAGACTCGATAATGATATTGACGGATTCCTCATCGTCCAGAGACAAGGACAGTTGGGCCATGTGTATTGGTAGACCAATGTGAGCAAAAAAGCGTGCCACCTTCTCTGCATCATCGGATCTCTCCAGCGCCAGTTGAATAACCGTTCCCATGGCAACCATTTCTCCGTGCAAATATTTATGGTGTATGGCGTCAATTTGGGTAAATGCCAGAGCCAAAGGGTGAGCCAGGGCAAGACCGCCGCTTTCAAAGCCGATGCCACTGAGTAGCGTGTTGGCCTCGACTACGCGCTCCAGAGAGTCATCGCATACATTGGCTGCCACAGCTTGGCTGGCGGATTTGCCATATTCAAACAAGGTACGAGCGCATACCTCCGCTATTGCCCAGGAAGCAAGTGTTGGTCTCGCACCGAGCGGAGTTAAGGCCTTAGGGTTGTTAAGACAAACTCTAGCTTCGTACCATGTAGCCAGAGCGTCGCCCATTCCTGCTACCAGGTAACGCTCACCCGCTGAAGCGATTATCTCGGTATCGACGATTACCATTGCAGGATTGCTTGGATAAAACTCGACACCGTCGTTTGAGCCTTCGGGCGTATACAGCACTGACAGTGCTGAGCAAGGTGCATCATTGGATGCGAGAGTGGGCACGATCACAACCGGGACATTTAGTCGGTAGGCAATACTCTTGCCTGCATCGACTGGCTTGCCGCCGCCGACTGCAACAAGACAGTCTATATTTTGCTCTGTAAGTGTTGTGGCATGTGCTTCGATTTCAGCCAATGAACATTCACCCGTGAAGAGCGCTGCCACTGATTCAATATCACTTTTGCGTAGCGTCTCGGAAATACGTTTTCCTTCGGCGGCTTGACCACGTTGCGATGCGAGTATTCCAACTTTGCGAACGGTGAGCAGAGAGAGGTAAGTATCTAACTGGTCGAGCACCCCGGGCCCCTGAATATAACGCTGCGGCGCAACCATCACTCTTGGCGTTGGGTTGCTGCGGCTGTTAAAAATTTTTGCGGGGAGATAGGGTTGGTTGCTCATGCTAACGGCCTATTTTTTGCTCTGCGGGCGGTGGATTTTTATAGTCACTATATCTTTGACTGCGCGCTAGTCTGAAGTGCGGGTTTTGGCGAGTTCTGCGCGTAATCGCTGCAGCTCTAGCTGTTCATCCTGTGCTCTCTGCCAGATGTGCTGTGTGGCTGCATGCGGCCCATAGGCGCTGGGCGGCATAAGCAATTGGCGCTGTTCCTCGGTCAGGTCGGGATAGTTGTTGGCATTGTAATAACAGGGGCTCCAGGCGACCGCATGGGGACAATACTTATAAAACAGGGTTCTGCGTTCGCGGTCCGGTGGGCCCTCCCAGGGTACCGTGCCGTGGGCGCACGCTTCGGTGAAAATAATAGCGTCGCCCGCAGATGCGGCTATGCGCTGCACAAAGTCTGGTAGTTCAGCTTGAGTTTTGCTGTGTCGCCAGACGTTGGGTAGTCCGATATTGGATTTGTGACTTCCGGGCACACAGGCGAAGCCCCCGTCGCTGGCTTGAACGTCGTCAAGCTCAAAAGCTACGGCCACCAAACCGTTAAAAAATCTGCCGTTGCTATAGCGGTAAAAGCACTGTCCGCCATCGCTGGGGCCCACCAGATCTGCCGGCCCGCCCGCCCCCTGTCCACCGCCATGCAGATATAGGGTTTTCTCCCGATCGGGCATTTTGCTGTCGATCTTTGCGTAGTCATGGTCGAGGCGGTAGTGGTCGCCCAATAGCTTGGTGAGATATGGCTTTATGGCAGGTAGATCTATCAGGTCAAGATAAGAGCCTCCCAACTCCAGTAGCGAGGGTGCCGACCAGGCGTCGTTGGCGTGATTTCCTAAAACGGTTCGATCCGAACCTAATATTGCGGCCTTATTATTGGCGTAATGAGCCTCTAGTCGCTGCGACAAATCGTTGATCTGCGCTGGTGTCAAAGCATTTCTGACAACAACGAAGCCGCGCAGATCAAAAAGATATTGCTCTTCCTCGTTCATTTTTTCGCTATCTTTCGGTTCATAACGTTTGCTTACGTCGCCTTAGTTCTAGAGGTGACCGTCGCACTTATTGGCGACATGTGAGGCATGGAGCTTCATCTCATTAAAAGCACTGCCGCAGCTTTTGCGCCGGTGGTTTGTTTGAGCATGACGAGATCTATTCTCGTAACGCAAGAATTTAGCTCCACTTGGCCCTCTTGGTTCAGGCGCCCGCCAGTTTACTCAGAGACGTTAATTTTTTCGAAGTTCGGCGGCCGGCGTTCGACAAATGATGCGACTCCTTCTTTGAAATCGTTGCGTGCCAGACTCTCGTCCATCCAAACGGTAGACTCGCTCATAGCCTCCCCAAGCTCCTTACTCAGATGCTTATAGATTTGTCGCTTCATCATCATTATGGACATTGGCGCCGAGGTTTGTGCAATCTCCCTAAGATATGCTTGAGCCTCGCTAACGCAGTCTCCGTCCTCGCATAGTCTGTTCGCGTAGCCGAGGCGAAACGCCTCCTCGCCATTAATTTTGCGCGAACTCCAGTTCATGTCCAGAGCATTGGAGGGGCCAACCAGTTTGGGCAGCATCCAGCTTGTGCCGTGTTCCGCGATAAGGCCTCGTGGCGCAAAGGAGGTAACGATTTTTGCGCTTTTGTCCATAAAGCGCATATCGCAGAAGGTTGCGTAGCTGAATCCCAATCCGGCAGCAGCGCCGTTAATGGCAGCGATAAGTGGCTTTCTGAGGCCGAGAAAGTAAGTAGGCGACGATTGGTAATTGGGGTCGTTATCGGGGTTTCCGGGGTCAGCTTGAAGGTGTTCGTAGCTGTTACCTAGTCTTTTACCGGCTTCGCTCATCCCGCCTAAGGCGTTCATGTCGACGCCAGAGCAGAATCCGCGACCTGCCCCCGTAAGTACTGTGCCCACTACGTCTGGATTACTCTCTGATTGCCCCAAGGCGTGACGAATTTCGGCTTGGGTTAGATCTGTGAGCGCATTGAGCTGCTCAGGCCTATTGATGGTTATGGTTGCTACACCGTCCTCAACTGCATAGATTACCTCTTCGTAGGCTACAGTCATGGGCCGTCCTCCCGTGTTATCTCTATACCATTTTCAGCAAGATATATGATTGATTGGCTCGGCAGTAGCCGGGCTGACCGTAATTCCCCCATTTATGCGCATCATCATAGTGGCGGCGAATCCTGTTTTTGGGTGGCATGCTTAAAGGCTTACTTGAGACTTCTATAGGCCCTAAGTACGGTTTCAAACGAGCGCCTGTAGGAGTGGACGTGAGTATTGAAAGAGAGGTTTTAGCGGCCATGCAGGCGCATGTTGCTGCACGGATGAGTAATGACACTGATGCGGTTCTAAAATCATACTCAGATGAGTGGGCGGATAGCAAAGGCTATACCAAGCAGACTCTGAATGACTGGCATTTAGCTTCAGTCATTGGTTCAGCGAAGCTTGAGATTACTATTGACCTACGTACGGTAGAAGTTGTGGTCGACGGCTCCAAGGCCATCATTAGCCCAATCCTCACAGATTCTGCGAAGGGTCGGATTTCTCATAAGCACCATCTAAAGAGGGAATCCGACGGAGTTTGGCGGTTAACGTACACGGAAACCGTAGATTGGGAATTACGGTCAATGGACGAAGACATGCAGGCGCTGAAGGATGAAATCGATTCGACGGCTATGCTTGTGCGAGAGCACCGCGAGCAATTGCTCAATGATCGCTGGCGACCTGGTTATCACTTCGTTGTGCCAGAGGGCGTTGCCGCTCCATTTGACCCAAATGGGGCTATTTATTGGAAAGGTCGGTACCACCTTTTTTATATTTTTCAGGATAAACGTTCGGGTAAAAAAGCCGATCATTGGGGCCACATTTCCAGCACTGACCTGTTTCACTGGCGTCATCATCCCACAGGACTCCTAGATGGCATGTACAGTGGCAACTGTTTTCTAAATGAACACGGGGTGCCAACTATTTGCTATCACCAAGTCGGCCTTGGTAATGCGCTTGCGGTTGCTCTCGATGACGATCTTGACGAATGGGAAAAATTAGCAACGAATCCAATTACGCCACCGCCCAAGGCTGGCGCTCAAAATCAAGAAAAATATCGATCTTGGGACCCATTTGCTTGGTATGAAAATGGCTTCTATTACGCGATCTTCGGTGGCGAGCATCCAGCCATCGCAAAATCCCCGGCCATGGGCGGGGATTGGCGCTATGTTGGTGACCTTTTCGCGCACGAGATAGACGGAGTTTCCCTAAACGAAGATGTGTCTTGCGCCGAGCTTTTTCGTCTTGGCGATAAAGATATCTTGTTGTGCATAAGTCATCGAATGGGCTGCCGCTATTACGTGGGGGAGTGGAAGGACGAGCAGTTTTATCCAGACATCCATGCGCAAATGAGTTGGAGAGACAATATTTTCTTCGCGCCCGAGAGCCTAGAGGATGATCAGGGCCGCAGAATAATGTGGGCATGGCTGTTGGATTTGCGCGATCTGGGCACTCGTTTTGACACCGGCTGGTCGGGTGTTATGAGTCTGCCTCGTGTGATATCTCTGGGCGACGACAGGGGTGAGGAGGGGCGGCTGCGTATCGAGGTGGCTGAGGAAATCGAGCGGCTGCGGTATCGGCCTCATCATTTGGAGAGCATTGAAGTAGACGCGAATGCTGAAGTGGTGGTCGCCGGTGTTAGCGGCGATAGCCTTGAATTGATCGTCGATATGGAAAGTGCTAACGCGACCGAATTTGGAATTAAAGTTTGTGTTTCACCCGACGGCGAGGAGCAAACGGTTATTTCTTTTGATCCCTTGGAGCGGACATTAAGCATAGATACGCGGCTCTCCGGACCCGCAGACTCGCCCAAAGACATAGAAACCGCGCCTTTCTCTCTGGAAAAAAATGAACCGCTGCGGCTGCGTGTATTTATCGACAAGTCTGTGGTCGAAGTGTTTGCGAACGACAGGCAAGCGTTGGTGCGGCGCATCTATCCGGCGCGAACGGATAGCTTAGGCGTGCGTGTATTCGCAGTTGGAGGTGGCGCGGCTGTCCGCGCCTTGCAGTCTTGGCATATATCTCCTTCTAATCCTTACTAGAGACCAGTATCTCGGCTTCGGGGCATCAGGGAGGAAGCAGACTATGCTGGAGGGCGCAGGTTTTGGATTAGCGGCGATTTCCGGTTTCGTCTAGAAATGCCTCAACCTGCGCCTGGGTAGGCGGGGAACAGCCGCTTCGTGACAGGTTAATAGCCGCTGCTGCGTTGGCATATCTTAGACTATCCATTAGAGCGGAATCGCCAATGTAATCCGCAGGATTATGGATTGCAGCCAAATGGCATAGCCCTCTGCGCCTGAAACAGGCTAAGAAAGCCGCATAGAAACTATCCCCTGCGCCAATCGTGTCTTGGATATCAGTAACAATAGGCGGCTTTTGTTTAAAGGTTTTGTTGCCGGTAAACAAAACCGTTTCGCCTGCACCCTGCGTGAGAACCAATATCCCCTTGCCTTGCTCTTGGAAGGCTATCTCTGCTGCATGCATTGCGTCTGCAGCAAGCCGGAATGGCGCTAAGTCTTCAGCACTGGCTTTGACAATATCCGCAAAGGGCAGCAATGAGCGGATGCCAGCAAGATAGGTGTCGACATCTACGCTGGCCCCGAGCCGAACATTGATGTCCAGGCTCACAGGTATTGCAAGTTGCTGCATGATCCGCAGGAGCTCGCGTATTTTTGGTAGCTGGCTTGGGGTAATTGCCAGTGACCCCGTATGCATGAGCGTGAGGTCCGAAGGTAGCTGACTTTTAATATCGGAGATAGAGAAGTCTTTGTCTGCGATACCCTCGCGGTACAACCTATAGGCGGGCTCGTTCTCGGCATTAGTCGTTATCAGAGCGATAGAGGTGGGGCGCGGCGAGCGTGTGGTCATCGGGATATGCACACCTTCCATTAGGAGTTTCGAGTGCAGTGCGTCGCCAAAGTTATCGGAGGATAAGGGCGAAAGATAGCTAACGGCTTCATTCTGCCGGGCGAGCCCGACCGTGACGTTGTACGGTGACCCACCGAGATGGGGGTGGTAGTGTCCTTGCGGACTCATAATAAGGTCAATAATGGCTTCGCCAAGAACCGCTATGGTCATATCAGCATCTGCTACCGGTAAAGATCTTCGACATGTGCGGCCGCTTTCTGATATGCCTGATAATGCTCGGTATAAAAATCGACTGAGGTTTGTTGGGGCTTACGACAGGCATCGACGTCAGTCTTGATATGCTTTGCAGTCAAATCTCCTAAAGCCTCGCCACTTTCGCTAGCGAGTGCCTGCAGTGCTGCACCGAATGCCGCAGATTCTTGGTTTTGTAAAATGGTTACCGGCATATTGCAGACGTCAGCGACTGTTTGCCGCCATGTAGGGCTGTTGGCGCCGCCGCCAGTTAAGACAATTTCTTCGGGCTTTAGACCCTGCTCGATCAACAGCTCAAGGCCGGCACGCAGGCTAAAGGTAACGCCTTCGACAGTGGCACGCAAAAAGTTTGATTGATGCATGTTTTGGCTATCGAGGCCGAATAGACAGGCCTTAGCCGCAGGTATGTTCGGTGTACGTTCACCATTAAAAAATGGCACTGTCAGGATACCCTCGGCCCCGCGCGTCGAGGCTTGCAGAGTGGCTTCAAAAGCTACAATGTCGGTATCGAATAGATTGCGCATTAGCTCCGTGCCGACTGTGCAATTCATTGTGCAGATTAAAGGCAGCCAGCCTCCGCTGGACGAGCAAAAAGCAGCTATGCTGCCGTCTTCATCAACTACTGGTTTATCGGCGTAGCTGTAGATCGTGCCTGATGTACCTAAGCTCATTGTGATCACACCGCTTCTGATGTTACCGGTGCCAATCGCGCTCATCATATTATCTCCGCCACCCGGTGCCACCGGCGTCCCCGGAGGCAGTCCTAACTTTTGGGCAATGTTGGGTAAGAGGGTACCGATAGGTGTTGCGGATGTTTTGATATCGGGAAGTTTATCGCGCAAATCGACCTGTGGATCGATGACTCGAAGCATTTTTTCCGACCACTGACGCGCACGAACATCCATAAAACCGGTCCCTGATGAGTCGCCAGCCTCCATGCTCTTAGTGCCGGTCAAATAGAAGTTGATGTAGTCGTGGGGTAAAAGGATGCAGTCCATCTGAGCGTATAGATCGGGGAGAGTGTTGCGAAACCATAGCAATTTCGATGCCGTATACCCGGGCAGAATAAGGTTGCCAAGTTCGCTCAGACAGGCCCCGCTGCCTCCGAATTGGGTCATTAAATAATCACACTCCGCCGTTGTCGATGTATCACACCATAGTTTTACGGGCGCCAGCGGCTGGCCTTGCCGATTGATAGGCACGAAGCCGTGTTGCTGCCCTGATACGCCGATAGCCACCACGCGGCCGCGCAGGTTTGGTTCCAGTTGATTTACGGCTGCGTGTAAGCCATCTATCCACCATTGTGCCTCTTGCTCCGCGATACCAGTCTTGGTCTGGTGCAGGGCTAGAGGTGCGCTTGCCACCGCACTGCATTGCTGGGTGTCGATGTCATACAAAACGGCTTTCACATTTTGGGTGCCAATGTCTATGCCAAGCACTGTGGACATTTAACTTCCTTGGGTGGATAACCCGGCCTCAGTGGGTACATAAATCTTTACCCCATCAGGCCAGAATAACAATTAGGCTATTGGGCCCTCTGGGCGCTGTGAACGAAAGGGCGGAACCTAGTGAGTTCCCCCAATTTCGTCCAGCAGGAACAGGGTGCTAGGGTTGGGGATTATTTCCATAGTCGATATATCCACTTGGCGCGCTCGGAAAGTTGTTGCCAGTCGTCTTCGTTGATGACTTCATCCGATGATCTCAAATTGTCGGGTAACAGGTGCTGACGGTAATAAACCAAGGACAACATTGTGCGTAATGCGTCCGTGGTGTTGCTCATACCACGGTGCCAGGTCCTCATATCGCGTATAATTATCGAACCTGCAGGTGCTGTCGTTCGTACAGAAGGATGTTCAGACCAGCGGCTAGGCGCGATTTTCAGGGTGCTTATTTCGGCTTGATCTGCCTCAATGTGGCGATGCGATCCTGGCCATATTTCAGTTGCCCCGTTTGATTCTGTGAATTCGTCAAGCAGGATATTCACCACTATGAGCAATGGTGGCAGTGTCAGGTCTAATTCGGGAAATAGATGACCGCAATCGCGATGGACGTTTTGCGTTGTGCTGCCAGGAAATGAGGTATTGCAGCCGTAGGGCAAGCAGCCGAAAAAATGCTCGCCTAAGGTGTATTCGAGGATTTGAAAAACGATCTCATTCTCGATGATGGATGGGTCTAAGAACGGCGCTTTGAGTGGCGGCTGAAACCCGCCGTGGCC
>CEOC01144897.1_pt1 | contig 12510 bp, 12 predicted proteins | sample 356191 | NCBI WGS metagenome assembly CEOC01 (sample SAMEA2619952, study PRJEB7988) | marine metagenome | biome: marine biome (ENVO:00000447); feature: deep chlorophyll maximum layer (ENVO:xxxxxxxx); material: "saline water (ENVO:00002010), including plankton (ENVO:xxxxxxxx)" | depth 17 m
ATTTTTTTTACTTAAAGTATCTGACCAAGCAACTAAATATTTATAATTTTTGAGCTCATTTAATTTTTGAATGGTCTGTTCAAAATTATCAGTTTTTACAATTTTGACGTCAATATTTTTTGATTTTATTCTCAAAAGTTTTATTTTTACATTAGTTATAATTCCAGTTAATCCAACACCTCCACAAGAAGCATGAAACAATTCTGAATTTTTTTTATTTGAACAAGATACTATCTCCCCGTCTTCATTGATAATATCAAACTCCTCTACATAATCTGAAAAACTTCCATCTTTATGATGATTTTTTCCATGAACATCATTAGCAATTGCACCCCCAACAGAAACAAATTTTGAACCAGGTGTAATATTTAAAAACCACCCTTTTGAAATTATTAAATCATTTATTTCTGAAATGGTTACATTGGAACTACATTTTAAAAAACCATCTTTTTCATCTAGTTCAAGTGTTTTTTTACAATATTTTAAAGAAATAATATTTTCATTAAGAGCGACATCTCCATAACTACGACCCATACCTCTTACTAAAATTCCTTCAGATTTAAAATCTTTAATTATTCCAATAATTTCATTGATGTTTTTAGGGTAAATAATTTTACTATTAACTACTAGATTGTTTCCCCACCCAGATATATACATTAATTTTTTATTTAAATATGGTTGTTATATTTAGCAAAAATTATTTTAATTATTTAGATTACGATTATCAATGAAAAAACTATATAAATTATTAAGAGTAAAACATTATATTAAAAACTTTATTATTTTTGCGCCTTTATTATTTACAACAAAACTCGAAAACATAACAAATATTTCTAATGTTTTTAAAATATTTGTAATTTTCTGTATTTTGGCATCAATAGTTTATATTCTTAACGATTTAGTAGATATTAAAGCAGATAAGCTGCACCCCAAAAAAAAACGAACGAAACCTCTTGCCTCAGGATTGATTGATTTGAGGTATGCAAAAATAATTCTATTTTGTTTAATAATTTGTCAAATTATTCTCCTTTATTATTTTCCAAAATTTGTTGAGGTATCTTTAATATATATTTTACTAAATATTGCTTACTCATATTTATTAAAAAATATATTTTTAATTGACATTCTATCATTATCTTTAAATTATTTGATTAGAGTTTATGCTGGTTGTGTTGCGCTTGAAGTTAGTTTATCAAATTGGATGGCAATAACTATTTTCAGTGGAGCTTTAACAATATCATCAATTAAAAGAGAAAGAGAATTATTTCTGTATGGATATAAAGCCAGAAAAGTCCTGAAATTTTATAGTGGCAAAATATTAAGTTTGATTACAATTTTAACGAGTATTCTTTCAGTAGCTTTTTACAGTTTATACGTAATCTATTCAAATGAAAGAATGTTTTTAACAATCCCATTAATAATTTATGGAATTTTTAGATTTACTTATAGATCAAAATCAAAAGATTTTACTGACTCACCTGTGGAGGAAATACTTAAAGATAAACAAAATTATTTAATTATATTTTTTTGGTTAATTATAGTAATTTTTTATAACTAATATCTGATGAAAAATTTTATAAAAACATTCATTTATTTATCCAAAAAATATTCTCCATTAAGAATATTTCAAATTTTAGAGGCAAATAAAGTTTCTATAAAAGGTAAAAGTTTAGAATTTGGAGCCTTTAAAAATCAAAAAAAAAATTTTTCAAATCATTTACAGGGAGAAAAAAAATTTCAATATACAAATCTTAAAAAAGACAAAAAAAATAATATTTTAGAGGGAGATCTAAATCAAAAATTAAAATTTAAATCTAATCATTACCAAAACATAGTCATTTTCAATGTTCTCGAACATTTAAGTAACCCAACCAAATCCTTAAAAGAATTAAACAGAATTTTAAGAAAAGGTGGCTATCTAATAGGCTCAACTCCATTTTTATATCAAGTCCATGGAGCTCCTAATGATTATCTGAGATTCACAAAAAAATACCTTATTAAAGAATTTAAAAAAAAAAAATTTAAAGCTATTTACGTAAAAGAATTAGGATATGGACCTTTTTTAGCTTCATTTTCTATATTGTTTCCTTATCTCAAATTTTTGCCAATAATAAATTATATAATTTTTTTAATGTGTTTAATTTTTGATGCTTTTTTGCAAATATTTATTAAAAGTAAATTAAAAGAAATATTTCCTTTGGGAGTATTTTTTATTTTTAAGAAAATGTGATGAAAATTTTTTACTGGTCACCGTTTTTTTCTAATGTAGCAACAATAAAAGCAGTTACCAGGTCAGCAGAGTCTTTAATTAAGTTTTCTAGGGATGAAAAATATAAAGTTTCGTTAATTGACGCTATTGGAGAGTGGGAGGAAAATAAGGACTCTATAAACAATAAAATCTCGATTATCAAATTAAGTCATACAAACTTAAAGAATTATTTACCAAAAGGAGGTTTTATTAAAAGTAGAATTTCCTACTTAACAATTTTTTTTTGGAATTTCTTTAAATTAAAAAACTTAATAAATAAAGAAGTTCCAGATTTTTTAATCATACACCTAATGACTTCACTTCCAATTTTTCTCAGTACTTTTATTAATTCCCATACAAAGTTAATTCTACGTATTTCTGGATTACCTAAAATTAATATAGTTCGATATTTATTTTGGAAAATATATGCTAAGAAAATTTATAAAGTTACATGTCCCACAAAAAAAACATATGATTTTTTAGTTGAAAAAAAAATATTTGATAAAAAAAAGATTTTTGTTTTAAGAGACCCAGTAATTGATATGAAAGAATTTTCTTTAAAAAAAAAAGAAAGTAATAATTTTGTTTCCCCAATTAAACAAAAATATTTGATTTCAATTGGAAGACTTACTAAACAAAAAAATTTTGAGTTACTTATTAATTTTTTTCATAAGTTATCAGATAGATACTCAAAATTTGAATTGGTCATTATTGGAGAAGGAGAGGATGAATTAAAATTAAAAAACCTATCTAGAAAATTAAATATTGATAAAAAAGTACATTTTCTAGGGTACCAAAAAAATATTTTCAAATACTTAAAAAATGCAGAATGTTTTATTTTGACATCACTTTGGGAGGATCCAGGTTTTGTTATAGTTGAAGCTGCATTATCAAATATACCGATAATTTCCAGTAATTGTCCTAATGGACCAGAGGAAATAATTGAAAAAAATGGTTACTTATTTCAAAATGATAGTTTGGAGAATTTATTGAAAAAATTTGATGAATTTTTAATTACAAACAAAGATACAATCTACAAAAATAAATTAATACTAAAGAAAAGAATAAAAAAATTTTCAATGTTTCAACACTACAAAAAGTTAAGTGAGATAATTAACTAAATGAAAATATTAATTTGTGTTTGTACTTATAAACGAAATGCTAATCTAAATAAATGTTTAATGAGTTTTGTCAAAGCAATAATTCCTTTCAACTTCAATATCGAATTTTTGATCATAGATAATACTATCAATCAGAATGCCAAAAATATTGTTTATAAAATTAAAAAAAAAATTAATCGTAAGATTTACTATATTAATGAAAAAAAGAGAGGAATTGTCTATGCTAGAAATAAATGTTTAGAGGAAGTGAAGAAAATAAATTGTGATTATTTTTTATTTTTAGACGATGATTGTGAAATAGATTCTAGGTGGTTTGTAAACTTTAAAAAAATTATTAATAAACATAATGTAAAAATAATAACTGGACCACAAATTCATAAAAAAAACGGAAGAATTAACAAAAATCTTGAGATTATTTTTGAAAAAAAAATAAATGATAATAATAAATTTGTTAATTGGGCTGCTACAAATAATGTAATACTCAGCAAAAAAGTACTTTTATCCTCAAATTTAAAATTTGATATTAGATTAAATAAATTTGGAATGGGTGAAGATCAATTATTTTTTCTTCAACTTAATAAAAAAGGTCATAAAATTTTATGGAATAAAGAAATTAAAGTTTATGAAAAAAAACATTCTCATAGATCAACAATGAAATGGGTTACAGAAAGAAGTTTTAGACTAGGAATTTTAGGAAATTATATAGATAAAAAAATATATGGTTCAATAGTTGGCAATATAGTTAATTATATAAAAAGTATCTATTACCTTTTGCTTTTGATATTGACGGCTTTATACCCATTTCAAAAACTCTACTCGTATAAATTGACTAGTTTTATCTTTAGATCATTTGGAAGAATACTAAGTCCCTTTTTGTTCAAAAAAATTGAATTCTATAAAAAATGAAATTAAAAAATAATTATTTAATAATATATTATTTGATCTTGTATGTAACTCTTCTTATTGGTTTCTATTTTGGTGAAGATTTTGCAAGAGGTTTTGAATACGATTATCAAATCCATCAAAATTTAATCAAAGATTTATTTGGTGCGAGTATTACTTATGGTCTATTAAATTATGACAATAATTATGTGCCACACTCACCTTTATTCATAATTTACATTGTAATTTTTGAAAAAATATTTGTTTATGCTGATTTGTTCAGATTTATAAATCTGCATATTTGTCTTCTAATACCTATATTTAGTGGTTTATGTTTAAAGTATAGATTTAATTTAAAAAAAAACGACCCAATATACTTATTACCTTCAATTTTTTTTTTCTCTCCGTATTTTAGAGCAGGAGCAATTTGGACAGATGATAATATTCTTGCACTTATTTTTTTTTCCATATCATTATTTTATTTTATTAAATATGAAAAAAATAAATCAAAAACAAAATACATAATACTTAATACTTTTTTTCTTGCTGCATCTTGTTACTTAAGACCGATTTATTGTATTTTTAGTATTTATTTTTTTGCTGTTTATTTTATTAATTTTAAATTTCAGAAAAAATTTATTTTTTATATCTTAACAAATTTACTTTTAGCTTTTCCTGCTTTTTACTATGTGTTTATTCTGGGCATAGATAAATGGATATTTATGTACTTATTTAGAGAAAATATTTTGACTCCTATTTCTCTAGCCTCCACATTAATATGTTTTTATTTATTCCCTTTTTTGATTAAAGATATTTTAAAAAAAAAAAATGAATTTTTTTGTTACAAAAATTTATTTATTTTTGCAATATTTTTTATTTTATTGTTATTTTATTTTAGTTATGAACGAGATTATTCTGGTGGTATTTTTTATAGATTATCTAATATAGTTTTTGATAATAATATTATTTTTTTTATAATATCGTCCTCAAGTTTATTAATATTATTTTTCATTTTCGGAAAAAAAATATCATTTAAAAATCTAGATATTTTACTAATTATAATTTTATTTTCGCTCGAGATAGATGGTGTAGTTTATCATGAAACCTATGATCCATTATTATATATTCTAGTGTTGTCTTTATTTAAAAGTGAAATAATAAAAAAATTTATTTTAGAATTAAATTTATATAAGGTAATATTACTATTTGGTTATTTAATTTTATTTTATATTTCGTCAGTTTTTAGAACATTAATTTTTTAGATTAGACTTTAAAGCTGAATATAAAAGGTTATAAACCAAAAACGAGAAGCAGAATAAAAATAACTGATACTTAGTATTGGAGTAGTCTGTAGATGCAAAATAAAATATAATTAAATTATAAATATTTATTAAAATTCCAGACAAAGAATTGGCATAATATTTATGAGAAATTTTATCTTTTAAATATACATAAACTAACTGGTGTAGGTGTAAATTGTCTGGACTAAGTGCTGATTTTTTAGTTAAAATTTTTCTTATTATTGAAAACAATGTTTCATAAGCAGGATACCAGAGCAAATTCATTACAAAATATGGTGAAATTAAAACATTGTTATTAGCTAAGTCTATTAAATATATGCCTACAAAAACAGATATAAGATATGAACCATTGTCTCCCAAAAAAAGAAAATTAAAACAATTTAATACAAGTAGAATTGATAAGGAAAATATTAATAAATTTATAAAATCATCATCAATTAAAGCGCTGTTTCCAGTGTCGATGGAAGATATAAAGTAAAGTACGAGAACATAGTAACCTATTACTAATGTGTTAACACCATCTAAAAAATTTGAACCATTAATTAATATCAATATACAGAATGAGGTAAAAAATACTTTAAATAAGTAATTGTTAAGAAGATTATCAATGAATTCGATTCTTATAGATTGTATGTAAAGATCTGAAAAATAGATAATTAATACTACTGTAATTAATTGTAAATAAAATCTTAAATTTATAGACTTAAATAAGTTTAAATCAGAAAAAAAACCAATAAAAAATATTGTTAGTAAAAAGAATTTAAAAATTACACTAACATTAAGATAAATAATTATTGTGAATATTATAAAAATGCCACCTGAAAATGGTGGTTCGAATTTGTTTTCTATGAATTTTTTATGAAATGAAGTGCTTTTCTTATCCCTAATTAAATTAAATTTATTAAACAAAAAATTAAAAACTAAAATTATTAAACCAATAGTTAAAAAACTTACACTATTTGACATGAGGTTTTATTTTTTTTCTAATTTTGCTAGCTTAAGGTCGCTAGCTATCATATCTTTCACTAAATCATTAAATGAATATTGGGGTTTAAATTTAAGCATTCTGAAGGCTTTTCGTGCATCACCTTTTAAATAATTCACTTCATTCGGTCTAAAATATTTTTTATCTATTTTAATCAATAATTCTCTTTTTCCATTATTAATAAGATAGCATTTTTCATTTAATCCTTTACCTTGCCATTTAAGTTTCATGTCTAAAAATTTGGCTGCAGTATTTATAAATTGTCTAACACTTTGAGTTTGTCCAGTTGCCACAACAAAATCATCTGGTTTTTTTTGTTGTAGAATTCTCCATTGCATTTCAACGTAATCTTTTGCATGTCCCCAGTCTCTCATCGCATTCAGATTACCTAAGTACAAAATTTCTCTTGAACCTAATTTTTTTCTTGTCAAAAACCTTGTTATCTTTCTAGTAACAAATGTTTCTCCTCTTCTTGGGCTCTCATGATTAAATAAAATTCCATTACAAGCGAATATTCCATAAGCCTCTCGATAAACTGAAGTTATCCAATATGAATAAAGTTTTGCCACTCCATAGGGAGATTTTGGATGAAATTTTGATTTTTCATTAAATATATTCTTTTTATATGTTTCTCCAAATAATTCTGATGTACTTGCTTGATAAAATTTTATTTTTTTTATTTTCAAAAATCTAATTGCTTCTAATAATCTCAGTGTTCCAACACCTGAAACTTGGGAAGTGTATTCAGGATTTTCAAAAGAAACTCCCACGTGACTTTGGGCACCTAAATTATAAATCTCGTCAGGATGAATATTATTTATTAAATTGTATATACTATTACTGTCTGTAAGATCTCCATAATGTAAAAAAAAATTAGTTTTATTATGAGGATCTATGTATATATTATCAATTCTTCCAGTATTGAATGATGAAGATTTTCTAATCAAGCCATGCACAATATAATTTTTTTTTAGTAATAATTCGGCTAAATAAGATCCGTCTTGTCCTGTAATACCTGTTATCAAAGCGATTTTTTTTTTCATTTTTTTAAGATTAGTAGTTTTATTATAGAAATAAGAATTAAAAAACCATCCTTAAATTCATTTACTTTTTTTTTACCTGCTATTCTAGATCTTTCAATGGATGGTAAATTGCCCAATGTATAATTTTTTTTTTTTGCCTTAATAGGTAACTCTACACAGAAAGAAAAATCATTGAAGCTCATGTTTAATTCTTTAAATGCTTTTGTTGAACCCATAACATAAGTAAATAATACATCTGTAATTTTTAATTTAAATAGCAAGTTACATAAACTTGTAAAAAACATATTACCAATATATGTTAACATTGTGTCATCCTCGCTGCCTCCTCCTGTTTCATATCTAGAGCAAAAAACAAAATCTTGGTTCAATTGAATTTTAGTTTTTAATTGACTTAAATAAATTGGATTAAATGATCCATCAGCATTAAAAATACAAAAATATTTTGTTTCAACGCTATTTATTCCTTGAATTAATGCATTTCCAAAGCCTTTACCTTCTTGAGATAAAATTTTACAATTAAATTTTTCTATCGCTTCCCTTGTATTTTTATCTTCAGTTGGAATAACAACAATTTTTTTTACTTTATATTTTGATAACTCATTTAATACAACGGGTAAAGATTCAGCCTCATTTTTTGCTGGTATGACTAAAGTGATATCATCCATAAGTTTTATAAATATTTAGTTTTTTAATAAATGCATAATATGAGAGTCTTATTACATAATAAACTGATGTAAAAAAATTATTTTTTTCGTATGTATAATAAAGCCTAAAGGCATCTATCAACCTTTGACTGATAGGGCTTGATAATGAATTTTCCAAATATCTCCAATATGAAAGATATTTATTGATTGAAAATATTTTTTTTTCCTTTTTAATAATTTGTAACCATAAATAAAAATCTTCTTTAGTTCGTAAATTACAAAATAAATTTTTTCTTAATAAATTTTTTTTAACTATCACTGTTGAAAGTCCTATATCACAACTTTTTAAAAGATCTTGATATTCTATTTTTGATTTTGATTTAAATTTACCAATTTTTTTTTCATTTTTATCAATAACAAAATAATTTGTATGTGAAAAATTCAAATTATATTTTTCCATAAATTTAATTTGTAAACTTAGTTTATTTTTTTTCCAAATATCATCCGCGTCACAAAAAGCAATATAAGTCCCTCTAGATAACAATATTCCCTTATTTCTAGACAAGCCTGGCCCTAGGTTCTTTTTATTAATTATCAATTTAATCTTTTTAAATTTTTTTTTAATCTTTTTTAAAAAGTTCAATTCGTCTAAATTGCTATCATCGTATATCAAAATTATTTCAAATTTTTTATAACTTTGACCAATAATAGAATTAATAGTTTTTTCAAAATAAAATTTTTTTTTGTAATAAGGAATAACTACACTCACTAGAGGATGATTTTTCATATTACTTAAATAAATTTTTAAAATTTCTTAATAATCTCAAAATAAAAATTGTATAAACAAATAAAGAGTTTTGACCATTGTTAATTCTAATTTTATTATTTTCTTTTAAAAAATCTAAATATTTAATCCTCGAAGATAATCCACCTTGCCTAAATTTACCTAAAATTTCTTTTTTTTTTGTTGCTATTCCAATCATTTTTTTTTTAACAATCATTTTGTAAAAAAGATCGTAATCTGCAGAATATTTATAACGAGTATCGTAAAAGCCTATTTCCATTTGAGAACTTTTCTTTATAAAAAAACCTACACTATGAGTTGTATAAAAGCCAAAAGTCCATTTAATTTTTTCAGGGTGGTAGCCATGCATCAGTTTATGTTTTTCAACTGTACCGAATAAAAAATCCAAATTTTCTTGCTGAGAAAAATAATGATTAACAATTCTCAATGCATCTGAATAATAAATATCATCTGAGTTGAGTATTCCAATTATATCACCAGTAGAAACTTCTATCCCTTTATTCATTGCATCATATAACCCTTTATCTGGTTCACTTATCCAGTAATCTATTTTTTCATTATGCTTCTTTATTATATCAACAGTCCCATCAGTCGATTTACCATCAATGATTATATGTTCAAAATTTTGATAAGTTTGATTTTTTAGACTATTTATATTTTCCTCTAAGAATTTTTCAGAATTTTTAGTGACAGTTATTACAGAAATTTTAAAATTTTTATTCAATTTTTATTTTGACTTAATATTTAATATATTTTTTTAAAATTAATATATAATTGTTAAGATTAGTTTTATAATCAAATCTATATAAATATTTTTTTGCTAATAATGATTTTTTTTTTAAAATCTTTCTATTTTTAGAAAAATTAAGAATTTTTTTACACAAATCTTTATAATCACCAGTATTGAATAGATCACCTAATCTTCCATTGATTAATATTTCTTTTGGCCCTGTTGCGCAATTTGATGAAATTATTGGAATTCCAGCAGTTTGTGCTTCAATTAGTGTATTGGGCAATCCCTCAAAATTTGAAGACAATACAAATAAGTCACAAGACCTAATATAATTTGAGGCATCTTTTTTAAAGCCAGCTAATTTAATGTTTTTTTGTAAATTGTTATCTAGAATATAATTTAATAACAAACTATGATTATATCCTTTTCCTATTAAATATAATTTAAATTTAATTTTAAATTCTTTTTTCAATAAATTAAGTGCTTTCAATAAGATTAAATGATTTTTCTGATCTGTAAGTCTTCCAATTGAAATAATTTTTAATCCATTGAAATTTTTGAAAAAATTAATTTGTTTTTTAGTCTTAATTATTTTAATAGGATTTAAAATTACTTTTGAGCGTAAATTTAGTTTTTTAAACAAATTTTTTTTAAATTCACTACTATTGACAATTACTTCATCTGCAAAACTATATAAAAATTTGAATAATATTTTTTTGCAAAAATTTGAAATATATTTTTCTGGAGAGGTATTTAGTCTAATAATGATTTTAGCGTTTATCACTTTAGATATAAAAATTGAAAAAAAATTTGATTGAAAAGAAAATATTAGAGTTTTTCTTTTTTTGAAATATTTGATTAATAAATAAGAACATATAATACTTTTTAAGAAACGATTTTTATTATTAAAAAATCTAGAATTTGGTGAGATTAATTTAATTTTTTTACCAAATAAATGATTTTTAACCTGATCTGCTGTTATTACATAAATATTTTTAAATTCTGTTTGAATGTAGTTTGTTAAGTAAAAAAGGTTTTTTTCGACACCACCTCCCTCAATAGAAGGTATAAAAATTACTAAATCTCTCATTAATTAATTTATTTAAAGATAATTTTCTTTGTACCATTCAATTGTTTTGAGCAAACCTTGTTCTAAAGATATTTTAGGTTTCCAGCCTAAGCTTTTGATAACTTTATTATCAAGAATTTTTCTCATTGTTCCATCTGGATATTCTTTATTAAAAATAAGATTGTCTTTTTTATTATTTATTTTACAGATAATTTTTGCAAATTCTTTAATCGTAAACTCACTTTCACTACCTACATTAATTACTGGATTTCGTTTTATTATATTTAGTAATTTTTTATTTTTAGATATTTTTTTTTCTAAAATAAAATGAATAGCTCTTGCTAAATCATCAACATACATAACTTCCCTTTTAGCTTTTCCTGTACCCCAGATTTCTATCTTTGAATTTTTTCCACTGGGTGAATTAACAATTTTTTTTATTAAAGCGGGTATAAAATGACTATTTTTTAAATCAAAATTATCATTAGGTCCATATAAATTACAAGGCATTAATGTAAAATAAGATTTGTTAAATTGCTGATTATAAAACTCACATGATTTTAATCCCACAATTTTTGCCAAAGCATATGCTTCATTTGTTTTTTCAAGGTAATTGGATAGTAGATAATCTTCCTTGATTGGTTGTTTTGACTTTTTTGGATAAATACAAGAGCTCCCCAAGTTAATAAAGTGTTCTATTTTATTTTTAAAAGCAGCGTTAATTAAATTTAATTGTATCATGATATTTTTATTCAAAAATTCTACTGGGTAAGATGAATTTGCTAAAATACCACCAACTTTGCCTGCACAATTAATTATAACATGCGGCTTTTCTTTTTTAATGAATTTAATTACCTTTTGCTCATCTAACAAATCCAGCTTTTTCTTTGTTGCTAAAATTAAATTATCAATATTATTTTTTTTAAAATGTCTAACTAATGCAGATCCGACCATGCCCCTATGCCCGGCAATAAAAATTCTAATTTTTTTTAAATGATGTTTGCTCATTAATTTAATCTTAAAAAAACTTCAAAATGAAAGTCTTTTATAAATTTTTTCTGGAATAGAATTTATAATTTTCATAATAAATTTCCAAACAGTATTGATATAAATTATTTCTTTTTTTTTATCTATGGCTTCTTTAATAATTAATGCAACTTTTTTAGGTTTTGTAATTAAAAAACTTGGAGAATTCCAATTTCCTTCTCTAAAAGGTCTGGTTGACATATATCCAGGTATAATAGTAATTACTGTAATATTGGAGTTAAAAAGTTTTTGTCTTAAGCCTGACATAAAAGTAATTAATCCAGCTTTTGAGGAAGAATAATACAATTGTTTTTTTCTTCCACGTAAACCTGCTACAGAACAGAATACAGCCATGAAAGATGAATTATTCTTGATTATTTTTTTTGATAATTCTGTTAAGATTATTACCGGGTTAACTAAATTTACCATAAGATTTTTTTCTGCATCTTTTACTACGGAATATTCAATTTCTGGATTACCTGTGAATCCAGCTACCCAAAAAATTCCCGAAATATCACTTTTAAAATTTTTTATGATATCTAAATTTATTTTCAAGTCTAAAAGATCAACTTCAAAAATTTCAATCTTATTTTCAGAACAATCTATTGTAGATTTTTCTTTAAGTATTTTTAATAATTTATCCTTTGACCTAG
>CEOC01166635.1_pt1 | contig 12504 bp, 17 predicted proteins | sample 356191 | NCBI WGS metagenome assembly CEOC01 (sample SAMEA2619952, study PRJEB7988) | marine metagenome | biome: marine biome (ENVO:00000447); feature: deep chlorophyll maximum layer (ENVO:xxxxxxxx); material: "saline water (ENVO:00002010), including plankton (ENVO:xxxxxxxx)" | depth 17 m
ATATACTTAGATGCCGTCACCCATGTGTTTGAATCTCCAACGTCTGTTCCGTCTCCTCCTTCGGCGGGAACATGGGTTGTTTGCAGGTATTCGGTTGCGCTGAAGTCTAACGCAGTAAAGTCTGCCAACAGAGGAGGCTGTAAACTTGCAGATGTTTGGTACGCACTTTGTGCCGATCCGACTTGGTCATACCACGTAGTCACATAAACAGTAGCTCCACCAGCAAACGCGGTCAAAGTCATTGTTCCGCTGTATGAGCCTGAAGCGACCGATATAGCAGAAGATGCGCTGACCTTATTATCATCGTCAAAAGAGACATCTACTTCGACCGCAGAACCTCCGGTCCCTTTTCGGACCCTGACTGCATAGCTTGAATAATCTGCCCGTAGCTTTCTTAGGCTATAGGCAAGGGTAGCTGTCGGCATCCCGTCCCTGTCCAGCAGCATGGGCGTTGCCGCAGCAGAAGGTTTCTTCTGGTGCGCGGCCAGACCAAGTGACTGTCCTAAACGCATTAGGCTGCGTGGTAGCAGAGAACGGTTCCAGAGCGGAGCTTAACTGAAACAAACTGACCGTAGATTGTTACTCCAGCAGGGACGGTTACGCCATCAGCAGCCGTGGTCCGGAACAGTTGTTTTGCGGCTACGGCAGAGTCAGTGAACTCAGGCCATTTAGTATGGTCAGCGTCTGCATATCCGTCGGTGTCGTCGTCGTGACCATCGAAGATGGTATCCTCAATAATGAGGATAGCACATATTTCTTTTGCCACTCCTTCAGTGCCACTAAGTAGTGTTGCTCCAGCCTGCCCGAAGGATTGTTTGTCGATATTGGATGTTGCCATGATTGTTGGTTGTTAAATTATGCTTCGGTGAGGGTGTAGCGGTATTTGACGATGTAAACCAAGTTGACCGTAGAGTTGTTAGCCAGATCGTAGTCGGCAGTTAAATCTTTAATGGTCACTCCATCCAGCTCATAGACAGTCCCGACCCCAGCCGCAGAGAACTCTACTAGGTAATCATTTGTATTACCATTTACATTGGATACCCCTGTCATAATGGCCGTGCCAATAGCGCCGCCTGACCCAAAGGTAATTACACCTGCTGACGTAACCGTCGCCACAGTAATCCCACTTTCAGTAGCCGTGGGGCACTTAACATAAACAGCGCCAGAGCCGCCGACCGAAATAAGGTTAGCAATGCCTGCTGGGATGCTAATATCGTAATTGGAGGCGTCTTCTAAGCTAATTTCCAAAGCGCCATAGTTGTTATCGTTCTTTATGATCAATAAACCTTCTGCCGCGCCAATAGTCCCTACATCCAACGCGCCGCCTGCGACCAAAGCCCTGCCGCCGCCTGCGGCATAGTTGTGGTGCTCGTTAGCGTTTGTAAGCGTAGACGCTGTAGTGCTAAAGGTCTCGCTCTGGGTATGCGCCCCATATGTCAGCGAGACTGATCCTTTGATTGCTGTGGCCATGACTTAATATACAAATTTGAGGGTGGATTTCAAGAGTGCGCCCTGTGTTAGGACGATTTCCCAATAACCGTGCAGGTTACAGTGTCGGCAGCGGCAGAGGAATGGTTTTCAAAAGTAAAAGCAATGGTCCCATCATAAGATGCGCCAACAGCTTGATTGGTCACGGTCAAGGAAACGGAATTGGGCTGCATTTCTGGGATGTCGGGCAGGCCCGCATCGCCAGAGGCTATAGTCACATACTTGTCGTTGGTGCTCCCAGTTTCTATCAAAACAGCATAAAGAGTAACCAGATTTGGGAGATCGACCCCTTCAAAGTCATTTCCGGCCACATCGTTTGTCTGAGTCCCCCAACGAGTGACGGACATCCCCGCATCAGTTTTTACAACAGCACCTGTCTGAATAGTCAGGGTAGCCACATCTGCGGCGGCATTTGCTTTAATCTCAAACCCGTAAACAATGTCCGCATCGGCCCATTCTTTTTTAGTAAGCCCCCTACCAACGACAGTTGACCCCAGACCCAGTTTCGCGGTAGAGGTGGCTTTAGCCGAAAGTGCCCACTGAGCTACTTGTTTTGTGAGTGTCATTATATTAAGACATATGCTTTTCGACCATGACCAAGAACCCGTCGCCTTTATCGGCTTCCATCTTTCCTCCGTGACCGCTCATAACGTAGTCGCGAACAGAATCGAGATAGTCGGTAGCGAGGATGATCTTTTTTTTAACCCAGTCTTCTTCTAGGTGGGGAGTGGCACAATGAGACAGATGCTCTAACAACTCACATGCATTCTGGTGCAGGTTGTTGAGCTGGTGCATGACCATCTTGTGGTCATCAGCGATCTGCCCAGAATGATGCCCCTGTTTATTCTCAGGGGCATCAACTGGGACTAAATTTCCTTCTCTTTGCATCAGGCAGCTTCCCGATACATTTTCAAGGCGAACTGGTTGGGGGTAAGACCTTGGTATTCTTCGCGAACCAGATTCTCTTTGATCTTGGCAAGCTTGCCGCGATCCATGCTAGAATTCGGGTCGAAAGGTCCACCATGCACAGTCCTGAAAAGAGCTTCAGCTTGATCGTCAGGTGCAACAGGAACCGCCTTTGGGGGATCAGGTTCAGAACCTTGAGCAGCTAGTGGCTCACCAAAAGTAGTGGGGTCGTCAGGGTCTAAGCCTCCAGTATCCATAGGACCGGAATCGGGCTTAGAAGCTACCCGCTGAGTGCCTCTTTTTGGTTGAGTCTCTGAAGGAGCAAAAGCAGAGCGGCCTTGTGAATCAGCAGACCCATCGAAAGCAGAATCATACTCTTCTCCGGTAGGATCAAAATCTTCAAAAGACTCTTCACCTCCTCCGGCCTGTTGTGCTTTTCGAGCAGCTCTTTCTGCTGCTCGCCTTTCAAAGTCTGCCTTAACTCCCGCGACTCTTTTCTGGTAACCGGGGTCGCTGCGTCTCTTGGCTCTCCGCTTGCGGAAAGCCTCTTTCTCTTCTTCAGAAAGATCAGAAAAACTTGGGGGGTTGAACTCGTCTGAGTCTTGTTTTGCTTCAAGTTGAGCTTTACGCTGCAAGAACCTGTCTCTTTGGGAAAGACCGTCGCTCGAAATGTTTTCAATGCGGCGGTCCATTCTGTCGAGGGCGGATTGCCCTGAAAGGTCGTCGATAAGGTCGGAGTCGGATAGGGCACCGCCGAGAGTTGAAACATTGTCGGCATATGTTTCTGCACCTCTGGCCAAAGCGCCAAGGGGGTTGATCTCGACCTCAGAGTCGCCCGAACCTATCTCAAGGCGCGGGGCGTTATCTGCTACAAAGCCAGCAACGTCTTCAGCAAAATCTGCTACGTTCTCTACGCCGCGACCTACCATTTTTGCGCCTGCTCCAAGTGCCCTTCCGGGTGCAGTGACGACACCTTTGATGTCTCGTTTAGCACCAAGAATAAGATTTTGAAGGTCTTCGTTCTCAGCGACTAGTCTGCCAAGTTGTTCTAGAAATTTGGACATATCAATATGTGGTTATAGACAAATCCCGAACCCCGAAGGGTTGCTCAGGGTTCGGGATGAGTCATTGAGGTTGAGGGTGGGATTAAATCGTTTCAGCAACATCCGTAAGCTCTGACACTTTAATGAGACTCGCCAACACATAAAGCTGACCAGCCGTGCATTCATCCATGCCCGCTCCTGCGGGGTTGAACTCAGCAACCAGTGCTTTGGAAGAAGCTGTTTGAATCACATATTGGTCATCAAGGTCATCTCCGCTGCCACCAGAATCAAGAATGGGGCCAGTGCTTGTTTTGATTACAGGAACTGTATCTCCTGTAAAACAATTAACACTATCAACATAGGCATCTGTGTCGCCTGTAATTCCCACGCTCATGTCGAGGTTGCTTACGCTCCCCCCAGCGAAAAGCTCGGTTACTACAACTGAAACTTCGCGGACAATATAATCTTCAAGATCATCGAGGAGTGTAACAGACACTACCGCAGTAGCGGTGCTCGCTTCCAAGGTAGCGTTAGAGTGCGCGATACCCCAAGCATGGGTGTAGCCCAGACCAAGGAGCGCGGCTGGAAGTTTATGAATCTTAGAACCGCCACCAGCAGATTCATCAGAAACTGCAATGGTGTCTTTTCCGGTCAACAACGACCGTTTTGCTAAGGTTGGAATATCATCAAGAGTAGGCATGATCGTATAGTGGGTTATGCGCGGGGCGGCAGTATTAAGCTACCGCCCCGCACAAGTTATGAAACCTACACAGCAGCAGGAGTAGTGCTGGTGCGCTTGAACAAGATGATGTAACCGAAGTCCGTCTTAATCGGCTTCGATGCACTGGCCATGATGCCCCTGAAGAATCCGATAATACCATCGGGGTTTCTTGTGATATCGGGGATGTTCGTCCACTTAAAGTCTCCCTTATAGGAAACAGGGTCAAACTTGAGGCCGTTGACATTACCAATAGGAGAAGGAATCAGGGACTCCATAACTTCCTCGTGGAGGATGTAAGCGACTTCGACATCGGCGCTATCGTAAGCGGTATTGACGATGACCTTTCCAGTTCCGTCGTCTCCACCACCCGGAGCCTGTACTGTGTAGACAGGCACGTTGACCAGCTTTTCACTGTCGAGTGCGAGGTTAAAACGGGGAGCCTTGTCGTCAATCAGGTGGTAGAAACCCCTGAAGGACTTCTCAACTCCAAGAGGAGCGATCAGGTCAGACACACGGGCGTTGTTGTAACGCACATCGTCGCGGAATCCGGCTTCAGTCTGGAGCTGGTAGGAAGCCTCCGAAGAACACACGAGGGTGAATACGGGGCGACCGTTCTCACGACCGTGGGCATTGTTGCCTGCACCTTTACGCACGAGCTGGTAATAGATCTTATCCAGAAGCGCGTTGGAGATGTTGGCATCGACATCGATAACATCGTTGTCAGTACCGTCACCACCAGCGGTGAGGGCAGTGTCGTCAATATCAATAAGGTCCGCAGCAGGGCCGTGGGTTGCCTTACCTTCTGCGCCAGTCGTGAAACGGGTGCTTGCAGCCTTAGCATATACGACATTGTCGCACTGCTGGTCATACTGCTGACGATAACGATCTTCCCAAGACTCACGGGTAGACTCCTTGAGGAGATCCATGATAGCCCGAAGTTGCTCAGTCCGGTGAGCGGCGAAGCGAAGTTCCTCGACGTTGATTCGGGGAGATTCGATCACAGCGCGACTCAGGCTGTAGCTCTTCATGACTTTGGTGAAGTCGATGACGTTTACGTTGGCCCCTTCTGTGGGGTGGTCGTTGGTGGTCGTAGTCTGACCGCCGCTGTAACCATTGGCTGCTGTAGCGTCCACTGTGCCCATGCCAAACCAATCAGTTCCTACGCTGGCTCCGCTAGTATCTCCAAGGTCTTTGTTGATTGGAGTAACCGGAAGAGCGCGGTCGTAAATGAGGGTATTCAGTTGATACCCCATTCCTTCAGGGAAGGTGTTCTGCTTGATAAGGTCGATCCACGGAGAAGTGTGGAGAGTCGCCTTGTGGATGTCCTGCCCAATGCGATTAGCCTCTTGGGTCAGGATTGTGTTGATAGTATCAACCGCACCGTCTGCGCCGGGGTTGACGTACCTAGATTCTTGTGGTCCGAAAGCCATGATAAAAAAAATATGAAATTAAAGAAAAAGAGACCGCTCCCCCATAAGGGGCCAAAGAGGTCAAACGAAGATGTAGGTGAATCCCGCTTCCTAGAACTAGTTAATGGCTAGAGCAACCAGCGTTCTTCTTTAAGGGTCATAGCCCAGTGGTGGTGACTAGAACTATTTTATGGCTAGAGCAACCGTCACACGTTATTTGAGCATCCTAACCAAAAACTTAGGATTGTCAATAGGAAGATTTTAGCCGCCTAAAGCAGCAGCAATACTCTGCTCAAAAGTCATGTCAGACGTGACTCCAGATGGAGATGCCGCATTCTGGGGCTGTCCTGACATTGTTGGCTCCGCACCTTCATATTCAGCCAGACGGTCAGTCAAAGCCTCGTTTTCCTTCCGCATCGACACATATTCGCGGACGATATTCGGGAGGAGCTGGGCTGACACTACATTATAGGCGTGGTCAACGGGGTGGATTTCAGAGGGGTCCACGTCGGAAGCTTTGGACTGGATGGACTGCATATCCAAACCTTCGATGCCGGATAAAAATGGGAGTTTTTGCTGAACCCGCTCGACGACATTGCGGGTCACATTAGTGCGTAATTGCGCTCTTTCAGCGGCTTCTTGTGCTGCTTTCTGCTCTGCAACCAGCTTGGCCTCTGCCAAAGCTTGGTCAGAATTCTCAAACATTTGCTTCCTGCGCTCCACAATGGGGTCAATATCCTCGATGATCCGATACAGACGCGCTTTGTCCCGATCAGTCGCACTTGGCAACAACTCGCTAAGTTGCTCGTCCTGTTGTTGCTGGTCGTCCAAAGCAAGAACGTCAACAAGAGCGTCAGGGTCAATCTCGTATTTGTCAGCGATCTGGTCTGCCTGCTCCATCAAAGTGGCCAACGGTTCGGTTATCGCCTGTTGGTAAGCGTCTGTAGATTCAAGGTTAGAGAGGAGTTGTTGGTTCTCATATTCAGTTATCTTAGCCTGAAGGGTCTCAATGTCCTTGTTCTCGGTCAAACCAGTCAACTCTTGGATCTTGCGCTCATAAGTCACCTGCTGCTGGCGCAACATATCCAACTCAGATTTACTATCCTTGAGTTCAGACTTCAGTTGCTTGAATCGGGATGCAGCCTTTGGGGTCCAGTCGTCCCCGATATCTTCAGTCAGTGACTCAATAGGCTCTTGGAACTCTGCTTCAGTCTCTGGAACATTTTCCGTATTCTCTGCTGGGATCTGGTCACTTAATTGTTCCAGCAAATCCGCTGCCTTTTCCTCTGCTGGATCTAGTGGTGCAGATTCTGCCGCAGGCTCTGGTGCGGATTCCGCCACAGGTTCTGCCACAGGTTCTGGATCGGGGGCCGCATTGTCTAGATTAGCAAAGGCTGCTTCCAGTGAAGACTCAAAGGACATAGATTCCCCAGCATCAGGCAAGGCATCAACTGCGGGGGCTTCAGGTTCGGCTACGGATTCTGAATGTGATTCCATTCTTCAATAGTTGGTGGCTGGTTTGAATTCGGTTGTTTGGTGAGTTTTTCCAAGTCGTTGAAAGCGTCCCTGTATCCTGCATACCAGCTCAGTTTATGGCTGTTCTCCTGTGGGTTTGTCCCAATAGAAGAAACAGTCGGGCCAGCGGCTTCCTTGAGGATAGCTATAGCTTGCTGGAGGGCAGGGTCAGCTAAGATATTCCTTAACTGCTCTATAGCTTTAATGTCATTAAACCAATGTTCCAGCTTAATCGGAACAGTGGGCTTTTTTTTCTGAGGCATTATGTCTGGTCTTCTCGGAACTCAAGGGCAGCTTTTGCATCCCTCATCGCCTGCTCCTGATCGAACTTGCGCTGCTTGAGGGACATGTCGAGTTCCGCTTTTTGCTGCGCGATCTGCATCTCAATCTGTGCTTTCTGCATCTTCATGTCAACTTCAGATGGTCCGGCTGGTTGCTCGCCGCCAGCTTCCTGTGCGGCCATAGCTTGGTCCCGTTGGATTTTTTCCAGAGCCTTCATCGTATTATTGATGGCCTCTTCAGCAAATTGAAGGACTTGCTTGGTCTGACCAACCAGTCCTTCCAAGGCAGGGTCGCCCGCAGCAAACTGAACTGTCTCGCTGATGTGCTGGTAGAACGCCTGCAACATCGGCAAAACCTGCTGGGGGTCAGCCTGCCCCGTGTTGATGCCCTCAAGCAGTTGCTGCAAGAGCGGGACATGCACCTGCAAATGTTGACCGTGCAACTCGTTTCCTACAACCGGAACAGGCTGACCCTGCTGAAGCTGGCTATTCTCAAGGAAGGCTATCTTCGTATCCACCGCAGGGCGGCTTTCAACTTCCGCAGGAACATATCTGTCAGCCAAGTCATGCCCAACACGAGTGCTAACAATGTCACGAGTGAGGTTACGGCGACCAACGTCATCAAACTGACCACTGATGCCCTGAAGCTCCCGAAGGGAGACGAGTCGGTTTGCCATCGAGCCGCTCCCAATGGAACGGACTGCCTTGGTTCTCTCAACATCAAGGGCCTTGATAAACTCTGCCTCGACTCCACGTTTTGCACACCTGTCATAAAAATCCTTGATCGCTGCATCCTGTTTCTTGGACTGGACAACACGACGAACCATTTCGCGCATCAGGCGATTCCAACTCGCGTAAAACAAGTTGAGGGTCGCGCCACTAATGCGGGTGGCAACGTCCATGTCCGATACAACCTGCATCTGGTTCCTGTAAGGTGAACTCTGGTTCGGGCCATAGGAACTGATGGTGTCCGTATTAAGTTGCAACTGCTGGGTAAGATCCTGCAACGCTGGCTGGACCGCAGTCCCAAGGTTCGGGATCGCCTTCTCAACAATCTTAACATTAGGCGACATCACTGCGTATGCGCCGTAGAATGTAAACTGTAACTCGTCCAGTGAACGCTGGTTCTCTGGTTGGATCATTACGGCAGATGACAACATCGCGCCGTCGATCTGCTGGCACCGCAAACGGTTGCTCGTCTGGATGTGGTTGAAGATCCTCTGGCCCAAACCACGAATCGAGTGGTAGGTGCCATTGCTGCCAACCCCATATGTAAACAGGATATATGCCTGTTCGGGTTTGGCGTAACGGCTGGGCTTCTTATACATGAACGCCTCTGGGTCTTGTTCGGCAGAAATGTAATGGCTCACACTGCCGTCAAGTTCGCGGACCCAGAAGTGGAGCACGTCCACAGTCGGGTTCTGGATTCCAGTGTGGATGTCGTTGTTCTTGATCTCCGCTTGCAGGGCTTCAAATTCAGTGAGCGAGTTCCGGCTGTGAGCACGACCAGTGTGCTTTACATTCTGAACCATCACCCGCTTAACCTCGTCAACGTCCCAACCAACTGCCTTCGCCGCCTTCTCGTTGCGGATGAATGCATACAACTCGTGCAGGTGATACTGCCGCCTGCCAACCGCCACATCAATGCGCTCTTCCGAAGAGGGGGTCTGCCTCGGAATCAGGATGTCGGCAAAGCTGCCAACCTTGAACCGCCAGTCGTCAACGGAATCAAAATACGTGATCCCTACACCATGTTTAATGAACGTGGTACAAAGGCGCAGGTAAGATGAATGGAACTCAGGCCAGCTTCGGAACAGGTGCGTCAACTCTTCAGCGACGATCTCCTCTTTCGGGCCAACTTCACTCCTCTCGCCAGTAGTCGCCTTGACTTCAACAAAGCGTTCAAGCGAACTATACAGATCAACGTAAGCCGATAACGCAACATCCAAGATACGCTGGGCTTCTCCAAAGTTCAGGTTTGTCTTTAAGCCCTGACCGCTGACCGCCAGCTTGGAAGAATTATACGGAGCCGCACCATCGAACATCGCGTCTACCCGTGCACGGTTCACGGCTGATGCTTCGTCAGCCCTGTGCAGGGCATGGAAAATGTTTGTGGCGGATTTTACATCCTTGAGCCTCTGCTCCGCAGGCTTCCCCTTTTCGTCCAGACCAGCAAGGTCAAGACTCTCCAGTCCATACATATCCGACATTAGAGGATGGATGATACCTTTACCATGTTTTCTGTCAAGGTTTGGGGAAACAGCTATCCATGATCCGTGAAACCGGAACATTGTGCTGTTTACCATACTTATTGCGTAATCGAACGTAGGGCTTAGTGCCCCGATAGTATTCGGTCACAATGAATGGATGCCGCCCGCGCCTGCCCCGCAAATTGCGAACCTTCCATACCGCGCCGTAAGGAGTCACGGCGTAGTCTGGGTAATCAGGAATCGGGGTGTATTTGTCGGTGGGGAGCGTTTGGGGCGGGACGTGGAGCGTGTCATGCTGAACACGGCAAGAACGGCCATCGTCCGTCTTGACCTTAGTCTGCCATCGACCGTCAATCCATTCACGCTTCAGCCTGCGCTTTGTGTTTACATTGTAAATGTATCCACTTGAGGCGAGGGCGTAATCAGAAGCCCCCTCTATAACCTGCGCGTCCATACACGTAGAGGGTAACAGAAGCGGGTCGGTTCATCAAGACTTTTCGTGGGCACAACGTCCCCTGCAAATCGGGAATCAAAAAGTCTTCTAGAATATACATGGGCACATTGGAGAGTCCAATAAGACCATATGTTTTACAGAAGACTTTTTGAATTGAGTTTCGCAGGGGGCAATGTGCCTACGCTTGCGGAAACATCATAATAAAGCCAGCCCCGTTAGGTTGAACCCCCATGACGTTGCACTCCACCCACTCTTCCGCTTCCGCCTCTGTCATGTTGTCCCGATCCATAAATATCTTAAGAACCTTCTCGTAGCGGTAGATCAACCGCCCACAGTCAGAAGCCCCTTCGATTGCGTCGTCCAGCCCGTCCAAAACAAGGGCATCGTCTAGTAAGTCGCCAAACATATCTACCTACGCTTTGTTTGCTCCGTACCGTGCACGTTGATTCGCGAGTATCCGCTCACGGTTCTTGAGATAATACTTCCTGTTATATTCCTTCTTTTTCTTGCGCTTACGCTCCCATTCTTCTGGGTCGGTAACTTGGAGAATCTCGTCTTTGCGTACGAACATCTCCTTATTACGTGCATACCACTCGTGTTGATACTTGAGACGCTTCTCTTTGTTTTTCCTGTAATACTCCTGTTTCTTAGGATCTGCCATGCCTGATGCTACTTAAAGCGGGCTAACCGTCAATTTTTTTCTCAGACACACATATGTACAGGGCGCACGCGCACGAAAGACGCCACCCCTAGGGGTGGCGTCTTTGATTGTTTGAAGTCATAACTTCAAACAATTAGCGTAATGCTGACTCCGTTAATCCTTGATAACCCTTTGGGTATCAAGGATTAACGATCTTGATCCCTTATTCCTGAATCATAATTCAGGATAAGGGATCAAGGATTCACTCACCAAAGGTGAGTGTTAAGTGGTTTTCTGGGTTCAAAACTTTCAAGGAAAGTTTCACGCGCCCCGCGCATGCCATTCCTAAAAGGAATGGCGGCTCCCTTTAGGGAGCAATGCGTAGCGCCCACAGCCTCAGAGAGGCCGGAGATCGGCTCGACTCCCATTGTTGTTGATGAGTGAAACAATGATCCCAGCCGACTTGATCCTGATTGATGACCCCAGAACACCCGTTCAACTGCTACGTGAGGTTCCTTATGAAACCTTGCTCGCCAGTCAACGGTTCTGGGAAGCCAGATTAGACCGTCTCTTTGAGACGAAGAAGTATGATATCGAAGACCATGACTGTTGCTCTCCAGAGGAGGATCTCTTGGAAACTCTCGACTACATCATCTACGATGATGATTACTTCATCGATAAACATCTCTGGTGTGAGAAATCTCGCGAAGAGATCCTATCTCTCGCACCTAGCACCTACAGCCTCTAAAGAGGCCAGAAATCGACTCGACTCCCATTGATTATGATGACCGAAACCACTGAAACCATGATGACCAACCTTGAAGCCAACACACACTACAACGGAGTTGTTCGTATGTTGGAAAACCTCCCTACTTCGACCCTGATTGAAACCCTGAACATAGCTCAAGCAGAGCTTGAGCGTATGGTCTGGAGAATGCCCTGCAAAGCAGTGGAGCGCAAAATACAGGAACTGTATTTGACCTCGCTGGCCTGCATTGTCCTTCTGAAGGAAGGAATAGGCAAAGCTGCCCTGAACGACCTCCTTGATGAGTCTCCTATGGTTGGGAGGGAACTCCCAACTCAACGCCTAGTGCGCTGGGATCTGGAGATAGGAGAGATCCTATCTCTCACACCTAGCGCCTACAGCCTCTAAAGAGGCCAGAAATCGACTCGACTCCCATTGTAATTGATGACCGAAACCACTGAAACCATGACCTACACCGTTAAGCTCTACGAGAAAACCGCGATGACCACTTGGAGAAAGTTCGACAATCGCGAAGACGCTGACTTCTACGCCAACTTTCACGCCAAGAATCACGCTAAAGTTACCGTCGAAGAAGACAAACCGCTTCCCTTCTCCGAAGAAGACGAAGCCTTTTACTACAGTTGCTAACCTAACTACGTTAAAACCATGACTGAAACCATGAACATGAACCCTGCCCTTTGTGTCACCCTTGGTGACTCCCGCCCAGCCAGCCTGCTGGCTCAGGAGGTTTCTCACGAAACCTTGAACCACAGTCTCTTCCTACTGGAAGAGGATACCCTCTTCTCTGAAGAGGACATGGATGAAATCAACGTATCCCTTTGGGATGCTGTTGATGAAGGCTCCGACTTCCTTGTGCGCCAAGCTCGTAGAGCTTTCGAGGAGGAAGAGGACAACCACAATGAGATCTCTGATCTCATAAGCCGGATCGAGGAAGCTCTCGACATACAGCTACATAGCCAGTGTGAGGAGCATGAGGAGTGTGAGGGCAGCAACACGCCTTCCATTCACCCATTGCACCCCGCACCTTGGAACCGAACTACCGTAGTCCAGTAACAGCTACGCTGGAAAAAA
>CEOC01027184.1_pt1 | contig 12500 bp, 8 predicted proteins | sample 356191 | NCBI WGS metagenome assembly CEOC01 (sample SAMEA2619952, study PRJEB7988) | marine metagenome | biome: marine biome (ENVO:00000447); feature: deep chlorophyll maximum layer (ENVO:xxxxxxxx); material: "saline water (ENVO:00002010), including plankton (ENVO:xxxxxxxx)" | depth 17 m
GCTGATGCGAGCGGAAGCTTCACATCGAACGTATTTAATAACAGCACGAGCTATACCGCACTCAACGATCTCGCTGAAGGCAGTTTAATTAAAATCCAGGGGAGCGTTCGCTACTACAATGAACGGCTCTCCCCAGAGATTGAATCCATCACTCGTTACAGTATAGAAGAAGCCACCTCTGAAGGAATTGCTGATCAATTGATTGAAGTACCCCCTGAAACTGAGGAGGAATTGTGGGCGAGTCTCTGCGAGGGAATCGAACGCATTCAACACCCTGCCTTAAAAGCGACTGTTCAGAGCGTGATCGACCAAAACGAATCGGCATTTCGGACTGCTTCGGCAGCTATTTCAATGCACCATGCCTACCGCCATGGTCTTCTTGAGCATAGCGTGCACATGCTGCGCGCCGGTATTGCCCTCCTTCCCTTATATCCCGAAGTGGATCCCGACTTGGCCCTTGCTGGCATCGTACTCCACGACATCGGAAAACTTGAAGAATACGAGGGCGAATTCAATACACAAACGTCCCGAATCGGTTTGCTCCAAGGGCACGTTGTTCTCGGTTATAAAATTGTACGCAAAGCTGCCATCCTTTCCAAACTCAATTCAGAACTCTGTGAGCGATTAGAGCACATCATCCTCAGTCACCAAGGCGAAAAAGAATGGGGTGCCGCAGCCATGGCAGCAACTCCTGAAGCCGTCTTTGTTTCCATGGTCGACAACCTTGACGCTAAAATGGGTATGGTACAGCGAGCCTTGAGAAATGCACCGGAAGGAGCGGTCTATTCCGATTATCTCGCTGGCCTCAAGACAAAAGTCCTACTCACGCCTCCGCAAAAAGACAGCTAATTTAGATCTCGGCTCAGCCTACTCCCCGTCATATAGAAACGACCAAAACAGAGAGGCATCGGGGCTTAAATCCTAGCTTAAATGCTGACTTTAATCCTTATTCGGCTTTAAGCTCGGAAAAAGGATGGTATCTCGAATGCTTTCCGCTCCCGTTAGGAGAATGATTAAGCGGTCAATTCCCAGTCCCATTCCCCCTGCGGGCGGCATCCCGTATTCTAAGGCAGTCAAGAACTCCGTGTCCATATCTTGCACCTCTTCACCGACCTGAGCAGTAAACATTTCACGCTGAATGCGTGGATCATTCTGCTCGGAATAGGCGGGTGCAATCTCCTGTCCATTGATACAGAGTTCAAAGACATCGATGGTTGAGGCATCTGACTGGGTAATCTTTGCCAGCGGGCAGAGTTCCCTTGGAATATGAGTGACGAAAGTGGGCTGAATCAAAGTCGGTTCAATTAACTTTTCAAATACATTATTGGTGATCTCATAGTCTTCCAATTGAGGGTTCACTTCGATTCCTAAAGCCTCCGTTTTCTTCAACTTTGCTTCCTTAGACAAACTAAACCATTCGCGATCTCCCGTAGCTTTAACAATTAAATCTTTGTAAGCGACCGTAGACCATTCACCGCCAAGATCGATCTCAGTTCCGTCTGGCCGACGAATAATCAAGCTACCAATAACCGTTTGCGCCACATGCTGTATCAGCCCCTGCGTCAATTTCATCATACCCCTAAAATCCGTATAGGCTTGGTATAATTCCAGCATGGTGAACTCTGGATTATGCCTTCTAGATAAGCCCTCATTGCGGAAGACCCGACCGATTTCAAAAACGCGTTCTTCGCCCGCCACCAGCATTTGCTTGAGGTACAATTCCAAAGCGATTCTCAGATAAAACGGGCAGTCTAAAGCATTCGAATGAGTCTCAAACGGTCGCGCTGCCGCACCGCCAGCCACGGATTGAAGCACTGGTGTTTCCACCTCGGTGAATTCCAAGTCCCAAAGATAGCTGCGCATCGCACGGATTATTTCTGAGCGTTGTTTGAAACGCATTCTCGATTCAGGATTACAAATTAGATCCAGGTAGCGTTGGCGATATATTTTATCGTCATCGGTGAGACCCGCCCATTTTTCAGGGAGGGGTCGCAAAGATTTGGAAACCAAGGTATAGGCAGAGGCTCGCACCGTAATTTCGCCGGTCTTCGTTTTAAACAAGCGACCCTCTACACCAATTATATCTCCGCGATCGAGCTTTTTAAAATATTGATTGTACTCACCCTCAGGCAATTCATCTCGAGTCACATAGCACTGAATTTGCCCAGCCCGATCCTGCAGTTTAATAAAGCTCGCCTTTCCCATAAGGCGAAAGGCGATAATGCGGCCCGCTACTTGCACCTCAGCTTGCTCACTGTCTTCTTTAGTCTCATCGTAGAGCTCCTTGGCACTTGCCGCGGTATGGTTCTGTGTACAATTAGCCGTGAACGGATTTCTTCCGTCTTTAATCAAGCCGTCCAGCTTTTCTGAACGAACCGCATACAAATCATGGCTGTTATCCTTATCTTGCGTTGAATCCTTCATAGTTTTTTTCTAGTGTGATAGCGAAAACTTGGCTAATGGTGAATTACTATTTGAAAGTTTTTAGTGAATACAATAAATAAAAATCAACCCAAGCGAATTCGATGGATCCTCAATCTCGGCAAAAAGTCTTTCAAAAAAAGGTGGATGAAGCACCGAATAATAAACTTTTCCGCTTCAGTTTAGCCAAAAGTCTTCTCGATCAAAATAAAATAGAAGCCGCTATTCCTCATTTGAAAGTCTGTATCCGCCTTCAAGCGGACTGGATGCACGCTCACATCTTATTGGGCAAAGCACTGCTAGAAATAAAAAACTCAGATGACGCTCAAGTGATTTTAAAACGTGCACTCCAACTCGCCATCGAACAAAATCACGAAGACCCTAAAAACGAGCTCCTCAAACTAATCGAGCCCAGCCAGCCCAACTAGGGAATCAAACCCTATCCCCTGTCCTCATGTCCTTATGCCCTTAAAACAAAGCTACTTTGATTGGAATCGTGCACTGATCCCCCAAGTAAAAGAGGCACTCTTGTCCGAGGCCCCGCGATGCGAGTCCACACAGAGCCATAATCAAGCCATCGACTTAAGCCACCTACTCGTCATTGTTCCCACAGCAAAATCGGGACAACACTTACTTGAGGCCTTGAGTACCGATACTCAAACGCAAAAAAATGGATTACTCAGACCAGAAATTATCACCCCGATACAATTTATTGAACAGGCGATTAGCTCAGAGAATCGCGCAACCGAAGCAGACTGTTTATTGGCTTGGGTGCAGGTACTCAATAGATACCCAGCAAAGAAACTACGAGCGATCTTTCCAAACACCAGCCCAAGCAAAGCCAATGCACTCGACCATGCCAAACGCTTCCACCGGCTCCGTAAAGAGCTCGGTATTGAAGGGTTTGATCTAGCCTCTGTAGCCGAAATCTGTGCCGAAGAAGCTATTGAGCCAAGGCGCTGGGCGGCTTTAGCCGATTTAGAAAAAGACTACTACAAAGTCTTAGGCGATACAGGCTTATCTGATCCGCTACAGGCAAGCCGAGCCTGTGCTGAAAATTACCCCTTAAACATACGCTTTTCTAAAATTATAATCGTGGCTACGCCCGATCCCAATCCACTCCCCCTTAAAGCCTTCAAGCAATTAGAAAAAACCCATGCTCTAGAGGTTTGGATCAATGGGCCTAGTGGAGACTTATTCGACCCTTGGGGCAGACCTAATCCTGAGAAATGGGAAAATAGAGCCCTTGATTTGGACAGTTGGAATTATCAAATCCACCGACTCAACCAATCCTTAGATATACCCGAGGTTCTTGTCGGAGAAATTGCTGACCGCCCAGTAGAATCTTTGCAAATTGGACTACTCGATCCAAATTTAATTGAACCAATTAGCCACTATTTCTCCACTGCCTCTGTGCCCTATTACAATCCTGAGGGCCTTCCTATGAGTGACAGTGCACTGGGCAAATGCATCCTCAGCCTCCTCCTTTTTCAAGACGAGCAGAGCAATGACCGACTCAAGCAATTACTCCTCAATCCCTACTTCTATCAATCCGCTCCAGTCAATCAGAGTATTGAAGAATCATTGACGGATCTAGACACACTTTTTGAGGCACATCTATGCCACAACTTAGTTGATCTCAAAGCTCGCATCGGGACGCCCACCTATACAAAACTGAGTGAATTCTCGAAACTCATCGACTACGCCGAAACATTTATCTATCCTACAGATTCTAAACAAGCCTTTGTTGAATGGTTAAAAGAGCGACTCAATCACATCTTGAATCAAGTCGATCTCCTCGACATTGACAGCGTCTTCAAAAATCTCATCGAGTCGATCAGTCAGACCTTTGAAGAAGCTCTCGCCGCAGAGAAACGCTTTGGCAAAGAATTGGACAGATGCGGACAGAGTGTCCTCACTGAACTCTTGAACAAACAAAAAATTTATAAAGAACGAGAGAGTGAGGCCCATGATTTATTTGGCTGGCTCGAGCTACTCTGGCACGATGCACCTCACAGTATTCTCTGTGGACTCAACGAGGGAATCGTTCCTCGATCTCGTTCAAATGACGCCTTTCTCCCCGAACATTTAAAGTGTCTATTGGGTATGCAAAGCCAGGAGCAAAGCTACGCCAATGATCTCTATCTCTTTGAGGCGATCGGGAGAAAACGCTCCCTTAAAAATGGTCTCCCGCAAGGAAAACTGAGTATTTTTTTGCCAGAAAGCGATACGGAAGGCAATCCATTGATGCCCTCACGACTGCTCTTCCAAGTGCCCGACTCCAAATTGCTTGAAAATACCCAAAACATCTTACTGAAAAAAACGGATACCATCCAATTCCACGAGCACCGGCCCGCTTGGATAATCGACTCTGCACTACCCGCCACTCGCCCGAACAGCATTTCGGTATCCGCTTTAAAAGACTACCTTCATTGCCCCTTTCGCTTCTACCTCAAACATATTTTAAAACTCCGATCAAAAAATTTTGACCAACGAGAACTGAGCGTTGCCGAATTTGGAACACTCTTTCACAGGATTGTCGCCACCCTCGAAGGAGAGTCTTTCCAAGCCAAAAGTGATGAAAAAGCTTGGATCGATCGATTGCACCGAACTGCGGATCGGCTAATAGCCAGCCAGTACGGTGCCAACCTTTCCTTTGCTTTAAAAATGCAAAAAGAAAGTATTCGCGATCGACTGTCCGCTTTTATCCGATCCCAATTTACCGCACTCAAAGAGAGCGGACAGAACATTTCTATCGTAGAAACAGAAAAGCAATTTGAGCTTGCCTTAGGATCCTTCACTCTCAGAGGAACAATTGATCGCATCGATTTTGACAGTGATGGCATCCATATAATTGACTATAAGACATCCAACAGTGCAAAAAACCCACAAGCGGTGCACCTAAAATCAGCCCAAACCCAACAAGAGCCCAAGCACCTTCCCGAAGCCGCCTATCTCAGCTTAGGAAATAAAGACTATTATTGGTCGGACTTACAATTACCGCTCTACGCCTTAGCGCAGATGTCGGAAAGCCAATCAGCGGATTTACCAAGACTCTCCTATTACTCGATACCCAAATCAGCTGAAAAAACGGAGCTAGCTAATTGGGTGGACTTTGATCAATCGATTTTAAACTCAGCAAAAGATTGTGCCCAAGCCGTCCTCAAGAATATAGAAGCAGGGGAATTTTGGCCCCCCAACGAGCATATTGACCCAATGTACGATCCCTTTGCTCAGCTCTTCCCAGATGGCATTCAAAAAACCGTTGATGCTCGGCTCTTTAATCCATTTACCTACAACAATGACCTGGCATGACTGAAGTTCAAGCATTTCAAAATAAAGCCCTCTTTGCGTCGGCCGGCACGGGCAAGACCTTTCGTTTGACGGATCGTTATATCTACACCTTGCACCAAAGCAAAGAACCAAAGAAAATCATAGCCCTAACCTTTACTCGAGCTGCCGCTGGGGAGTTTTTTGAAAAAATTGTGGAAAAGCTCCACCGAGCGAGTTCTGATGAAAGAGAAGCTAGCAGCTTGTCAAAACGACTGGGCATCAGCGCGGATTCCACGGAGTACCGAGGACTCTTAAAACGAATCCTCAAAGAACTCCACCAGCTCAATCTACAAACGCTAGACAGCTTTCTCTACAAAATACTCAATTGCCTCAGTCCAGAGATGGGGCTCAGCGACCAAATTCAACTCCTCAGTGAGAGCTCAAAAAAGCACTATGAAAAAGCGGTTAGAGATTCTATCCTACACACCCGAATGCCCAATTTCAAAACGGATCTCTCCCAAGAACTCCAGCAATTTTGGTACGGCTTCAAGCAATCGATTTATGGTGAGAGTGCCAATTCGATTGATCAGCCCATTCAGCAGTACATCGAAAGCCTTCAAGACCTCTACCTAGAGGCCCCACATAGGATGAAATGGGGATTTGTAGAGACGATTTGGGGCAATCGAGCTCAATGGATACAAAGTCAGCCCATAAACTGGATGAAACTCGCGGAAAATTTGCAATCGTCCGTTCCTAATCACTTCAACCCCTCCGAAAAGAAAGCACTTAATCAAGCCGTTCTAGACATCCAAAAATACCCGAAAGAGGAAAAACTCAACAGCTACTTAAATCGCGCACTTCAAGAATTTGAATCCCTTAAATCGGGCAAAGCCCTCATTAAAATAGGTAAATCTGATATACCGATTGAAGGAGCCCTTTGCCAGTCCACCCGTGCCTGCATTGAGGCAATTGCCAATTTTTATATTCACCGCTCCGCTCAATCCACCCAAGGCACACATACCCTGCTCGATCGAATGCATGCGGCTTACGACAGTCAGGTACGAAAAAGAGGTAAACTGACCTTTAGTGATCTCCTTCACATTCTCAATCCCAAGTCGCCCCTCTCACCATTTTATCACGACCCAGCAGGTGCACGAGACAGCCTCTACTACCGATTAGATGCCCGCTACGACCACTGGCTATTCGATGAATTTCAAGACACCAGCCGCACTCAATGGCAGATTATTGAAGACTTAGTCAGCGAGGCGATGCAAGACGATCAACGCAGTGCCTTTTTTGTCGGAGACAGCAAACAATCCCTATACCTTTGGCGGAACAGTGACGATCGCCTCTTTCAATCCCTTTATCAAAGATATAAAAAAACATTCGCCAGCCTTGAGCACATCTCTGAATCCTATCGTTCTTCTCCCGCAATCATGGATGCGGTCAATGCAATCTTTGATCGCCCTGAACCCATTAAAGACTGTTTCGGAACAACTATCTGTCAGCGCTGGTCGGAATCATGGCAGAGACATTTTTCGACTCAAGACAAACAGGACCAGAGTGGTTACGCCAGTTGGATTAAAGTAGGCAAGGATGCAGAGAATGACTTAGAAAACAGTCTGCTACACATAATCAAAGGTCTCAAAGCGAAGGCTGAAAATTTGACCATCGGTATCCTCGTCGGTCAAAACAAGGAGGCAGTCCGCTTGGCTTACTTCCTGCGCGAGCAAGATTTGGGAATTCCCGTTCGAGTCGGATCCTCGATGAAGCCGGCAAAAGATAACATGGCTGGCGTTGCCTTGATTGCCATGTTGAAATACTGCATACGCCCCTCAGACCAAGCATCCCAAGGCTATCTCAAAACTCTCGATGCGTCCACTCGTTCAAGGGGATTGTCTGCCATACAATGCGTGGATGATCATCGATTGATCGCCAATGCACTCAGAACTTCAGAATTGGTGAGAATTTTTTCTCAAGTTTTGATTTCAAAATTATCTAGCGAGGATCAGAGGCATCGAAAAACACTCCAATACCTAATTGAAAATGCGACACGCTTCGAACGGGAAGAACGCCCCTCACTGAGCACACTGATTGATTACTTAGAAAATTTTAGCACCCATGATTCCGCTCAAAACAGCACCCTTACAGTTGAGACCATCCACCGTTCCAAAGGACTGGAGTATGATGTCGTACTCTTCGTCAATAACGATAAACGTGCACCGAGAGAGCGAGGCATATCTGCCTTTAGAGACGAATCACAGTCTGTGAATTGGCTGATTGAGCCCTTCAAAAAGAGTGTGATGCAAGCTTTACCCCCAACTGCTGCACTGCTCCAACAAATTGAAGAAGAGCGCCATTTTTCCACCCTCTGTAAATTGTATGTAGCGATGACACGTCCGCGTCGCGCATTGTACATGCTCAGCGACTTAAAAGGAAAGGAAAAACAAACCTCACTAGATTTCCTCGTGCATTGTTTAGGGGATACGACCGATAGTAAAAGTCTCTTTCCAGAAACAGATCCCGAGACATCCCTGTCTCTTATATGGGAGAGTGGCCGCGCTGACTGGCATCTCTCCTTAGGATCCTCTCAGCCTGAAGTGAGCACTGATCCCTCGCTTCCAGCGAGCAAATCTCGTGAAGTCTTTGCACCCACCCACCAACGCTTAAACGTACTCAGCCCATCCAAACTCAAGCGCCCTTCTGCACGACCTCAAATAAGCGGTCGGCACCCAGGAATGCACTTCGGACAGAGCGTACACCGCGCCTTCGAATCGATTGATTGGTACCAGCCCGATCTCAAATTTGAAAAGCTACTCGATCAAAAATGCGATGCATCGCTTGTGCAGACCCTGAAGAACTGCTTCAATTCTGAGAGCTTTCAACAGTTATTTAAGCAGCCCGATCGAGCAGTTACACTGTGGAAAGAAAAGGCCTTCACCCTTTGTGAAAAACAATCCCTTATTCATGGAATTTTTGACCGAGTGCACCTCTTTAAATCTCCCGAGGGCGCTTTTCTTAAAGCTCAAATCATAGATTTTAAAACCGATGCCTTCAGCGACAAATACTGCTTTGAAGAAGCAATTGAGCGACACCAAAAGCAAATGGAGCACTATCAATCTGCCCTAGCTAAGTTGATCTCTATCGATCGATCACAGATTGAGTGCTACCTCGTTTTCACTTCCATCGCCCGAGTTCATCGGCTCAATTAAATCGCTGCCTGTGCCCAACGAAGTAGAACCGAGCAACACAGTATCAGAGTTTCTAAGTAGGTACGGGTTGGTTCAGACTCAAGCAGTGTAAACCACCCCCCTCACGAATGATCTCACTGCAATCAAAAGGCCGTATGCTCCGATTAGGGAAGCACTCACTGATCACCTTGAGGGCATTGACATCGCCTAACTGTTGAAAAATGGGAACAATGACCGCTCCGTTTAATACTAAGAAGTTAGCGTAACTCGCCGCCAATAATTGCCCGCGATGGTGTATGGGATCGGGTAGTGCTAAGGCGGTGAAGGTGTAGCCGTTGAGACAATCACTAGCGGCTAGCAAGGTCTCTTTCAATTGCTTTAAAGGAGCAAAATTAGGGCTTTCTCGATCGGACTCAGCCGCGTATAATATACGCTTTCCTGGAGCAAAGCGTATAAGATTGTCAATATGCCCATCCGTATCATCCCCAGAGAGACCGTGCTCAAACCAAAGCACGGAGCGGACTCCTAAACGCGATTCTAACTGAGACTCCCACTCCGATCGCGAAGGGATCTTCTGAGGGAACTCTCCCTTAAAACGATTTTTATTTTGTAAAACTGCACTCGTGGTCGCGAGCAATCCCGACCCATTGGACTCAATAGCCCCGCCTTCAAGTACGATTTCTTCGCTCACGTGCTCTATGCCCAAATAGGAGCTGATCCAAGCAGGAACCCCATTATCCCTGGCAAAGGAGGGATATTTTTCACCCCAGGCATTGAAACGCCAATCCGAGGCGATAACCGAAGCTCCCTTGCGAAGAAAGATAGGTCCGTAATCTCGGATCCATACATCGTCGGAGGCATAATCATGAAGCAGAACGGGCTGTTTCAAATCACGATCCTGAAAGGCCTTATTGAGTCGTGCCTGATCGCCCTTTGGGCACAAGACATGCACGGGCTGAAATTCTGCACACAAAGCGTACAATTCAATTAAGCAATTCTGAACCTGTGCCAGACAGTCGGGCCAGAGTGTTTCTCGCCAAGGCCATGAAAACCAAACTGCGGATTGTTCCTCCCACTCAGCAGGCAGCCTGAGTGCACTCGGGTTCGGGACTCGATCCAGTTCACTCACTTTCCAAAAATTGCTGACTGATTCCGTGATAGAGCTCCGGTCGGCGATCCCGAAAGAAGGGCCAAATCTTTCGCATCGATTCAAGTGCTTCCATCGAACACTCAACCAACAAGGATTCTGTCTCGGTCTCAGAAGCCCGTTTCAAAAGGGTTCCGTACATATCGCTGACAAAGGACTGTCCCCAGAACTGAGTGGATCGCTCTCGTCCTACTCGGTTTACCGTTGCCACATAGCAGGCATTGGCAATGGCATGTCCGACTTGCACTGACTCCCACGCTCGATGTTGTCGCTCACCCCACTCCGCTTTCTCTGAGTCCGTCCAACCGATTGCGGTCGGATAAAAGAGAATCTCCGCCCCTTTTAAGGCAAGCGTTCGGGCTGCTTCTGGAAACCATTGATCCCAGCAAATCAACACCCCGATTTTCCCAAATGCAGTATCCCAAACGGGAAAACTTTGGTCGCCGGGAGTGAAATAAAATTTTTCTTCAAATCCGGGATCTTGAGGAATGTGTGCCTTTCGATAGGCCCCTAAAAGCCGTCCATCACGATCAATAACAATAGCTGTATTATGATAAAATGCTGAAGAACGCTTTTCAAAATAAGCAGCAACGAGAACAACTCCGAGTTCCTTTGCCAGTTCAGACAATAGCTCTGAAGTCTCTCCGGGAATGGACTCTGCTCGATCAAAATGTTCGGTACTTTGTTCCTGACAAAAGTATGCCGTATTGAACAATTCTTGTGTGCAAATGATCTGTGCCCCCTGCTCAGCTAATCTGCGAATTTCCCCAACCGTAAAGGCGAGGTTAGCCTCCGTAGATCCAAAATCCTTTCCCTGAATGAGGCCGACTGTAACTGGGCTTCGGGGCTCGCTAGCGCTCGCCTGCTCATTTTTCGATCCTAGACTGTTCGCTTCCGCCATTTGATTCTGCTTCATGGTTGAAGGGTGGAACTGGGCAGATCGATCTCTAAAAAACGACCTTGTTTAAGGGATACTCCACAATTCCCTCAGCACCGCGGGCTTTTAACTCGGGAATGATTTCACGAACAACGGACTCATCAATGATGGTATCAATAGCTACCCAGGACTCATCGGCTAACTTATTAATGGTCGGCTTTCTTAGTGAGGGCAAATCTTCCAATACGGATTCCAACTTAGCCAACTCAATATTCAACTTCAAACCCACCTTGGAAGCGGATTCTAAGGCCGAAGTTAGTAAAAGCGCAATCGTTTCAATTTTCTTCTTCTTCCACGGATCTTCTAGCGCTTGCTTATTCGCAATAAAAACAGTATTCGTGGACAGTAGCGTATCGACGATTCGCAATTTATTTGCTCGAATTGAATTGCCCGTTTCCGTCAAATCTACAATCGCATCGACTAAATCAGGAACCTTCATTTCAGTTGCACCCCAAGAAAATTCAACCGTTGCATTTACAGAATGACTTTTGAGAAAGGCTCGAGTGATATTTACAATTTCTGTTGCGACGCGCTTACCTTCCAAATCTTTCACACTCTTTATTTCGGAGGCTTCGGGCACAGCCAGCACCCATCGGGAACGGCGATTCGAAGCTCGGCTATAAATCAAATCGCAGACCTCTACAACTTGTGAATTGTTTTCTTGAACCCAGTCTTGTCCAGTTAAACCACAATCAAAATAGCCATTTTCCACATAGCGACTGACTTCTTGTGCTCGCAGAAAGCGACCGTCCAAGCTCGAATCATCAAAGGCAGGGCGGTAGGAACGGCTGCTTTTTGTAATTTGGTAGCCCGCTTTAGCAAATAATTTAATTGTAGAATCCTCGAGACTACCTTTAGGCAAGCCAAGCATTAATGTACTATCTGTATTCATAATTTATGTGTCTGAACTGAACATAGCTAGAAGCTATTTTTCACTGTCTGTAAACAAAAAAGCCCTTAGAACCTTGTGGCAGGTTTAAGGGCTTTGGGGACGAATCCAAAATTCACTTAGCGCAAGCACTTGCCTTTTTTGCAGAACCACAAGGACTACAAGCAGACTTGGCTTTTTTGCTATCGCAAGGACTGCAAGCAGCTGAAGCAGCGTCACAAGATTTCTTGGCTGCTTTTTCATTTGTGTGGGGATGATCATGGCTATGATTTGAGCCACACGCTCCACAACCAGCATATGCAAAAGAACTCAAGCTGAGGATTAAGGTTAGAAGAATTAATTGTTTCATAATACTCTATATAAAACAATAATGTTGATTTTGTCCAATGATTTAATCTTTTTTACTAAGAGTTTTTTAACTATGCTACCATGGATTTCAGATTCTAGTTTCCCCCTGTATCTAGCTCCCATGGCTCGCTTTACCGATACGGTCTTTCGCCAATTATGCAAAGAGCAAGGTGCCGATGTCATGGTCACAGAATTTGTTCAAGCAGATGCAATTATTCGCGGCGATGATCGCCTCTGGGAAACGGTTGATTTCACGGAGACCCAGCGACCAATGGGGGTGCAAATTTTTGGTTC
>CEOC01006231.1_pt1 | contig 12471 bp, 30 predicted proteins | sample 356191 | NCBI WGS metagenome assembly CEOC01 (sample SAMEA2619952, study PRJEB7988) | marine metagenome | biome: marine biome (ENVO:00000447); feature: deep chlorophyll maximum layer (ENVO:xxxxxxxx); material: "saline water (ENVO:00002010), including plankton (ENVO:xxxxxxxx)" | depth 17 m
CAAGAGGTTATATATAAACTAACTTAAAGCCATATCACTTTGTTAAAGATGCCCTCTTGAAGCGAGGATAGAGGGCTAACCCATCTTAAAGAAATCTCTTAGACAATCAAGACTTTCCTTTAAATTATCCATTCCTTTACGTCTACCGACTGGTTGGTCATTAACAATAAGGTCATAAGTTGCTGATCGTAGGTTTAATGGAATAGATTGCATGGCTTTATTGAATTGGTCATGGGCATCAAAACCATTAAGATTAAATATTTCAAGCGAATTACCCATTGGAATACCCTCTAAGCGATCCCAATTAAAGGTTTGGCTAGATTGTAGTCCTGCATAAACTGATAATGCTTCTAGCTTTTCCCCTGCCACAAATCTCAAGGCATTTATTCGACTATCTTGAGGGCATAACAAGTTGCGTTGGTAATATTTTTGTAAATTTGAGTTTATTTCCCCATAAATATGTTTTAGCCCTTGTTTCATGGGCTTCATATCAGGGAGTCTAAATAGTTGTCCGTCAATCGTGATGATCTCTTGACCGCCTCGATCCATTTCCTCTATGGGTTGAGCTTCAGGATTGTGTTTTTTCTGTTTCTTCTTCTTTTTTGCCATTTAGCTCGTTTGGTTTAATGTGGTTGCCTTTTTTATCATAGATCCAATCCATAATTCCCCATGCTTCTTTAGTGGTAAAAAATAATAATCCGTCTTTTTCTTCAATAAAGTTAGCAGTTATGTTATGTCTTTTTTTAAAATCTTCAATGCTAAAGACATCTTCGTCATTAAAACGTTCTTGGTTGAGCCAAGTTGCAAAGTGTGGGATATATTTGTCATCACTAGCTTGATCGCATAATTTATTGTATTTACTAATAATAACTTCAGCGTCAATGTCTTTGATCTTTTTAAACTTTTCTAAAGCTAGTTTTTTTGATCCCCTACGAACTTTTAAACTATCCCATATATATATAAATATATTATTAAAATCTTTATCTGTATCTTTATCTACTCGTAGCCCTTTTTGATCTGACAAAACACTATCAAATTTTTCTTTAGACTTTTTTCTAGCTTGACTTCTCTTGTTAGAGAGTTCAATACCCTTAACAAATTCAAGTTGTTGCCTTTTGTTAAAGTAGCGATCATTTTCTATGTAAAACTTTTTTTCTAAAACATAAATTAGGTCAGACCTGTTCTGCTCAATTTCCTCTAAGTCAAACGTCATTTGAAATATTAATTTGCAAAGTTCGTTAATATCACAAGGTAAACCTTTGCCATTCATTGTGTGGCTAAAAAATAAAAGATCTGTATAAATACCCCTCTGTGCCATTGTAAATGATCTTGTAGAGGCTATGTAATCATTTGGAAAGAAATACATAGCTGGTAATTTATCAATCATGTTTTAATCACCTTTACATTTTGTTTCATCGCTGGAACAAAATCTACATAACCATTTTCTTTCAGTCTATATAAATATTTGTGAATACTGTTAGTAGTTTTTAAACCTATAAATTTTGCAATATCTCTGTAGCTTGGACTAGGCATATTTTCCTGTTGGTATTTTAGAATGAATTGGAGTATCTGCTTTTCTTTTTTGGTCGGAGAATAGTCTGTAGAGATGTGTAGCCTGTTGCAAGTTGGGCATTTCATTTGGTTTTGATCCATATTCTAATAAAACTCCTTCCCAAATAATGTTATCCATTTCAGTAAACTCAAGTAAGTTTTCTTTGCAAATCTTCTTGTATTGTAAAAAAGCCTCAAAAACGCATAAAACATAACGTATTTCCCTGTTTTTATCTGTATCACGCAAAAACAAATATTTGTAAAATACAGACACAATTTGATGTATATACTAAAATAAAAAAAATACCAAATAATTCTTGCTAGTTATTCAAAATTACTATATGTCTAACTTATGGCAGATTGCAAATATAACTATTCTCACATTGTCATAAATTCGAATACTCCTCCTTTAGAAAATAACTATAGTGATATGAAGATGAAAGAGAATAAGTTGAAAAGAGATTGTCAAGAAAGATTAAAGAATTATAAATATAGTGATTTACAAAAATCTTTAATTTGGCATCATATCAATTCGACTACTAAAGTGTAGTCTGCCATTTAAGGAAGGAAGCGAGATGAAAAAAAATTCAAGTGAAATAAAAAAAGTAGATATTCAAAGATTTATTAAAGTGATGGAACGCTTTAAGAAAGCAGGATTAAAACTACAGAAAAGGATAGAAGATGCCAACAGGTCAATACAAACTAAGTAATGGTAAATTAGTTGTTGGAACAACAACAGTCATTGGTCGTTTTAAAGACTCTAATGCTCTAATACATTGGGCATGGGATTGTGGAAAGAAGGGTTTAGACTATCGTCAGGAAAGAGATAAGGCAGGGGAGCAAGGCACAAGTGTTCATGACCTTGCAGAAAAATATATTCATGGACTTGATTATGAAATACCTGACGATAAAAAAGTCCAAAAGGCTTTTAAGAAATTTACAGAATGGTGGGATAAGCAAGAGTATAAAATTGTTTGGTCTGAGAAGCAGATGGTCTGTGAAAGTTATGAGTTTGGTGGTTGCCCTGATCTTCTCGTGCAAGACAAAGAAGGTAATTATGTTTTGATAGATTTTAAAACTGGTAAAAGAATTTACACTGATACAATCATACAGCTTGGTGCATACGCTTGGTTGATAAATAAAAATGATAATATCGAGGTTCAAAAAGGAATTATTGTAAGACTACCAAAGAACAATAGTAAAATCGAAACTAAAGAATTTACTATAGAAAAACTAACACTAGGTTTCGACCAATTTAGATTATTTAGAGAGGCTTACGATAATAATGCGATCATTGAAAGATGTTTTAGGAAGGAAAATTAGTATGACAACAATGAAAGATGCTCTTGAATTTGTAAATAGAGATGAATGTAATGAATTTGAGAAAAGTTTTTATGATAAAGGGAAGGATAAAGATTGGCAGGTTAGTGAAAAACAAATGGCTGTGATTGCAAAAATGCCAAAAAAATATCCTGTAGATGATGAACCGAGAAGAACTGATCCATTTGAAGGGCAGAAGCCACAATCAAATACAGATTTTAATTATGGTTCGAATATAGCTACTGATGAAATAGAGAAGAACTTACGACTTATTGATAGAGCTTTTGAGCTTATGGATAACTATGCAAATCTAAAAGAATTAGATCAAGAGAACAAAAGAGCTATAGCTATCAGTTGTGCAATCAATCAATCAAGAGCTGATTATTTTAATGGGAAAAAATGATATCTTTAGTCATATCAATCATTCAGTTATTAGTAATTATATTTATAGCTGTCATGATTTACGCAATAGGAGATCAGTTAAGTAAAAAATGAGCTTAGCGTTTACTGATTGGGTTATAGAGGAGCAGGAAAGAGAGGAAAGGTTAGATTTGAAAGAACATACAAAGAATTTATTTAAAGGTAGGGGTTGGAAAATACCTGAAGATGCAGTTTGTATTAACTGTGGTGATTTTGCAGTGGATACTCATCACTATCGAAATAGGGGTTCAGGCTCAAGCAAGTATTTAGATTACTACGAAAATTTAATTCCTCTATGCCGATTGTGTCATGATTGTGCTGAGTCTGATAAGGAAATAAACCACACCTTTTACATTAAAAACTTACGAGAAATCCTAAGAATAGAGGAGGAAAAATACAAAAATGGCGACCATTCCCAATAATCTTATTGACCAACTAGAAGAAAAAGTTGGTGATGCTTTACTACAACTCGAAAGCGTAGAAGATGTTGTTCAAGCTAAAGTAAATAAGGAAATGATAAAGGAATGGAAATCAAAGAAACTTGCAGAGCTTCAACTAAAAGAAGAACAAAATGGTGTTGCACAGTCTAGTAAGCAAGACCGAAACGCTAGAGCTAGTCGTGAATGGAATGAGTATTTGACAGAGTTAGAGTTAAAAATGAAAAAAGATACACTCAATCTTGTCAAAAGGGAAAATGCTCAGATCGTGATATCAGCTTGGCAGACATCAACAAAAGAAAAGGGGATCAAAGTATGAGTCAGAAACAGGATATATTAAATCACTTAAAGAAACATAGAAAGATTAATGGATTAGATGCGTTGAAACTTTATGGTTGTTTTAGACTACCAGCTAGGATATTAGAGCTGAAAGAGGAAAAACATAATATTGACGCTAATCTAATTACTTTGAAGAATGGAAAGAAAATAGCAGAATACATTTACAATGACAGATAAGATATATACATACAAAGATATTGCGAAGATATTTGATTGTCATGAAAAAACAATCTACCGCAAAATAAAAAAGGTTAGGGAAACATATCCTGATAATAAATCTATTAATAATTATATGGGGAGTAAGTGGTATTGTTTTGAGGGGGATTTGAAAGAGGTGTTGAATTTGTGTTCAGAAGTAGAAATTAACAAACCTCTTGAACATCAATAATACATTTGTTGAGAATAAGTTGGATAGTGCCTTCGTTGCCTTTTTTGTATTCATCATTCTCTAATGAATAACTTGAAAACAATATTGTCTTGTCCTTTGTTCTTTTGTATAGCCAACCCACAGTCATGCAGATTGGCATTGGTTTATCTTCGTAAGAACTAGCTTCGATCCATGTCGGATCACAAAGCCCACTATCAATCCATTTTATAATGACTAAGCGAAGGTCTTGACATTCGTTGGCTTCCCACCAACTCCTTGCCTTTTGGATCGTTTTCTTCGCACTGCCGATTTCTTTTGCGATTCTGTCATTCTGTTCGCTTTCGATTTTGGAACGCATTTTGGATATTTCCTTTTACTGCCTTTTGCAGACTTACGACCACACTTGGCATAACTGCCATCTTTCTTCCTAGATCCTATGTCTACCCAGTCTTGAGCAAACCACTTCGTAAGACCTCCACTAGCTCTACTCATTTTTTCTTGGTTGTATAACCCCCACCACGCTTTTTGTATGTCTTGACAAGCCAAGCATTAGCATACGCACTAGGATAAACATCAAACTTTCTCTTAGCTTCTGCTTTTACTCGTGCATATAGAGCTTTATTAGTAGGTACGTTTTTTGTAGCCATTATTTTTTCTTCTTTTTCTTTTTAAGTTTTTTGAAGTCAGCTCCTGTTATCTTATCTCTAGGTTCTGCGATACGAGCTAGTTTCTTTTGTTTACTTGACAGCTTTCTAGGCATTACTTCTTTTTCTTCTTTTTGTTTTTCTTAACTTTTTTAATAGCAGAGTTTAGTTTGCCATTAACTTTCTTTGCAGTTTTTTTCATTCCACGCATATCTATTCTCCTTTGTAAATTATGTCGATGCTCGACTGTTTCTTTGTAGTAATCAGCTTCCCAATGATTGTAATATCCAATCTTTTTAAGTTTTTGAGATGCTTCTTCTAGGTCATTATATCTTTGTATAAGAACCATAGAAAACTCGTTGTCTGTGTCAAACCCATGATCGTATAAGAAGTCTATATTTTCTTCTGACGTTTCAGGGTGTGATGACATTAAATACACATCTTTTGGCATATACACAAAGTTTAACGCCTCGATGTGTGATGCTAAATCTGTAGCATTAATAGATAAATCAGTGCAACCTATAATGGCTATTCTGTATCTTGTTCTTTTAATTTTGTTTGCCCAATCAACAACAGTCGGTAGTAAATCATCTGCGTTGTAGACTTCTTCAATAGCAAATGTGTCTTGGGTTCTACAGTTGTTCGCAAATGGGCAGGTTGGGTAGTTGCCTAAATGTTTGTTTGGTTTTTCGATCACCTCTTGTGACCATGATAAAATATCTTCTTTTACTGATTTACTCAATCAGCAGTTCCACATTTTTCGAGACCAGTAATTAGCAGATAATTTATTATTCTTGCCTTTTATACCACCTGATCTTGCACAATAAGATTTCTTTCGTGCAGGTGAGTTCTTCTTGATGCTCATATTAGGATCACCAAAGTTTATCTTTTTAACTTTGTCACCATCTTTTACGAACACCTTGAACTTTTTGACATCACCCTTCATGGGTTTATTAAGTTTGACTGTTCTACCCTGATAAGTTGCCATCTAATTCTACCTTCTCTTGTTTTTCTAATTGTTCTGTTAGTGATCTGTTTTGAGATGAAGCATATTCTGCTTTTGCTTTTTGAAATGCAATTACATCGTCTACAGTAATCTTTAGTTTTTCTTCTCTTAACAATGCGTTTTTATCTGCCCAGTTGTCAAGACGTTCATTAAGGAACTTAATGTGTAGATCCTTTTCTTCGATAGCTTTTTTTAGGTCTCTGTTTTCTTTCTTTACTTTGCGTAGTAATGCTTCAACTTCTTTTAATGTACTCACTTCTTTAACAACTTCATCGCACCTGAAGCTCCTTTAATTCCAAAACTTGCACTAATAGCAATATATAAAAGATGTTGGTAGTAAGTAGGTAGACTATGAAGTGCTTCAAAACCAGCTTTTATATGTGGAGTCATAAAAGGAATAAATACTAATACTGCTGGTAATAACAAAACTATAAGTGCAATTTCGTCTTTTATGCTGTTTTCCATTTGATTCACAGCAGATGACTCCCATGCCACTTTACCAGCAATCATATCTTCTTTAAGTTTTTGTTTTGCCTTTATTTCAGTAACAGCTAATTCTGCTTTTGCTTTTTTAGTTTCAACAAAACCTTTTACTGTATCTTTTAGAATAGACGCAATAGGGCTTACAAGTAAATTTAACATTATATATTCCTCATGGTATCTGCCAGTTCGTTAGCTCTATTAGGGGTTTGTTTTGCCCATCGACTGTCTAACATTTCATCACTGGCAGATTGATAATCACACTTTGTTAAGTGGTATTGAAAGTTTTTAAATTTCGATAATCTAGGTAATCCTAGCTGAAATGCCATATTAATAACACAGCCAAAAGCGATAGGATCAATATCTTCTTCTTTGATAAATGACCTTGCGTCATGTAGAGCTTGGTCAAAGTCTCTTTCGAAGTATTCCATAATTGTTGCATCATTGTATTCTACTCCTTCCTTGAGGTCGTCTGTAGGTAGTACCAAATGTCCAACACCAAACGTAGCGTTGCCCAAGTGATCTTTATAAATCTTATTAATTTTACCTTCGTGGTGAATTATTGCAGATTTAATTTCTTCGTACATTCTATAAGTTTCTCCAAATACCATTTTGCTTTTTCCAAATCTTCAATGCCACCTTTTGATTTATGTCTGACAACATATTTGACAATGTTTCCTTGAAAATAGTCTAGTTTAAATTCGTGAATAAAATCTGATACCTGTATCTTTGTGCCGATATAGTATGGTGGATTTATTTTATCTTTCATATTTGACGTACCCATCTGTTTCCTCGTTTTAGGATCATTGGTATCAAGTGTGGTACACCATTTATAATCATTCCACAACCTAGTACAGGTCTCCTAATATTAACTTTTGAGTAGGCAAATGCAAGTGAGTCTTTATCAATAAGACAGCCCACATTCATGCCAAAACGTAGGTTTTCAGGGCTTGACCAAAAACCAATACGAAATTCCGTATGATAATGACCTTGTATAAAATTCATGCCTATCGACATTGAAGATTTTACAGGATCTTTATTCATGTTATGGCAGAAATAGTATTCGCCATATTTATCTTTTATGATTAGCCTATCGTGCCAACGCCACTTTTGCTTATCGACACCGAGTATATCTGCGTAGTCCTTCACTGCTAGAGAAGGAAAGCCATGATGCTTTCTCTTTCTATAAACCATTGATCCATGATTACTATGAAGTAAATCCATCTTTGGAAATAACTTCTCAATCATCTTGATCTTGTATAACCCTAGCTCTAACTCTTTCGAAGCACTAGGTAGATCAGGATCAGAATCGTGAAAAGACAGAGCATGATAATCAAGCTCGTCTCCTATACATACAACTCTTTCAGGTTTGTATTTTTTTTTGATAGCTTCTAAGAAAGCAAAACTATCAGTATGACTGTATGGTTCGTGAAGGTCTGAGATTATTAAAATCCGAGACATCTTCCTCCCTATATTGTTGTCACCTCTTTTTCTGTGCAAAAGGTTGTCACATAAATATCAGGAACAACCATTACTTTGTTTGCAAACATTACAGCGTTGTATCTACACTCTTGCATAGTGTTATATCCTGCTGTTTTAATCACTTGTGTTACGCAAGTTTTATCAAGTGGTACAGTGGGTGACTGAATACATAACCACATGACGATAAAAAACTTCATTTATTATCTATAAGGTAGTTTTCTATCCAAATTATTTTTTCTTTAATGACAGCTATATCTTGTTTCATCTGTGTAATAGAGTTTGCCTTTGTTTCGACAGCTTCTAATCGTTCACTCCACATACCCCAAGTCATCGCTAATGAGGCAAGAATTACAAGATAGGGTAAAACTGTTTTTATATCTAAGCTCATTTAGACCACTCTACCTTAAACTCATTACCCTTTTGGTCTTGAATAGACATGGTTTGTTTCTCTGTGCCATAAATTTTTGGAGCTAGTTTACCAGCTTTAAAATGCACATTCTTTTGTATAATCTCTAATAGTTTGACCTTAGTCATATTTAATTTTGGATCTTTTTTAGCTTCTTCTAACAGCTTGTCTAAATCTTCAATAGTGTATAGAACACTGTCGTGTTTAGCTTGTAGATATTGTTGATTTAGTTTTTCGTCTTTGTTGATCCATTGTCTTAGCGTTGTCCAAGATACATCTAGTTCTTTGCAACATTCACGAATAGTTTTACCTCTCGCTAACATTTCAAATAGATCGGATAAAATAGACTGCTTATACTTGCTTGGTCTATTACCCTGTTTTCTTACTACTTCTGTGGTCATTATTTTGCCTTTGCTGACATATCATTAAGTGGATTGTTCAATGCCTTATCAATGTTTAAGTTAAGGTTATCTTCAATAATTTTAATCTCATCAAATATTTCTCTAATATCTTCTTTTTGTCTATCTTCTACATCATTAACGATTTCTGTAATATGTCGTATGTCATTACCCATTTGTCGTAAATCTGTTTTCATATCGTTCTTAAGGTCTTTAGCGACATCAGCAACTAAGGTAATCTCATCAAGAATCATATCAAGTTCTGATTTTATAACTGCGATTTGTTCGTCATAAGAAGATAGATCAGGTGCTGTGTATTCTTCTATCTTGGCTTTCATATCCAAGTAGTCATCGTAAAACTTATAACCAGTCCAACCACCACCAATAATTGCACCTATGAGGGATAAAATAAGAAAAAACTTACCACCAGTAAACTTCATTCCTTGATACTCAATACTGGGCATTAATCATATCCTCCATCATTTCATTTTGTGCTGACTCAAATAAGATTCCGTAGCTATCGTTTATTTGCATCATGCTATAATCAGATATATCCATATCTGTCAGTGTTACTTGTTGGTATTTATTAAATCCGTCTGTGTCTGCTAGTTGTGCCATGACAGCTAGTTTAACATTATTTAAAACTATTTGATTACCTTGATCTACAACCCTAGCAATAATTTTTTGAGCAACTTCTTCTTTTGATTTCGGTTGTACTGTTTCTTGCTGTTCTTCTTCCTCTGTCTCCACAGTGGGTTCATCAACATCTTCGCTATTGGGTTCGACTTCAACTTCAAGTTCTTCTGCCATTTCTGTCATATCAACTTCGACAACTTCCATGTCAGTTTGGATTTCTTCTATAGGCTCAAAATCTTCCATACTTGGAGTTTCGATTTCTATATCCACCATTTCAGGTTCGACCATATCAAACTCGATTAAGGCTACCTCACCTTGTGGATCTTGTATTTCTATTTCAAAACTAATATCTTCGTAAACTTCATAACCAGCATCGATTACTTCCATCTCAATCTGATCGAGAACTTGATCTATCACAATCTCAATAATTTCGTATGTGGTTGTAAAATAATAATCAGAGAAACCGACTCCGTAATAGCCTGTATTGAACCCTCGATCAATACCATACAACTCTAGTTCTGCTGTGTTAAAGACTAGGCTTGATACATCTTGCTGATAGTCAAAGTCTTGTTTACCTACCCATGAGATATCAGTGTAGTTGTGTGTATATTGTTTGGTTAAAACTCCATCATTATAGAGATTGACTGAGATTTTAAATTCATCTTTACAATCTCTTGTTGTGTTAGCACAAGTAGGAACTGATTGATTTGATATATGGCTATAGACAGAGCTTCCATACTCGATGACATCAATATTGTCATATTCGGATAAATCGATGTCAAAAGTTTTAGAACCTCCTCCTTGAGATTGATTGCCTGTAGTAAACTCAGCACCAGTCATACCATAGGCATTGTTTGATGTGGCTACATCATTGATGTTTTGGTCTGTGCTATCACCTAATAAATTTTCTGTCGTTACTATTTCTGATTTAGAATAAGAAGAAGCCAGTAGAAATAGCGAGAAGTATACCACCACCCACGAGATATTTTTTAACATTTGACTCCTTTTGATAATCAGGTCTTTCTGTAGGGTGACTATCCCAACCAGCTTGTGCTACCTCACCTATTGTTCCAAAGTAAGGACAGGGTGTACCAGCCATTTCCATCGCTTGAAAGACACGAGGATCTTGACAAAGTACCGATACACCAGCAACTTTCATTCCCATACCATACAAGGCACGAGATAATTTTAATCGTTCACAAGTAATGTCATTAACAGTTGAGCCTTTGGCAAAACCAAATATTTGTGTCTGCAAAGCTACCGATCCACCTGAGGTACATACATCTTGGTTATTGACGATGACACTAGGTGCTGATGCTGTACTAGGGGATTTATCAACTGTCGTTGTACCTGATACTGTAGAACTTACAGTATTTGTTTCACTATGAGCAGATGTGCAAAACAGCATGGTAAAAAGAAACACCACTGCTAAAGATGTAATAAAGGTAAGGTTATCTCTAGCCATCTGCTTTAGTGATTATTAAGACTTTGGATATTTGTCTTTTGTAGCTTTAATAGTTGATTTCCAACCATCAATGCCATTGTGATATATGTCATCTAGCTGATCTGCTATTGATGGATATTCACTTGCTCTTTTTCTCTGATACTCATTGTTGTCGTAAGCAGTTTGTAACTCAGCTTTCTTTGCTGATACTTGACTCCATGTAAATAACTGATCTCCAAAGATTGCAGTTCCATTTGAATCTGCTCCAGTTACATATTTTACATTAGCCTTGTACTCAGCTTCGTTGCTAGGTTCTCCTGATACAACAAACTCTGCATCATCTTTTAGAGCTTTGATTGCAGTTGCTATGTCTGTCATTTTACTTTCCTTTCTTTAGTTATGAACTAATCTCCATAATTTGGAACAAACCACCATTAACACCCATTGATGTACCACTTGTTCCTGCCCATTGATATTTATTAAATTGTGGGGTGTATGTGATAGCAGAAGCTGTTGATGGACTATCAAGCCAAGTTACACTTAACATTGGGTTTAAATAATTTATACCTAATGTATTACTTCTATTATCGTAATTATATCTTCTATTCATAGCACCACTATCTGTTGCGTTAATTATTGCTGATTGTGTTGCTCCACCAGATATAACTCTTTTGAAATCAATAGAAACATTTAATGCTTGTGAAACTCCAGCTAAATTACTTCCATGTGTATTATAAGATAACCAAAATTTAGAAGATGAACTTGCTGGTGTTAGTGTTATAGCCAAAGCAGTTACATCTATGTAAGAATTATCTGTTGAACTATCAATTTGTGTTGAACTATAATCTTGATAAACAGCTAATATTTTACCACCAACACCACTAGGTAAAGCAGTAATAGAGGTAATCGAGTTATTGTTTAGTCTTGTGATAGCCATTATGTATCTCCTAATCTCATAAAGAAAAAGTTTGTAGTTTTAGCTCCACCTTCAATTGTTAAAGTTCCACCCCAACTAGCAATTACAAACTTAATTTGACATTGAGAGGTGTCTGTAACATCAAAATAAGAAATAGTGGTGCTTGTATTATTTTTTGATGCAGTTCCCTCTCTAACTCTTGACATGGCAGTAGCAGTAAAATTGCTACCACCATCTGTTGATTGATCGTGAATAAAAGAAAAATCTTGACCAGAACTATTACTTAAACAAGTAATATTGGAAATAATTTGATATATTCCAGTTGTAGGAAAGCTAAACACACCAGAACTTTCTGTCATAGCACCACCAATAGGGTTTTGTTTACTAGCTAAATTACTAGCAATAGTGTGAGGTTCTGAACTTGTTGAAATACTACTTGTCAATTCCCAAGAATGAGCCATTGTTATATTAACACCACCAATACCTAAACCACTAGCTGTAGCAGATCCCCCTGATGATGTCTGAATACTATCTACTCTTAAAATTGAACTCATACTAGTACCTCCATTAATGTGATCGAACATGGGTTGAAACCAAAGAAAGTAGTTTCATTTGTATTATTTAC
>CEOC01149615.1_pt1 | contig 12458 bp, 17 predicted proteins | sample 356191 | NCBI WGS metagenome assembly CEOC01 (sample SAMEA2619952, study PRJEB7988) | marine metagenome | biome: marine biome (ENVO:00000447); feature: deep chlorophyll maximum layer (ENVO:xxxxxxxx); material: "saline water (ENVO:00002010), including plankton (ENVO:xxxxxxxx)" | depth 17 m
ACGATTTCTGATAGGCGACGACCTCTGGCCAGATAATGACGGGTGACTCGGTCGAAAAGTACTGCCCCTGGTCGTTGACCTCCAGCAGGTTCCATTCGACCAGCAGCTCGCACAGTGCCTCGATTTTGTCGATGTTTCCCATCGAACGCATGCGCCGGTAGTCGATGACATAGACCTTGTCGTCCACCCGGCCAGCCAAGGTGAAGACGGTCCAGTCATTCCGCTCGGTCATGCCAGCCGAGAGGTCAATGCCTACGCCAATAGTGTCGTAGACATCGGGCACCTCTCCTTTGACGAACAGCTCAGGTGAGATGCCCAGCTCAGTCGAGCGGACCGGCTGATTCAGGTACTGGTAGCTGAATGCCACCCGGTCATCACTCTGGAGCTTGAGCAGGTACTTCGCTGCCCACATCTCAGGCCAGTAGCTCTTGGGCCGGCCATCGTCGTCGTAGCTAAGAGCCGACTGGGTGATGACCTTCCACCCTTTCTTCTCGGTGAAAATCGTGGCGAACAGATCATCGAAGTGGAACCGGGTGCCCAGGGCGATAGCTCGCGCACCCTGGAACATGGTGGGCACGATGACGTTTGTCCAGTTCGTCTCCATCTCACGCCGGATGTCCGGGTTCGAGATGCTCGCGGCACTCTTGATGGCGTCATCAACAACGATCAGCGACGACCGTTTCGAGGTGATAGTGCCTTTAAGACCCGCGCAGGCAACTGTGAAAGCATCTTCACCCCTAACGTCCACTTCCGCAAAATCCCAGTCAATCGACCAGAGCTCGTCTGACGTGCGCGTCTTCGAGAGGCGTACGCACGGGAATATCTCCTGGTATTCCTTCGAGCAGATGAGGTTCTTGATCGCCGCGCTCTTGTTCCGCGCCACGTCGACGTTGTACGACACATAGAGGATCCGAAGCAGCGTCTTTTGGAGGGCATGTCGTCCAATCAGCCAGCCAAGCAGCAGGCCTAATACGGTGGATTTAGCGGAGCCACGTGGGCTCAAAAGACAGGTATTGGGGCCTGCAACATCCAGCAGGTGCTCGTTGCTTTGCCCCGTCAGGAATACTTTGTGCCATTCCCGCATATGACGAGCGGGCTTCTTGCCCATCAACTCGCAGAAGTACGAGAAGTTGTCCCGCGCCTTAATAACGTGCGGTGGGAGCTCTACCTCGATCTGCTTCTTGACGATCGCCTTAGCTGCAGCCTTTGCTGACCGCATCTTGGCTTGGGAGATTGAGCTTCCTGCCATGACTTAAATGTAGTCAGCTTTCACTATTTATTGGGCGCCCCCTGCGCGTGATCAGAAAATTTTTGTCGGAAATTTTTCTCCGATTACTTCTCTTCTGTCAGATCAGCCCAGATTGAATCGAACGCCAGCTCCAGAGCGGGCAGCACATCTTCTTGCGACTTGAACACCGTGCGCAGGTCACGCATGACTTTGTCTGCGCCAGCCATGATCAAGCCGCGTCGATCAAGCCCCTTGGTCAGCTTGTCGACTTCGACCACATGACCACGCAGCTCCTTGCTCAAATGGGCAATGCGGGTTGCCGCTGCATCCGCCTTGATGAGATCGGCCTGAACCTGTTGGCGCAGAAAATCGATGTCGCCTTCCAGCTTCACGATCTCCGCCAGCATGATCTCCCTGCGATTCAGCTTGGGATAGGTCTTGTTGATCCATTTCTCCAGCGCAGGGAAACTTCCGTCGTACCCGAGTACACAGGCGTAAAGCCAGATTTCGTAGACGCTGTAGGTGTTCTCCGCATACGCGAGGAACCCCTCTCGATGAGAGTTGTCGAGCGCAGCCAAGAAAGCCTGGATTTGCTCGTCAATCTGCTTTGCCATTAACCGTAGAAACGGGCACCGGTTGAGCGAATTGCACCCCGTGCATCAGCCCGCATATTGCGCTCTTCCTGATATCGCTTGCCGATATTGAGCCGCTCTTGCGCACCAGCAGCGGCAACGGTCAGACGATCTTCCTTACCCTTCGTCCGCATACCGGCTCGCTGTTCGGTGCCAGTGGCAGCAATGTTTAGGCGATCCTGGGCACCTTGAGCGCCAATGTTCAGACGATCCTGAGTGCCTTGAGCACCAATGTTGAGGCGCTGCTGAGCACCGGTCTCTCGGATGCCCATTCGCTGTTGTTCGCCCTGGGCGCCAATCAGGTCTTTAGCAATGCGGCCCTCAGCTCCCATCAACTTCAAAGAGTTGGCTGTACGGAGGTTCTCGTTTGCCTGCTGCAATCCCTGCAGGTGGCTTGACATCGCCATGTTGTACCCAAGCGCCATACCGGTGTTGGCCTGGGTTCGGTAGATGTCCAGGTAACTACCGGCGGCGATATTGCCGATCGTTTCGTTGTCCTTGTATTTGTTGGCAAAGTCGGTGATGCCCTGAACCCCTTGGTCGACCCAGATGCCAGCTGTGGTCTGCGGGTTGTAGGTGCTACCCCATGCGTGAGATGTCATCGATCAATTCCCAAACATGAGCATTGCGCCGAGGCCCAGATCCCTCAAAAGGCCCAGACGGGTTGTCAGGTCAGCGCGACTGTTCTGCTTGTCTTGGTGACCTGTAATGTCGCCAAGCATTGCGCGTTGCTGGGCATCGCGTCGTTCAGTGCGATCCTCTGCACGTGTTAGCAGAGGGTCGAGCGCCTCAAGTGCTGCTTTAGTACGCCCCTCTCGAAGTGCGAGATCATTTTTAATGCGGAGCTCGTCTATCTGCTGCCGAATAGGAATATCTTTTTCCGTCGATTGCCGGATTGCGTCGGTCGCTCCTGTGTATCCTCGGAGCGCATTGTCCTGACTTTCTACGACATTTGTGCCGATCGCGTTGACCTCAGTCAGGCTCTTCATCAGCGATTCAGCAACCTGCCTTTTCGCGTCACCGCTCGAACCATTGAGCGCATCCAGCATTTTCTGGATGTCCGCTACAGGGACTTTAGATAGGTCGTATTTAAGTTGTTCTGACATGGTTCCTCCGTTGAATTAAGTCTACCAACCGCTTTATTGGCTTCTCTTCCTCAGCTCAGCTTCCAATTTTTTCTGAAGCTGATCAGCAACAGAGCCCGTGCTTTTGAACTGCAAGGTCTCTACAGGAGCTTTCTGCGCCGACTGCTGACTTGACCGCTTGCCTTTACTGCCAAACATCCCGTCGAATACACCTCCAACCATCTCCTGGGTTATTCCATCTTCGAGGCCCTGGGTGTTGTCTACATATGCATATGAGCTATCAACCTTCTGATTAAATGCGTTCAACAGGTCCAAGGGGCCAGTCAGCCCTTGTGACCCGCCAGAACGAGAGTTGCTACCACCACCCATCAAGTTTCCAAGGGCATTCATCTTGTTTGCCTTCAAGATCTTGTCGTCTGCCCCTTCCTTGTATTCGATATTGGCGTCATTGATTAGCTTCTGCGTCAGGTTGTTCAAAGCCTGCTTAGCCATGCCAACTTTTGCGGCAAACTGCAGCTCCTGCTGACGAGCAAGGGTATCGCTGGCGTCTGTCGAGAGAACATCCTCGAAACCAGAAACAGGCTGCACCCTGCGATAACTCGCCAGGTAGTTTGCGGCCGTGTTTAGAGAGGGAAGCGAATAGGCCATCAGTCGAGAAGGAGGTCAGCGAGCTGGGCGTTTTGGTTGGCGAAATTCTGCTGCTGGTTCAGCGCCGCCTGGTTCAGCATGTTGCCGTAGTTGTACTGCTGAGCCAGACGCATCTGTGCGGCATTTTCAGCCTGAGTCAGCTGGCTTTCCTGTGCACGCAACCCAAGGAGTGCATTGCCTTGCGTGGTGATCGCTTCAGCATTGATGGCGTTTTGGAGCTTTGCTCGCAGCTGTTGCTCAAGAATGTCCCGCTGGAAATTCTCAGTGGCCTTTTTCTTGCCTGTGATCATCTCGAAAATGCCTTCAGCAGCATCGGCGCCCATGTCACTGATCCGACCAGTCGTGCCTGTCAGTCCTGCAATCAGGGGCAGGCCAACAGTGCCAATGCCGGGAATAACAGAGCCGATCTTGGCCAGCAACAGCGTGGTGGCCAGGTCAGTGCCACCCTTGCCAATAGCTTGAGCAACATTCCGATCTGTATCTTCACCGTCGCCAAATTCACCGGCCGCGCCTAATCCAGCGCTGAGAAGTGCAAGTCCTCGAAGCGCCCCTTTGTTTTTCCCCAGCATCTCCGTAACCCTGGAGACCGTGTTCGGCTGGGCAGCAAAGCGCGTGCCTGCAGATGAACCAGTCCTATAAATCTTGTCTAGGTCAACTTTGGGAGCGCCTTGACCTTTAACTGCATCTTTTAACCGACGAGCACCTTCCTCGATCCCCAGACTTTCGCCCAGTCCACGCACATATTCAGCCGTACTAGCCCTGGCAGGCTGCCTACCAATCGGGCGTCCGTATTGATCAACGAGCTGAGATGCCAAGGCCCTATACAACTACTTTTCTCGATTCTAAAAGTATTCTCTACACTTCATTCAATGCCTGATGGATGTAACTAGCGAGCTTGGTTCCGTTAATTTTCAGCACCCCATCCTCCTCGAAGACAGCATCAGGAAACACTGTCGCAACTTGTTGAGCAGAAAATCCTCCACGCAACCTCTGCTCAGGATCTAAGGCTTGGTCGTATCTGAACTGGATGGGCACAAGCTGTGCCACCCGATCACGCATGCTCACGAATCGCCTTCACTGCAAATGCCATTTGTGACAGCGCATCATCTACCTCGCTTACCTGCAGCGGGGCAATATCTGTCTTGATGCGTTCGTCGCAGAAGAAGCTGGCGATCGTGCCGACAGTGCCGGCGATGCTGCCAATCGTTCCCAGCGCTTGACTCCATCCGCTGCCCTTTGACTTCTTATTCGCTTTCTTTTGAGCCTCAAGCATGATGTCATTCGCCATCTGCGTTCCCTTTTGCCCCAGGGTGTTCACGCCAGCGGCTATCTCATGCTTGAACTGATCAAGCATTCCACCAACCAAGGCATTACTGCCTTCGCCATCAAAGATACTGCCCGCCATGCGCCTGGCAGCAGGGCTATCTCCGAACCCCCCATACAAGTCATCGCCGAAAGCCCTTTGGTTCTTCCGCGCTGATCCGAACATTTCGCCCGTAATGCTGTACGGGGCGATGGTGTCTTTACTGCTTTTAAGCCTTTCTGAGTCTTCCCAGAATTCGCCTACGTCGAGGCCGCCACCAAGAACTGTGTTTGCCATGTCTTACCAGCTGAAAGGAGTGTTCCACATATCTGCGTTACTTTTCCAATCGAACTTAAAGTCACCTGGACCAATCCCAGCGTCGTAATTGATGTTTGGATTGGTAAGTATATCGGCTGCACTAGATCCCCCTCCTCCACCGCCGAAGAGCCCTGATCCGGAAAACCCACTAATACCGCTTGCGATACCTGAAACACCTCTCATGACGTTATTCCAAGTTCCGTCCTGAGTGTTATCAACCAACTGCTGACCGCCCTTTTTGGCCATCCGAATCTGCTCCTTGGCACGACCTAGTGCTTGCTGATATGCGCTATGCGCCGCAGCCTCAAGCCCTGGGAGCTCGCCAAGGCTTTTTGCATAATTCGGTTTTATCGCTCCAAAATCATTTGGGCCAAACATTGGTTACTCCTCTAACTCCTGTTGGGGCCTATTTGCGCGTCGGATTGATTCTAGAAGAGCCCCAGACAGCGCTGCTCCACTGGTTGCAATGGAGGCATCTTTAATTGCCTGCAAGAACAACGCTTTGTCATTTTCTTTGCGACGATTGCGGGCAACAGCGTTAACTCGTTCTGGATTCAAGGGGCCTTCGTAGTTCCTTTGATTTACCTCGGCAGCCAGATCGTTAATTCGCTTCTCCTTCTCCAAGGCTCCTGAGAGCTTCTGCTTCTCTAGGCCACGCCGGATACCACGACGCACGCCCAGCACGCCAGCAGCACCCGGAAGGATTGCTGTCATCAAGGGAAGGCTCTTGCCCATAAAGGTCACCTCAGGCCCCTGCACGCCATCCATCGTTGCTTTGACAACTCCTTTGTTGCCGAAGAGATACTGCTTGTATTGGTTGTATTCCTCACGGGAGACGTCAGGCCGCTCCTTGACGAATTCGTCGTAGGGAAGCAGCTGACCAGAGCGACCCAGGAAGTACCGGTCAATGCCCTCGGCAAGGAGGTTCGCGCTCTTGGTGGGATCCTCTTCGTCGGGGACTACAGCCTTGTAACCAGGCTGCCGGTAAGCATTGCCCAGACCCATCGATACTGCGATCACAGCAGGGGCCGATGCTGCCATCCGCAGCGCCCTGCTCTGAAACACCGGACTGTCAGCACGTCTGACCGAGGTGTCCATATTGCGCTGCTTGGCAGTATTGATGCCTTGCAGTACTGCGATCTGGGTGATGGCTTGTGGAGCATTGAGGAACCACCAGATGTTCCGCATGCCATCGGTCATGACATCACCAATAGCGCTGCCGGCGGCCTGAGCTACTTTCTCTCTCTTGCTATTGAGCTGTCTCCGCTGTGATGTCGGCCCTTCCGTCGTCTCGCCTACATAAGTGGTTTGCTCGGCAACTTCTGGATACTTATCACGCAGATACTCGCGTCCAGCCCTTTCTTCCTCAGTGATTCCACCCAGGCGGATTTGGTTGATCTTGTCTTGAAGCGCGTCCGGCAAAACCGAAGTTGCACGACGGCCGACCCGTGTATCTCCAACATTCTCGGGAAGGACTTGGCGCAGGGTGTCAATTGCCGATGATGCAGTCGCCATCTGCGATACAGGCGCCTGCTCGATCTCGACACCCGCATCCCGCTGACGAGCCCGGTTCATCACACCTGGCTCAGCCAGGATCGCCTGCTCGATTACTGGTCCAAGACGTTCGGCTTCTGTCTGAATGTTCTGCAGCAGCCTTTTCAGTCGGTTTCTATCCATCAGGTCAGCAGCCTCACCCCATCAGCAGTGACCAGACCTGATTCGATCAGCGTCTTGATCAGCTCTTGTTGGCGCATCTCCTCTTGAGCCTGCGCCACTTCTTGCTGCTCAGTGCCGAGCTTTTCGTAGACCCTGTTGAGCTGCGGCCGAGGCGCTGCCATCACGCCGACGTTGCCTAGAACGTCGCCCGCAACAGTTACAGCGGGAGCTATTTCGCGGAGATTGGCCGGAAGCCTTGAAGCGATAAGAGAGCCGCCCAGGCGACCTCCACCTGATGCCAACATCCCAAGCCCCAGATCTTCAACACCGACCAATATCCGGTCAGCTACTGAAGTCCCGTCAGGCATTGCCGCCATCTGCATTGCCGCATACAACGGCTCAGGCGCATAGCTGATGACGCCTTCGACGACGTCTTGAACTTTGTTGCCGCTTTGCGGGACCAGGGCGGCCTTAACGAACTGACCAGCTTTGCGACGGGCCTGCTTTCCTGCTGCGTTTCGGGCTAGAAGCCCTGCGATTGGACCAAGCATCAGGCTGTCTCCTCGGGTGGTGCATCCATCGGCGGGCCAAAGCCGAAGATGCCGTTATTTAGCTGGGCCATCCATTCACCCATGCCTTCCCTGAGTGGCCCTTCTTCGCCAATCTTTTCCGCGAACTCACCGGCCAATAAGCCTTTATCAATCAACTTGTCTCCTGCCATTCTCGTGGTCTGAGGAGAAAATTTCACATCTGGATTCACCTGCGGTGATCCTTCCGAATAACCGAACCGACCACTGGCAGGCGTTTCACCTGCCTGACGCACGCGCTCGACGCCATTGTTCAGGCGACGAGAGACTGCATCAACCCCGCCCTTCTCAATTTTGTACCCCGGCGTTCCATCCCAGGTAAATGGAGAGCTGACGGACACTATTGACAGTCGCTATTTCTTCAATCTTAGCTATTCAGGTTTTTCTGCTTATGGGCCTCATAACCAGCATTGCGATTCGCTCTTTCAAGTATTGCCAAGAGCTCGGCGGGGTCTTCACCAGGCTCCATATTCCCCATTGGATCATGGATATCTCCTAAGAGAAAGATTACGCGATCTGACAATACGCCTGACTTAATCAGTTGATTAACTTCTCGCCCAGTAATCGCCTCTTCAACCATCAGACGCTGAATACCGTTAATAATTGCCCGGTCTTCAAGATCGTCATCTTCCCAGCCGTACCTCTGCGCTGGGACGGTCGGCGGAGCTTCGGGCTGCATTGATTTAATGGCTGCCTGAGCTACCGCGCCACCCCCGACCCCAGCGAGGATCGGGACCACCCACTCACCTGCAAATCTTTCTAAACGCTTCATTCCTCAGATTCCTTTTTCTTCTTGCTCTTGTTCTTGAAGTGCTCCAGGAGCTCTTCAGGCATCTTGCCGTCCTTCTTTTTACTCTTGCCAGACATGTGAGCCTTGGCTTTTTCCTTGGCTTTGGACTTGTCGTGGTTCATCGGTTCATCATTTTGTTTCTGAAGCGGTTGAGGAAGTCAAAAGCAGCATTCCGGCTTGCTGGTGACGCACCTTCAGCAAGTCCGCGAACTACATTCTGGCGTGCTCCTTGAGGAATTTGCTCAATAAGTGCCCGCTGTTCTTCAACACTGCCGACATTCGCAGGAGCATTGATGGCAGATGCAGAATCTGGGTTAATTTCACGCCCTTGCTGGCTCCCAATCAGCGCAAGACGCTGATCAAACGCCGCTTGAGTGCGATCATCAGTAACAAGGGCCTCTGGCTGGCTCAGTGCACTGATAATTCCCGCCAATTTGGGGTTTGCGTACTGACGACGGAGCGCATTTGCCGCCCCAGCAGAGATTTTTCCGCTGTTTTGGAGCATTTCTTCAGCGATTTGCTCAACAGGGGCCGCCGCCTGCTGCACAATTCGCACTGGCCCAGGCGCTCCCGCCCGGTAGGTGAACGGATCTTCGTCGCCATAGCTGATCCGGTAGCCCATATCCGCCTGAGGACGCTCTTCGCCGGAGCTCTCGAAGTCAAAATCGCTCAGCTCATCCTGAGAAAGCTCCAAGATTTCCTTGGCGACGTCGGTCCTTCCAATAGGGCCGTCGTAATCCGGATCAAACGCCTGAATATCGACCTCGCGGCCCATCTTTTCGGCCCTTACAAGGGCAATACCGGCCTCTAAGTTGTCTGCTGCCCGAATCAGTGCCTCTGCCTTGCCTGGGACAGTGGTCCTTTCAGCCGCTGCACGCAGGCTGAAAATCCTGCGGTCAATCCCCGGATCATTCGACTCCAGTGAACGGAATGCATTGACAACCGTGGGATCAGACATGAAGTCGCCCTTTGCCAGCTCGCCCAAAAGGGTCTTGAAGTCCATGCCGACTTCCTTGGAAATACCCGTATCTCCTTGCCGGCCCTCGTAAGCTCCACGCATACCGGGGAGACCGGCATATATGTCCCTGCGATTTGCGAACGGGAGCGGACCTGTTTCCACAAGGCGCCCACCTTTGCGCCTGTCCCGCTCGATACGGGTAAAGAAAGCCGGATCTCCTGTCTCCTTCAACGCATCACGGATGCCATCAAAATCAACCGACGTTGGGTTGCCAACTCGCGCCATCGGCTCACCCTTGACGAAAATATCTGTCTCATAGACAGGCGTCCGAATGGGCCTGCCATCAGGATCCTCGCCTTCCAGCAAATAACCGATACGACCGCTTTCTGTACGGCTGATTTCAAAATTTGCGTTATGAATAACGTCTCCAAACCTCACCAATGGCGTTGTCATCTTGCTGCGCAGGTCTTTGACAGTCCCGCCTAGCGACTTTGCCGGCACCTCGTCATCTGCGCGACCTTGCATCGCCTTATTGATGTCGCTGGGATAAATCCGCTTGGTGCCGCGCACCTGCCTGTCTTTACCCACGACCGGCACGTCAACTCCGCCATATGCAGCAGGCTCAGGCGTGTATTGCGTAGGGATATTGGATCCTTTTACGAATCCAGCCCCACCGCTGAACATCTCTTCTTCGTCTCCCAACCCGCCTTTTTTGATTACTTTTTTGGCGTCAGGGATTTCTTGATTGTCACGGGGCAGGCCGTACTTGGGCAGACGCGCTTGGATGTCAGCCATCAACTCCCGGCCAACCTTGTCCTCGACTGGCGTACGAGCTGGATAAAGCGAAGCCGGATAAGCGGCCTCAGGATCTTTCTCGCTAAACAGCGCATCCGTCATGCGCTCCAGGTCCGCCCGGTCGAGATTCCCGATTCTCGACTTCGCGGACGGATCATCCATCGTTCCCGTCGCCATGCGCGGATCTTGCAGCTTCATGCGCTCACGCATGTTGCGCGTCGTATTAGCAACAGATTCCGTACGCCCCCGCCCGGCAAGCAATTCAGGGTCTAAATCTGACGGAATAATCGGCCGCGAACCAATTTGACGGCGCGGATCATATGGATCGCCGATGTCACGAAAGCGACCAATACCGCCAATTCCGCCTTCCATTTAGTCCTAATTATTTGTCCCGTAGAACAAGTCTATCGATGCGAACATTCGTAACTTTGGTTGCGCTCGCGGGGTGATTTGGGCCAAAAATTTTTAGCAAATTTCTGAGGCGCAAAAAAGCTTTCCCTACAGGCTTTCACTATTTATGTCGAGTTTCAATAGGAAACGTTTTTCACTATTTGAGCCCCGCGGGCGATTTTCGATTTTTGTTGCGCCGCGCCCAATACATCAAACACCCCTCGACAGTTCCGATTCCGCGTGAACAAAAAAAAGACTACGAGTCTTTCTTCCGTGTTCACATCGCACGCACCGCACGCAACGAACGCAACGAACGCACGCGACGCCGGGCACGCGAGCGAGCGCACGCACGCAACTGCAGTGACAACGGTTACGCCTGCGCCACGCCACGAACGCGCACGAATACGTAACGCAAGTAACACGTGTTGCGCACGCGCCACGACGAGCGAGCGAGCGGCGCCTCGCAGCGTATCGCTGCGACAACAACAGTTGCCCGGCGCACGCGGGCGGGCGCGATTCGCGCGGCGTACCCCTCGCACGTCCGCGACCACGGGGGGCCAAATCGCTTGCGTCAGCGGACGCACACGTTCGTAACGACTGTTCGTGGGGTGTGTGGGTGTACCCATTCATCAGTACGTTTCACATGTCTGTCATCGCTTTGCCTTCTATCCGCAAAGACAAGTCCACCGTCACGATGCTGGGCGACCTGCTCGACAGCGAAGTCCACTTCGTTGCGGTTGGAGTTGACTACGAAGGCTGCGGCGTCATGCAATCCGATTGCTGGGTTGATGACGACTATGGCCTGCCAGGCGCCGAGAGCTTCCGAGTTCTTTACGGCCCTGAAATAGCTGAGCCTCCCTGCACCGATGAGTGCCCCTTCTGATCACTCGCCCCTGCCTGGCTTCGCCGGGTGGGGGTTTTTTGTTGTCCACATAAATCAGTACGTTCAAGTGAATCTTTCGATGCTCCCCACAGCAATCGCGCTGATCATGTTCCCGGTCACCTTGCTTGGTTTCGTGCCTCACCAGATCTCCTGGCTCAACGAGGCTGAAGCGAAGCAATGCCTGGAAAATGCATGGCCACCGGCCAATCACCAGACGATGCTTGCTGTCTGCGCTCTCAAGGATCTGCCTACGTCGCGATAGTGACTGAAGTAACGCAAGTAACCCCTGCCTAGCCCAGCTAGGTGGGGGTTTTTTTGTGTACCCATTCATCGGTACGTTCTTTATCCCGGTCGAGAGGCCGGTCGTTACATGTCCAACACCAACGCTTCCGCCAAGCCCGCAGCTACCGTCAAGGAGCTGCAACAACAGGTCAGCCTGCTGACTGAAAAGCTTGAGCAGAAGATGTCTGATGAAGGCTATCTCCAAAGCCTGGTCATCAACACTGAAGAAGGTGGCAAGCCCGAAGACCTCCGTGTCTCTGGCTATGTCTCCTCCTCCAACTGCACAACACGCACCAAGTCTGGCTACATCAACCCGGCTGACCGCGATCTGCGGTTTGTTGCCTACGGCGATGTCGCCCAGCAACTCCTTGATGCCTACCGCTACAAGTGGACAGTCATCAAGTACTACGGCAAGAAGACCGCTCGTAGCACCAGCGTCCAGATGATCGATGGCGAGCTTGTCGCCCAGGAAGTTGGCATCCAGATCAACTTCTTCGACATCAAGAAGCAGTCGCCCGAGATGTCTGACCGCCCAGCTCCTAAGTTCTACAAGCCTGAGCCCAAGGCCACCGAGCCAGCTGCACCTGCTGCAGCACCCGCTCCGGCTGCCAAGACTTGGGACGCAGCTCCGTTGGTTCCCGACACCGACGAGATTCCTTTCTGATCACTTCAGCCCTGCCCCTTCCGGGGTGGGGCTTTTTTTATGCGCTGCTGCAGCAGTGCGTCCAACTGCCTTCTAAGTCATGTCCCGCACAATCCAAGTCATCCACTGCGCTTACGAGGGTCTCAACTACTTCGATCATCGACCCCAGGTCGTTGCCATCGTCCACGCTGACCTCGGCAGCATCGAGGAAGACCTTGCATTTGCCTATCGGTGGACTCAAAACATTGAAGGCTCCTGGT
>CEOC01083862.1_pt1 | contig 12410 bp, 17 predicted proteins | sample 356191 | NCBI WGS metagenome assembly CEOC01 (sample SAMEA2619952, study PRJEB7988) | marine metagenome | biome: marine biome (ENVO:00000447); feature: deep chlorophyll maximum layer (ENVO:xxxxxxxx); material: "saline water (ENVO:00002010), including plankton (ENVO:xxxxxxxx)" | depth 17 m
GGGCACTTCGGGGGCTGCTACGTGCATGATATCGGCATTTCTAAAATATCGTATCGATACCTGACTTGATATCACCGCCACCACAACTGTAAGCAAGTGACGAAAGGAAAACATGGTTTATCATACCAAACGCAGCCATCCGTGATTTATACTACGTATTACCCTCATTTTCGTCTTTACCTAATATTTATTGAATGTATTAGAAGTACATACTAGTCGGGTTAAAAACAGTTAGATTCTTCGAATTCCTTTTCTGGGGGGTCTTTTCTGTGTGAATCTCTTGTTCCTATGATATATTCGTATTCTAGAATGTTGATACCTTTGAGGATGTAGATGATGATCCCCACAGCGCCGAGGATACCGTTTCCGGCACCGGGTATGATGGTGCCATTCTTTGTGAGGATATGATATGACCCAGCAAAGAAAGCGGGTCGATCTTTTTTCCCACGGGAAGGGTTGCAACCAGTACATTCGTCAATGTAAGGGACATCTTTCAGAAGCAGAAGGATAAGGAGAATTTCGCGTAGTACCGTATGATCACCTTTTGTGATGGCAAGTAAAGGGGGTACGGAACCAGAACGGTGAACCTTATTGAGATTGTCTGGGTCTACTTCACGCCTTCGAATATAGCGGTGTGTAAGTAAGGAGATAGGTGAATAGAGGTAGGCAGCGTGCAAAAGGTGATGTACCGACATTGCCATATAAAATTGTTGCAAGTCGACCATATGCGAAAGCCTACAATCTGCCAATATTTGTTTGGGCATCTGCCTTGCAATCACTATCGTCTACATTACATGTCGTAAGTACCAAGAAGGAGAGAATGAACATGGTATAATATGAAAAACATACCCTAGCCTGTGAAGTAAGTTCTTCTCCAGCATTGCAGTCGACCTTAGACGCAGCCAAAGCCAGTGCCCTTTGTAATTCGACATCGGTGGCGGGTCTACAACGGGTATTTCTTTCGATATTGAAACGGGCGACTTGTGATCGGCGAAGCCAAAAGCCATGTGTAATAGCAGTCAATCTTGCGAGACCCTTTCCGTTGATACCAAATAGTGGTGGGTCAACATGATCAGGATGTTTACAAAAACAAGCCGTGTCTTCTGAGGATATTTCTTCTTGTGTGACAAAGGCACTAGTGAACCTGCAAAGCGGCTTAAGTGCTTCCAGTACCTGTTCCTTTGTCACCTGTGCCTGGGTCCAAGCTTTGTCCAGGAACTTGTGATAAGAGGCTCAGCAATTAGATTATCTTTAAATTTTTATTATTAATGGAGAGGGACCTACCTGTGAGGCCGTCTTTAGTGCCTCGCTGAAAGTTGCTGGTTTGACATTCATAGGATCTGTTGCAGTGACGGTCCATGTCAGGTTTGCTATTGTCGTCACCTGATACCATATGGCCGTCAATACATCTTTTTCTTCCGGCGATTTGCTTATTAGCATTGCCTGCCTTGCTTGTTTTTCTTGTGGTATTCTTGCGTTTGGAACCTCTCCGCTTTGTGTTCTTTTCGATATACTTGACATTGTCCAAAGTCTTGGTGATGGTATGTACCTCTGATGGTCCCAATTTGATTGGTGATATGGTATTCTCTGGATGAATTTTATGTATGACCCTGGCCGTTGCTGAATGTCTGGGTAGATGGACCTTAGAAAAAAATTAGGATATGACAGACAGTAAGATACTAGGTACTTATAAACACTTACCTCTGGGACGGCAGAACCTTTCTCCAAAGCCCTGACAATTATATTATCAAGACATTCATGAGCTATTTCTGAAGCAACACGTGCCCTTGTAGTAGACATTCCCTGATCTCTGACGTCAATAGACGTGTCAATTTAAATAAGTGGTGGTGTTGAAAGAGGCAATGTTACCATATTCATTACAAAAACGTACACCCATGGGTTATGTTATTATGAAGCACCGGCTGTTTTGCGACAAGACATATAAGTTAAGTCCAAACAACTTCAGTCGATGCACGCTTGCCCTTTTCAGGATACACACGTGCCCAACGGTATGTCACGCTTATTGTCTTTATGGTTGTCGTTGAAATCACCCGTGTGTTTTTTTTCTTAAGATGTCCCGTGGAGTGTGGTCCATAGGTCTTATTCTTGAGGGCCCTGAACAACGTGTGGTTACATTCAGGTGGTGTCCACGCGATGACCCAATTGAATCACCGATGCAAATGTACACGAGGGTAGGAAATGTTATTTTTAGGAGAGACGGGTAAAGGATGTCACCCTTTCGCTTCTCCCATTTAAAAGACTTTGCTAATCTCTTTATGTTGTTAGGGCCTTTTATTTGGATGAGAACGGCAGTGAATATCGGGCGACCTTTTTGAAAATGTTAGAAGCGGAGATGCCCGAGATATGCCCTAAACCCAGGTGCAAGGGGGTCTTACGTAATGAGAATGCTGACGATTTTCTTATATGTGATTTTTGTAAATGTAGACAAAGAATTTAATTTTTTTTAAAAGATCAAAGATAGTCTAGATTCTTGTACCTGGCCGTACCCCCTTTTTTGCCTGGTAAAAGAATATAGCATTCCCAGACCTAAAAGGATAGCCAAAAGCACAGTGCCTCCTAAAAAGGACCAGAAAAGTGTACCATCTTCTTCATCATTGTCATTATTGAAAAAATCGACTGTGCTGTTTGACTGGTACTTATCAGAAGTCTCCACATTGTTTGTGCCTCTTGCAATTATACCGCTTCCAATATTTCCCAAAAGAATTATTTTGGACGTAAATGATAGAAAGCCATAAACGTATTCGTATTTGACTTTCATCTGCAGTGTACGTTCACTACTGATTTTGAACATGTGGCACACTGCAAATGAACTGAAAGTAATGAAAAGTCCTATGATGGCCCCCCAAACAAAGTCAGGTGCATCTTTCTTTTCTGCACCGGTTGGGAATTTCACGCCACAGGCATCTTCTTTTGGCTGGGCCTGGTTTGCTACGCCGAATACGATGTATAGCGATACCCAAGGAACCAGAAATATCGCAGAGGCTACCAAGAAGAATGCCTTGGACAAGTACGTCTGGTCTTTACTCCAAAGTGCCTCTGAAGCTGCACCTGTACATATCACCAAAACCTGTACAGAAAATGCCAGTACCAGCGTATTGAGGTCCGGGGGTGCCTTGAAAAGTATCGATATAATTGTGAACATAAGCCCAGAACTGAAAGCATAATCAACCCAACGTGCCCAGTTAAACCCAGTGTCAATACAGTTACGTCGGTATGCATCCCAGAATATGCCGGATAATAAATGATGAAGCCCAGATATCAAGCTGAAAGAAGCGGCTGCCCAAATGAGAGATACTTCATGATCACTGTCTACTTTCTGTTTAACGGGGTAGATCATACAACCATCACCACTGCCACATGTACTTTCCCTGTTAGTCACCCATGCATTGTATTCGTAATATACGTAGGTTTTCCAATCCTTGTCTTCCGCAGTTGCATAGCCTGCCACGGACAAGGCTGTGCCAATATGAAGCAGCCCCAAAAAAAACTGCCATGACCTCAAATCTTTATATTCGTTTACTTCAGTCATTTTTTATTAATAAATTTATGTAAGGTTTATATAACTCCGAAATACCAGCCATTTATCGTCACCATCATCCTCGTCCTTTTTTTATCTCGAATGTCCGATTCGTGTTCAGGCATAATGCGACGAACAGGTTTACCTCTCGGAGGTGATTCTGGAACCACTTCTTCACTGCGTGTCTCTTTGTAATTTTTCAAGAGACGCTTTATTGTTGGGAGTGGGTTATTTATTTTTATTTCCTTTTCTTTAAATTTATCGTGCCGGAATACCACAAGCAAGATTGAAGCGACAAGTTGTGTCATATCAAATGCCGTTACCTTTTTTATGTTGTCATGTAGCTTTTTAACATGTCCTAAGACCCAGTCAAATTCTTCATATACAAAGTCCGATAAAAAAGTTTTATTATATCTAATTTCTGTATTAAAGTGAACCCTATAGGTGTCCATTATTTCAAGCATTATTGCTTCAACAAAGTCTTCTATATTTGTCTCGTAAGGAAAGTCGTTTGTATCCGGGATCCAGATTTCGGTGGACATTCTTGGTATTAAAATGGACTTAGTTTTTATATAAAATCCGAGGATGGGCACGTGTCCGTTCTTTCCCATCTTCACACGTTCTCGTAAATACCGCCTTATACAAGCAGATGTCGTTCTTGAATTGGACGAGGATGAAAACAAAGGATTTTATTTTTTCAAAGACATGCCAAAGGTTTGCAAGGCACCGTCTCGTCTCCCTGCTGAACCAGATTACAAAGAACTTGAGACGTTTCATCGCCATTCGATGCTTATAGAAGATCGCGTATTAAAAGCAACCTCGGTATCACTGGTCGAACCACAGTATAAAATTATGCATTGTCAGGATGACATAGCGTTTCAGATATGGTGCCAACAAGGTACAAAGAGGGAAGACAAGTGTCGTATAGCGACGATGACCGTGTGAGACAAACAACGCTTTATGTGTACTTTTCCATCTAAATGCCTTACCATTGTATCACAAGGAAAAATTTGTACGCCGAAGAGATCGCGATGGCCTTTTGGAATCCAGACAAAGAGATGAAAAAAGACTGGGACCCGATGATCGACACGTTTGAGATTAAAGAAAGGCTTACTAGTATGGCTTATGTGGCACATATTGTTTTTAAAACCATGGTAAGGCTTTTATTCTGTTTTTTTTTCGTCAGGCTTTCTTACCCATTTTTAGTGGCCCGCAGCACAGAGAGACTGCGTCTTATGCAGCGAGATGGTGCCACTTGTGAACGAAGGCTGGGCAGTTTGTAATGAAAGCGTGGAACATCCTCTTTGTGGACCCTCAGATAACCGGATACGGGTGAAGTGCAGTGTCACCCTTGTTGTTCGACAGCGGTTCATTGACGAGGTAAGACTTTTAGTTTTATTATCACGTACAAGTCGGTGGAATCTCAAAAAAGTATTTTTGTTACTACAGAATAAAGGAACGAAGCGTGATAATGTTGAGAGTACGCTTATGTACAGTGCAAAGATAGATCTAGGGGGTTGGGTACCAGCTAGTCTCCTGAGTATATTGGCACAAAGGGAATGGCCAAATGCACTTGTGAATGTGTGCAGGGTGGCAAGTGATATGGTCAAACGCGACGGACTTGATAATCGTGATTTTTTTGTAGATTGTTAAAGTAATCTGCTGTCTGTAAAATTATGTTAATACACCTTCTATTACCGAGAACATCTTGGGTCCGCATTGTTGGATGATGGGCTTTCCCAGCTTTCGTATCTTATAAGACTGGGTCGCAAATTCATCCATGGTTTTCGGCACCCCTTCTTCCCTTGCATACATGGACCGGTACAGTAAATACAACGGCCTCATCCCATTTAAATCCTTTTCATGGGCCACCTCTTGAAACCATCCGCGAAACATAAACGTATGCCAGAATTCACGAACAGATGGGTGCACCCCTGTTCCGCCTCCGCCATCAGGATCTCGGAGATAGATCTGAACTAAACCCATCGCGCAATTAGAAAGAAATACACCCTGCAGGTCTATCGACGCCTTGTCCTCTTGTGTTTTTTTCATGAAATACTTTCGAACATCCTCTATGTCAACCCCGCGATACACCCCCAGATCATGCTTTGGATTATCCAGTACAGACAACATCTTGTCTATCACGTCTTCCTTCGTTCGCTTTCTCTTAAGGCGGCCTTTCTGTGGAACATCGGGCCTGCAAATAAGGCACACAGCTTTCTTTCTTTCGCTTTCGCCAAGGTAGCCTTCTACGGAATCCCGGGAGAAAGCCTTGGTGAATAACATTCGCTTGCATTTCTCACAATACATCTTGAAAGAATACCCGTCATAGCAGTGAAAGGCCATCGTTTTTTCAATATGTCTTTCATAACGCCACGTATGACACGAAGTGAAAGAACAGCCAGGATAAAAACACTTGAATTCTTTCGTTGCCATCATGAATGGGCACCGCTGGTCGGAGGTGCTACTGGGTATATATAATTGCACATTCTTCTTTTCAAAATAAGTTTTAAAATGGAATATTTAGATTGTCCAGATCAAAGGATTTTCTACCAGAAAGATCAGAATGGTCTGAACTGTGAATTTAGCGTGTTATCCGATGGATTTTGCTGTGATAAGACGGACTTTCGGAAAATACTAGAAGACTGCAAACTAAATCCAGAATTAAAAAGCTGGAGAAATGCAAGAAACAGGTGCCAAGAGGATTGGCGAAGAAATCACGAAATGTTAACATGGCCTGACGAGGAAGATGATGACGACTCTATGGTTTTCTATTCACCTTCTTTCTCTCAGGCCATCATGGATTTGTTTTTGGGTAAAGGATATTTAAATTACTTTGCGGAAGATGCAGTGGAAAAATTTGAATTCTATTTTGAGGGTGGAGAAGACAAGTGCCTATACAGCAAACGCTTGGAAGAAGGAAAGGGCTCTAAAGAATTTGACATTGCTGTATGTTCTCTTGCCCTTGTAATCACCCACTTCTTCATGGTAAAAAAAGAATCCTGTACAAATGCTTTGATTGGTGAAAGTTCGTCGCACCGAAATAAATTCGTCGTGGCACTTAAAACACTTGCCAAAAACAGCCTGGAATTTTACATTAAAAACTCCCCGAAATTTAACTTCGTCGAACTATACGACGATGTAAACAACTGCTGGCTAAATCGTAATAAAAAAACTGGACTGTACATACAGCATCTAGAGAACTTTACTACAGATGTAAAACAGGAATGCTACCAGTTTATTAAGGATACAGTACACCAAATATGTGCCATAGACCCTAGACGCGTTCAAAGATAATTAAAAGTTTTTTTAAAAAAGAATAAATTTACTACAGAGTATGTCTACCAGTAGAAGTATTTTCTAAACTTGTTAGCTTTACCTGCGTCTCTTTCCATAATTTTCATAGCTTGCTGTGCTTGGAAGTGGTCCAAGGTGCCCTTGTTTTTATCTAATAATGCATCCTGGTAGTAAGGCCAGAGAAGGTCAAGTGGGACCTCTTTGTTAGTGGAAACGACTTCTTTAGCAAGCAGGCGCATTCGTGTATCTTCTGCTTTGAGGCGTTTGGAGGGGCGTTCTGGGGATGATTCTTTAGGTTGGACGAGATCGTGACCGTGACAAAGCACCGAAGCGGAAACCTTGGGTGCCCTTAAAAGTTCAATACTTCTGATAAAGGCGTTTCTATTTTTCATGGCACTTTCAAATTCGCAAGTCATGATAGATTCATCTTTAATGAGGTCCTTGATGATGTTAGTCATTTTGTCTGCATTTTTAAGCATTCTCTGTGATATGGGCCTTGTCATAACGGTTGCGTAGAATTCGTCGGTTGGTATACCTAAACAAAGCCGCCTGTAGTTTTTATGATTAGTTAAGGAAAAGGCATTGAGGGGGATGTAGAGAATGCCTTACACCTGGCATGATATTTTTTCTTCGAGAATCCAAGCGATGAGGTCACGGTTTGCAATCATTTTGTTAGCAAGTATTTGTTTTCTTCTACATTCTGGTGAAATCAGGGGAGCCTTGATTTCACCGCCTGGTATGCTTACGGGACAAGAGGGATTATCAGGAGCGCTGAGGGCTACGATCTGGATACTACTCCAAGATGTTTCCAGGAGATTTAGGGCGATTTGGAAGACATGTCGACGTGCAGACAATGGCACCCTTACGATGGCTTCGGATATATCTTTTCCAACGTACACCATGTCTTCCAAAGATTTACCAGGGAAAATGCGTGCCCTTGTTACGTCCCTAGATATCTTCTGTGCACAGGTTAGGCCTGGTAGTTCACAGTAGTATACGCGTGTTTTACCTACTGTGTGAGGTTGTCTGTGTATGACGAAAGGCTGGTTATCGTCTGGGGTTTTTCGATGTATCCATTCGACGGACTTGTCTTCCGATATGATGTTATGTGGGCCTGTGTAGGGTGCTATGGGTATTATATGAAGTAAGACCTAGGCGAAAAGATTTACTAGTAAGATTGGAGGAGGGGAAGTCTATACCCAGGACCCTTATGAGGCATGCCATGAGACTTTTCCGAATGTCGACCATGTACATGTGCATAAGGTCTTCGAAGAGTTTGTCTTCGTTGACGTTGCATTTTTGACAAAGCTGGCCGAGGTAATAGTTCTCAGATAAAGCCCTTTTCAAGGCCTTCTTCACCTTTTTGAATTTCCCCTAAAAGAAGCTTTAGGCAACGACGAAGGATGATATGAAAGGGAAGGGGGACAACTTACGTGATCGTGCTGTTTGCCTTGCATCATACGGTGCTGAATCATATCGACAAGTCTTCTAGATACATACTTGGCAGCATCATATGAATTTAGAATCTGGGATGGAAGAAAGCATTTAATAAAGGCACCATCAGTTCTCAGGAGCCACTTGATGGTATCAAGAAAGAAGTTCATTTTATTTAAAAATGGCAATGTTAAGAATTAGAATAAGGTATAATAGAAAAAATAATTAGTGTTCCAACACCACCGAGAAGCGGCACCCAGGCTGGCCAGTATAGTATGAAACTGTTAGTATCCTCTGTCAATCTAATATTAATTAGAAAAGGTGGCTTGTCGTCACAGGATGCGACTGCGGTATGTATTTCTTGTTTTTCGCAAAAAGATTGGGCTTCCGATGCTACGAAGAGGCTTTCTGGTACTTGTGCCGATACGGGAAGTTGACGCCTGGGGGGGTATAGGTATTTAAGAGATGATATAAAAAATGGTGGTACATGATAGAAACTTACCAAGTACTTTGCAGTGCAGTTTGTATGCCCAAAGTGATGTACCGACTTGCATGTTTAGTTAGTCTAAATTCAAGGGCCAATGAAAATAATGTACCGGTACTGATATTTGGCGGTACAGATACAACGACACACGAAGGGTGTTCTGCAGATCGTTTTAGTACGATACCATCTTTCCTCACTGGGGGTTCTGTCGTATAAAAAAAAGAACAGTACTGGATTAGACTGGAAAGTACAATCATTTTTTAAAGTACTACATACCAAGAAATACCCATTGGTGACATTCGCAGTTTGCGGTCAGTACATCACACTTGTGCTGGTCATTTCTAGTATCGGAAAATTTAGAAAGACCTTCGCTGCAATCCTCGGGGTCACCTCTTCTACAAACAGTGAAACTTCTCTCATCATGTTCCTTACCGACACTGAGGGTGCTGTTCCAGACGACTGGCAGGATTCTATTTTTATGAACCAAAAGCCCGACTGGGACATGGCTACAGACCTGGATGGAGACGATGGCCAAAATGAGAATCATGGTCATGACTATGATGTATCCATTGTAAAACAGCTTCCTGACGACGTTTATAGAGAACAAGTTAATCTATGCAGTCACGGGGTGCTTAACACGCTGAGGTTCATGCTTATAGAAGGTATGAATGGCCAATATAAAACAGTAAAAGAAAGACGTGTACACCTGGGATACACAATTACATGCTTTCAGGAACAGGATGTTTATGATCAATATGTTTTTAAGTGGTATTACCTGATGAAATGTGTACTTGACTTAATTGCGTATCATAGAAAAAAACATTATCATGGGCTAATGGATCGGGTGACTTGGGTCTGCCCCAGTTGTAAAGCCTACATTTGGCCACACAATCACAGGTTGCCGAGGATATGGTAAGCTTGCGAATATCTTTTGCTTTGATCACCGGGGTCCAAAACTGATCTTTACTTTTAGGAACTGTAATGTTTGCTACACCGAACCTTCGTGCCTAGAGAAGTCAGTCTTGCTGGTAAAAGGTGATGAAAAGGCAGAAGGAAACCTATTAAAACTTTGTAAAACAGGGTTGTTCCAGCTTGACATGTAGACATACCTAATTTTCACTATTTTTTTGTGATATTAATAACCAATGTTATTCATAATAAATATAAATGTGAATATTGATTTTGTTTAAGTATCAAACATGTACTTCTGTCTATTGCTGCTGACTGGAATCGGAAAGGTGTGCGAACCAAATGTAAATGATACCACAATTGCAAGGGCAGTAGATTTATGGGTTATCAACAAAACGGCAGCACGTGAAAAATTCTGTGACATATCGATATGGAATGTTTCTTCTGTAACAGACATGCATGGACTATTCGGCGGTATAAGAAATTTTAACGATGATATTACAAAGTGGGACACTGCTTTTGTAACTGATATGTCGGGTATGTTTCGCGATTCGTCAAAATTTAATCAGGACATTCGGAACTGGAATACAACAAATGTTAATACGTTTGAATCTATGTTTGATGGTGCAATGAACTTTAATCGTGATATTTCAAAATGGAACACAGGAAAAGTAAAGTCTATGAGGCAGATGTTTCAACGGGCTTATTCTTTTAATCGAGATATATCTTTATGGAATGTTTCGAATGTCCAAGAACATGGTTTTCTTCAGATGTTCCAAGGATCTGGCCATTTGTATGCCAGTAATTGTGACATAGTGAATAATATTGCAACAAACTTTTCAAAGAAAAATACTTTTTGGACCTCTCTCGATGCCAGACTACACGGTTGTTTATATTCTTAAGCTGGTCAGGTCACAATAAACATATGCAACTTAAAATCCGTTATTTTTTAATTTTATCTTACAAGTGTTTAAATCTAGATGTAAAGTCTTTTCACCCACGACCCATCTCTTCACTTCGGCGTCACCTTCTGCGACGTAGGGTTCTGTTTTCATGGTAGGAAAGAATGGGAATTTGAAAAGACGGCCATAATAGCCCTGCGTTTCAGATATGACTTCGCTGTCTACAAGGCACATCGAATCTGTGCTGTAAGTAAGCAATCGTTGCGGTGCCTCGTATGTAATTGCATAAATCAGATGTTCATAACAGCAAGTGACAAAGTCTGCAATGCCAGGGCACCTTGCAAATGTTTCCAGGCGGTCAAGTTTTCGATTCCATACGACTATCTGCTTATTGTGGGTCATGTATAGGGCGACCTTACTGAATGTCGCGTCGCATGGGGAAGCCCTTGTGACGTTCTTTGTTTCGGGAGGAAGGAAAGTTGTGCCTTTATCATGAACATACAAAAGGGGTGCATGGTCCTTTCCTTCCAGGAGGACAACGAAGTGTTTTCCACGGGGACAACATGCAATGGCCTTCACGCCGAATTCTTCCTTAAACCGTCTTAGGCGACATGCTTGCATGGTGTTGAGGTCGACTGCCCATTGCAAATCTTCCGTGATACAGCCATCTGGTATACTTTCAATGATACCTCCCAAGAAACTATGTTCAACATTAAGGGTGTGGTACATCAAGGGCAAGTTTGGCAGGATACGTACATTGGAGGTGAATCTAGTCTAAGACCCTGGGGCTGGGACAAAGGCGGGCATGCGGTGCCCTCTTCGTCGTACGTATGTCGCGTCAGCCTGTTCACCTGTGGGTCCCACTTGTACCAAAATTGATCTGTGCAGTGATATCGCATCCCTGTCGGTGTCTCCTATATAAAGAAGCAAAGCTTCCTTTCTAATATACAAAGAATAAAACTAAATCATGGATGTACCAAGGTTGCTTCGCCACATAGATCAAATGCAGATACGCATCAAGAATCTGGAAGACACCGTGAACGAAATAGGCACCCTGAAGTCGCCCGATGAACCTTTGGATCTCTTTTCCATTCGTGACGATGCTGACTTCGAAAACGTTGAAATTGCTGAAGAATTCATCAGCGGAAGTCCTTTGCTATCAAGTTTGTACACGTCCGAAAATAAGAAGGTGACCAAGTTCTCGGTGGGCACCTGGCCTGGTGACGAATCATCCACAAAGGCCATGGTCGTCCACGGCGGGCAGGTTAATCAGGACGGAGAACCAATAGAACTTGTTCGTATGAAGGTATACCCGGCACTTATCAATGCTGGGGTACCATTCAGTGCCGTACAAGTAGATGTCGGCGAAGAACAACCTTACCTCCAACAGAATAAACTTATCAATGACGCGGCATCTCACCTTGTAAGTAAACAACTCATGAAAATCCCGAAATCTCTTGCTAACACATATCAATTACACCGATAGATTCTCGTCACCCCTGGGGGTACAAACTTTAAGGAACAGATTATGTAAGACGGTGATTCAGACCTAACCCTAACCCACAAAATATTGATCCTCCTTTTCGTACAGGCAGGCATACTTGGCTGGGCGGGGAAACGCAAACGTGCATGTTGTCACCCATAAGCATACAGCTTTAAAAACAGACGCGGGGAATAACCAGGTCCCAAACATAATTGGCCCCGAATTTACAACCTCGCAAAACGCCAGAATACTGGACGCTGAACGTACAATTAACTTTCTTTTGGACAAAAATAGACCCGCCACCTATGAAACCTTTGATGACACCCAGGGTTTTCACAGCAGCATGATCATGGGAAACCCCGA
>CEOC01169430.1_pt1 | contig 12405 bp, 14 predicted proteins | sample 356191 | NCBI WGS metagenome assembly CEOC01 (sample SAMEA2619952, study PRJEB7988) | marine metagenome | biome: marine biome (ENVO:00000447); feature: deep chlorophyll maximum layer (ENVO:xxxxxxxx); material: "saline water (ENVO:00002010), including plankton (ENVO:xxxxxxxx)" | depth 17 m
AAACTCCAAAATCTCATCGAAAACAATTTTAATGACTTCATCGGGAAAGCAAAAGCAGCGAAAGCAGAGGAGGCTGAATCTGAAAAAGAAAACCAAGAAAATATGGGAGGAGGTATGATTGATAAAGCTGCTGATGATGCATTTATGCTTTTAATAATGATAATTATGCACGGAGTCATCGATGGACCAGGGGAATGGTATAATTATATGAAAACAGTTAATAGTAATCGTACTATCGTGCGTGGTGGAGAAAGAAGAAAGAAAAACAAGCCAGTAAAATCCCGCAAGAACCGTAAAAGTAAGAAATCTAAGAGTGCCAAGAAACATTAAAATATAAATATTTTTCTACGTTAAAAATATTTATTTGAGAACTTTTTTCCGTGTTTTTTTCGGTTTTTTGGACTTTAAAACACTCGGTACATCATTAATTTGTACTTTTTTGGTTTTACTGAGTGGATTTGGTTCTCGATTTGGTTTTTTTAATATTGATTTAATCGTATGGTTGTGTTTATTAGAAGAAGCATCAACAAAAATAAAATATAGAGTATTAATTTCATGAAAAATAAAAATAGAATCGGGAACATCTAACGAGTCTAAAAAAGAAACTTTTTGTAAGAAGTCACCTTCGTCAGTTTCAGACTTACTATAATCGGAAATTTTTTCATGTTCGAGTGGTACGTGATAAAATAAAATATCTTCTAATTTGTATTTTAAATGTTGAAAATATTTTTTACGTTGAATGAGGGTTAATAAATCATCTTTATTAATATGAGAACCTTTATCACAAAGTTCTAACATAAGTGACTCGCTATGAACATGTTGAATTTCATTTTCACCGTTAATATAAATGCAAACCATTTGTATTGAATTCATTTTTTCCTTTTCATAATTATTTTGGATGTCTAAAATGCGATCGTACTTTTCAAGCCACGAAGTATCTAAAGGTTCATCGGTCGTTTCATTTAAACTATTCATAATTATATAAAAAAGATAAAAGGATTTAAATATTTGAACTTGTTTAATAATGTCTCGTCACAGCAAAATACTTGGATGTGCACCTATTGATTTAAAAGGTTTTTCATTTTCGAAAAAAGTTGGAGGATACTGTAATAGTTGACAACAAATCAATAACCATCTTATTTATTGTATTTTAAAAATAAAATTTTCAAAAAGATTACCTATATACGAGACAGCGACTCACACTGTGAGTTTTAAATAAAATCATTATTATTATCGTAAAATAAAGTATTATTTTATGATCTCATGTAAAAAGCATCCCCCCAGCCACAATTGCCTGCCATTCGAACAGCTACTCGCTTAAAGCCAAAACTTTCTAAATAAGAATCAATATCACCAATCAAATCACAGTGTTTGTATACTTGTTCGCTATTAACCTCTGTATAAATATAATCAATATGTTTCAAATATTTTTCCATGCTTTTGAGTGCACGAAGTTCCACGCCTTGAATATCAAAATTGAGAAAGTTAATATTTTCGATTGGTATGTAGTTTGCTTCAATAAGAGTATCAAGACGAGTTGTAGTGAGTTTCTTTTCTGAAACAACACTAACTTGTGGATGATGTTGTGCATGACTTCCAAATTCTAATATGGAAGAGCTTTGACCATTATTTGTAATATAGAAAGGTGTTTCTGCGCCATCTTTTTCATCAATAACGGCTTCATAAATACGTATTTGATTATTAAACTTTTCTTTTATCATGTCTACTTTTTCTTTCATCGCCTCTACCCAGAAGATTTGATCCATCGATAAACCATAACGCAAATAATCAGCAAGTTCTTCACATTCATGTGCGCCTACATGAAGGATACCCTTTATTTTTAGTGAAAGAACATGCACTAGCTGATCAAAAGGAATTAGCATTATTATAAATTCCAAGTATTTTTTATATCCTAATTATTAGTATAAAGATATATAATTATATAATAAATATGCTATTAATATTGGATGATGGATTACATTTTAAAAACAAAGAAGGTCTTATAAAAATGTTGGAATATTTAAAAATAAAATATACGGTAGGTACACACGTACATATAAAAGATTGCGATGTAATTTATAGTCCATCAAATCCGATTGACGCTTCGTTATATCCAAACAAAAAGTTTATTTTTGGACCTCATTTTTCGACATTTCCAAACGAAAAAGTAGTAAATATCAAAAATACGCACAATAACTGTGTTTATATACAACCGAGTGAATGGGTATATCAATTATGGAAATCATTTTCGATTGTTCAACATATACCCTTACAAGTATTTAATTTTCCAGTAAACACAGAAAAGTTTGCTCCTAATAAATCATTTGATGAAAGAAGTCGTGTGTTTATTTATTTTAAACGACGTAAACCAGAAGAATTGGATTTTGTTATTCGCTTCTGTAAAAGGAAAAATATATTACCACAAGTGTTTGATTATGTAAAGCGATATGATGAACAAGAATATTTAGACTGTTTACAAAACAGTTCATTTGGGATTATTTTGGATGCACATGAAAGTCAAGGGTTTGCAATAGAAGAAGCTCTTTCATGTGATGTTCCATTATTAGTTTGGAATGTGAAAACGATGGATCAAGAACATGGAAGTAGTTATCAAAAAATTCCTTGTACAAGTATACCATATTGGAATAACGATGAATGTGGTAATATGTTTTATGAACGTGATGAGTTAGAAACCGCATTTCACATGTTAATAAAGAATTTACCACTCTACACTCCTAGACAATATATATTGGAAAATGTGAGTGTAGAAAAATGTGCACAAAGGCTAGAAACACTAATTCGTTAAAAGAAAATAAACAATTTATCATTAATAATGTATTAATGAAAAATATATTGGTTACCGGTGGATGTGGCTTTATAGGTCACCATTTTGTAGAACACTTAATAAACAATACAGATTGGAATATAATAGTGATTGACAAATTGAGTTATGCAAGTATGGGTTTCAAACGATTAGAAGAACCTATTTTTCAAGAGGAAATTAAAAAAAAGAGATTAAAAGTATTTACTTGGGATTTAACACAAGAAATTTCTATTGGATTGCAAAGAGAATTGGAAAATCTCAATATTATTGTGCATATGGCTGCAGAAACACATGTGGACAATAGCATAACTGACCCTGAGTTGTTTGTAAAAAATAATGTGTTGTCTACACTTCACATATTGGAATTGTCTAGAAAATTAACAAACTTAGAATGTATGTTTTATTTTTCAACAGATGAGGTGTATGGTCCAGCGTTGAATGATAAATTATTTAAAGAAGACGAACGTCACAACCCAACAAATCCGTATAGTGCATCCAAATCAGCAGCAGAACAATTATGTGTTGCATATCATAATACTTTTCAGTTACCTATAATTCGTATTAATGTAATGAATGCATTTGGAGAAAAACAACATGTCGAAAAGTTTATTCCATTATGTATTAAAAAATTATTAAATAATGAAAAAATATATATTCATAGTTATCCAGACAAGAAACAGTCAGGAACTCGTTTTTATATTCATGCACGTAATATTGCAGCAGGTGTATTATTTTTATTACAAAAGGGAAAAATAGGAGAAAGTTATAATCTAACGGGTGAAAAAGAGATTTCAAATTTGGAAATGGCACAAATGATTGCCAAGTGTATGAATAAGCCTCTTGATTATGAATTAGTGGATTTTCATAGTTCCCGACCCGGACATGATTTACGTTATGGGTTGGATGGAAATAAGATGTATGAAATGGGTTGGACATTACCTGTAAATTTCGAAGAATCATTAAATCGAACGGTAAAGTGGACTTTGGATAATGTAGAGTGGTTGGAAGAATTATAATTATTTAAATAAGTTGCAATTCGTTATGTGCATGATAATCAATACGAATAAGTCCCAAACATTCTAGCCATTCAATATCAATATTATTTTTTTGAATAAAATTATATAAATTTTGTTCAGAGCCTATCCTATTTTGCAAGTTAGTTGGTATATTTATTTTTGAGTATTCAACATATTGTGTCATTAGTTCATTCGATAGAGCAAAAAACATATCATTATACAAGTTTGGTGTTGGTTGGCTATATTTAAAATTATAATCATTTGTCATGTGTAAAAAGGGTGGATTGGATACAAGAGCATTTTTTTGCATATTATTAACTTGTTCAAAAATCCAAGGATTCGTTACGATCTTTCGTAGTGTAAAATAAACAATTTTATCATAAGTAGAAAAGTCAAAGTGTTGGGAAACATGGATTAATTCGTCAAGTTCTCCCATGCCAATATTTTGCGAGCCAATATTTCTATCTAGTGTTAAAAATTGAACTTCTTTAAGCTGCTTTTTTAAATCTTCATTTATTAGATTGTCAATATTAGAAACAGTATTGTCACAAACAACAATATCAAAATTTTCTGGAATGACACGTCTTAATTGTAATAAGCAAAAAAAATATTCATTTTCACGTAAAATATTATTACAATTAGCTACATGAAATGCGGCAGAACAAAAAATCAAATGTTTTTTCATATTATAATATTATTTAATTAAACGTTTTTAATTTATTATTGATGGATTAATATATTTTTATTAAAAATGTATTAGAATAAAGTAAATATGAATAATATAAATGAAATTTTCTGAAGCATATACACACGATTCAAGTAAGCATCGTGATTATTTTGAGATTTATGATGAAATAATCTGTGATAACAGAATGGATCGGTTTGAAAAATTAAATATCTTAGAGATAGGTGTGGATACAGGACATGGTTTAAGAGCATTAAAAACATATTTTCCAAATTCAAAAATAGTTGGTGTAGATATTTTGCCTGAATGTAAGAATCATGAGGAAGAAAATATAGAAGTATTAATAGGTTCTCAAGTAGATTCAGGTATTTTGAATACATTAAAAGAAAGAAATTTTGATTTAATAATAGACGATGGAAGTCATAAAAACGAACATGTTTTTTTGACATTTAATGAATTATTTCCTTCATTAAATACGGAAAAAATAGGTTTATATATAGTCGAAGACGTTCATACATCTTATTGGCCTTATTATAATGGAGGATATAAAAGAGAAGGAAGTACAATAGAAAATTTTAAAAATTTGATTGATCATCAACATATGTGGTGTATTCGTGATCCAATAGAATGTCATATACCTCCTTACCCTGGTAGAAATATAAATGAAACTTATTATGAAAAGTGGGTCAAGTATATTCAGTCTTATGAAAATATTATTGTAGTAAAAAAAAGAAAAACGGAAGCACGGTGTTCGAAACCAATTTAATATTTAAAATAAATATAATTTAAATATTTTTTAGAATAGGAATATAATATGAATATTAGAGAGACTACTATACCTGTATTATGTCCAACAGGAGACGATGAAGATGCGAGAATGGTAGGAGAAGTAATTAAAAGCGGTTGGTGGATTAATGGTCCAAAAGTAAAAGAATTTGAGGAAAAATTTGCGGAAATGGTTGGCACAAAATATGCAATTGCAGTTACAAGTAATACACATGCATTAGATTTGGTATTAAAGGCGCATGATATTTCGAGTGGTGAAATTATTAGTCCGACGATCTCGTTTGCAACTACGTGCGCGGTTCCGTTGTGGAACAATTGCAAGAATGTGTTGGCTGATGTAGATCCAATAAATATGAACATATGTCCAAGTGATGTTAAAAAGAAAATTAATAAAAACACAAAAGCAATCATCGCTGTACATTTGGCTGGCGTGTTGGCTCCGATCGAAGAGTTGAAAAAAAGTTATGATGGATTAATTATTGAAGATTGTGCTCATGCATGTTTTACACCTGGAGCAGGATCAAAGGGCGATGTTGCTGTATGGTCATTTCAGGCGGTTAAAACTATGCCTACTGGAGATGGTGGTATGATAACAACCAATAGCAAAGAGCTTATGGAAAAAATAAAAAAATTGTATTGGTTTGGAATTGAGTCTACATTTGATCGAGTAACCAAGCAAAAAGACAATCCAGGTTCCAATTCTGTATATAAGTGGCAATATGATATTGATATTTTGGGGTATAAATATTACATGATTGATTTGACTGCGGCGTTGGGTTTATCTCAAATGAAAAAACTAGATAAACATCTGCAAAGACGACAATATATACAAGAAAAATACAACGAAGCATTTTCTGAAATGAGTCAGATTCAGGTGCCTCCATTTTCGTATACAGTACAACATTACGTAATTAAAGTAAATTCAGATAAACGAGATAAGTTGATTGATTATTTAAAGAATAAAAATATTCATACATCTGTGCATTATAGACCTTTGCATTTATTTACACAATTTAAGGACGAATCAGAATTTCCTGTAGCAAATGCAGAATGGATTCGTATGATAACGTTGCCTTGTCAATTAAATATGACAGATGAAGACATAGAGTACATTATTTATTGGGTAAAAGAATTTTTCAAAGAATAATAATATAAATAAAAATAACTTATATTATTAATGAAACCATATTTGATTGACCTTAAAAAATACGAAGATACACGTGGAGAATTTTACGAATCATTTAAAATATATTTTTCTCATCATTTAAATTTTACTGTAATGCAAGAAAATACGTGTAAATCAAAAAAAAATGTAATTCGTGGGTTTCATTATCAAACTGGAGAACATATTCAAGGAAAAATATTAACTGTATTAAATGGAAGAATCAAAGATGTATTAGTGGATGTTAGAGAAGGGAAAACTTATGGAGAAGTGCATGAATTTGAAATGTCATCTTCAAATCCTCAATTATTAGTTATTCCACGTGGGTTTGCGCATGGATATTGTAGTTATGAAGACAATACAATAGTTTCATATAAAACAGATGCAATATATAACAAAGAAAGTGAAGATGGATTTCATCCTTTGTCAAAATCATTAGATATTGATTGGAAAATAGAAAATCCAATTATTTCAGAAAAAGATATGAATTTACAAGAATTTATTCTATCATTTCCCAAATAATAAAGCTTTCTCTCCACCAAAAATAAAAATCCTTCATTTTTAAACTTTCATTTAAAAAAGCGTTAGTTAATTCCATATTAGGTATTAAATCGTGGCTCATCATTAATTTAATATAATTTTCTCTTGATAAAGGATTCAAGTGTTGATGAAGAGGATCACAACCAGGGTCAAGATCGCCACCGTGACTTGACCAGGTGAATATAATATATTTACTAGAAAGTTTTTTACAATTTTCAATTAAAGTATTAGCATAATCTGGATCAATATGTTCTCCAACTTCTGAGCAATTAACAATAGAATATTTTTGTGTATCTTCTGGAAGTTCATCTCTAATATCATAAATTATAATATCATCTTTAATTTTTGAGTCACAAAAAGAAGATTCTTTGTGATATTCAAAATACTCATATCCTCTAACGTCAGAATCATGATTATTTTTAAGAAAGCTTAAAATATGACCTGTAGCACAACCAACATCACAAAATTTTTTTAGGTCTTCATTTGAAAATGTTTTTAACAAACACGTGTAATAATCGAAATATGGTTTTTTATCACTTCTAACTTCACCCTCAGAAGGATATCTATTGTTGATATCAATTTTTGTTGACATATAAATGTTAATAATTAAATATATCTATATTATATTTTAAATAATTATTTATAAAATCGTTCATAACATTCTTTCCACCATTTATATTCATTATGGCATAATTTTATCAGATTGTTTTTATCACATTCTTTATTTTTGTCAAATAAAATATAATTATTCCATGCTCCAATAAGCAATTTACTAGAAGATAACATATTTTTTTCTATAAGCTCTAAAATAAATTCGTGTTTCAATCCTAATACACTAATTCCGTCCCATTTCGAGGAAAGGCTACTTTGTGTGCTATAACACATAATACATTTCTCATAAGAAATATTTTTTGAACAACTAATATTATAAAAATCGTTGTTGTTGTTAGCAATATTAGTTGTTTGTAATTCAAAAGACCACGGCGTTGAAGGATTATTAAACATTAAACATAAATATTCTCTATTCCATATTCCGGGTTGTAAAACTAATTGATAATTAACATTTTTTTTTCTTTGATAAATAAACATGTCTTCATTTTCAACAATTATTTTTTCAACTTCTCCTCTTGCAGGATCGCCAGAAGGTTCTTGACCAACAATACAAAAACCAACAGGATTTTCATTCATATAATTTATTGCAAAATCATACGTTTTTTTATTAAAATAATCTATTGGGAAAAAATCATCTAGTGCAAAAAAAATATTTTTTTCATTTACAGTTTTAAAATATTTACATAAGTAAACACTCCATAAAGAAATATCTTGTCGTTCGTTTGATAAAGAAATAAATTCAACATTTTCCCAATCTTTTAATGTCGGTTTTGTAAATCCCAAAATTTTAAAATGAGGTATCATAGTATTAATAAATTTTTTATACAAAAAAATTGTAGCATCTAAGATATGCAAAGTCTTGTCACAAGTTGCCAAATATATATTAATAGAGTTCATTTTATTAATATATTTTTTTTGTTTAAGTTCTATTATCACAATTAAAGTTATTATACCATATTCATAATTTCTTCTACACTATATTTTTCACAATCATTTGAAGTGGGACCATTTTGAATAAGTGCTTCATGTAAGTTTTCTCCAACTTGTAATCCAATTTCTTTTACCTTTCTTTCTGCACCTTCTTGTAAATATTTTTTTGTCATAGCTTCTAATAAATCTCCCAAATACATAGATTTCATTTCTGGTAAATATGGTTCACAAGAATTTGAATGTGTTAAGCAATCAAATATTAATTTAATAGCTTCATCAATAGTCCAATAAAATCGAGTAGCATTCTTGTCTGTAATAATAATTTCTTCACCTTTCATTAGTTTTTCTTTCCAAATACATAATACAGATCCCGTAGAGTATAAAACATTACCATATCGCACAAGTCGATATTTAACTTTTTTATTCATATTTTCATATTGTTTAAATGCGGATTCCATTAAATATTTAGAAGCTCCGTAAGTACCATTCACCTTTGCAACTTTATCGGTACTAATACCAACAACATATTCTAATTTTTCGTTGTCAAGAGTTTGTTCAAGAATATTTAATGTTCCAATCACATTTGTATTAATACATTCTAATGAATATGTTTCAGCCATTCTAACATGTTTAAAAGCTGCTAAATGAAAAATACAAGATACATTCTTACATGCCTGAAAACATGTTATTTTATTACAAATATCACCAGGAACAATCTCTATATTTGGATATTTAATTTTTAATTTCATCAAATTGCCTTCATTTCTTGCAACAACTCTTACATGATAATTTTGTTCAAGTAGTGTTGATACTAATTTATCTCCCAAAAATCCGGTTCCTCCTGTAATAAGAGCAATTTTATCCATTATAATTCAAAGTAAGATATTTTTATATGATTGTAAACCAATTAAATTATTTTTAAATGTTTATCTTCATTTTGATTATATTGTAATAAATCAACCTTTCCATAATCATAGTCTTTCATGCGATGATTTGTCCAATTCCATGCAAAAGGTCGTTGTGGATCAATCAAACCGGCGTATGCATCAATTCCTGCACCTACATCTAAATAAATTGCATTTTTAATTTTTGGTAAATGATGAATTAAACCAGATTTTACATGTCCAACACCGTATAAATAAACAAAGGTTTCTGGATTAGCAACGTCTAATTGTTCTTTTACCATATGTATGGTGTTGTCTAGGTTATCGCATGCAAATTTTTCAGGAATATGAATATAGTCGTTAAATGAATCAATACCCATATAGTCTTGATATTCCTTCTTTTTCATCAACTCTTTAATAATGTCAAGTTTATTTCCAGAACCAAGCAAACCAATCTTTCCTTTGAACTCGCGTAAAAACCATCGACTCATACACAGTCCATATAAAAACTCAGTAGGTAATGTGGATTGATTTGGATAAAGTTCATGCAAATGTTTAACATTTGTGGGTTCAAAAACTTCAACACAGTGATAATCTGCTTTTTCCCAGCCTTCACGAAAAGGGGTAATATCAAATTGATCATAAGGTATAGAAAGTGCTCGTTTACCAGGTGTTGCACTACCTAATGCCTGTTTTTTTAAAAAATAATAGTCACCATCACCAAAATGTACAAAAGAAGCTCCTTGTTTTTTATTTACAAGATCAATCAAAAGAGTTTTGAAATCATTTAATTCATCTTGAAAACTAGGATAAAACAAAGGATTTCTCAAATGACCACGAGAGTCATTAACAAAATGATCTGCTCCTTCAACAGTATACAACGGATTCATATTATAAACAATATAAAATGAATTATTTAAGTATTTTCGTTTACTTACAAATATGTTTTTTTAATATAAGCAAAAGTATTTACCAAGCCATTATAAAATTCATAATTTGGTGCAAACCCCAATAATTGCTGTGCTTTTTTTGTATTTGCAAAAGTGATGGGTACATCGCCCTTTGGAATTGGTTTACTTACTATTTTGGGTTCTTTTCCAACGGCTTTTCCACATAAATGAATAAATCCAAGCAGAGAAATAGGTTGATTGTTTCCAAGATTAATAATTTCATGATCATACGTAGCAACATCTAATGAAAAACATGCGTTAATGCCTTTGACAATATCATCAATATAGGTAAAATCTCGTTCCATAGAACCGTCACCATACATGTTAATTTCTTCTTCCAAATAACATTTTTTCAAAAATTGAAATACTGCCATATCTGGACGACCTCGGGGGCCGTAAACAGTAAAAAACCGTAATCCAATCGCTTTTATTTGTTCTGTTTTACAATAAAAATCAACCAAGTCTTCACACATCTTTTTTGAAAGAGCATATATGCTGCATATATTTGGTAATTCATCTTCTTCGCTAAAGGGTACTTTTTCGTTTTTACCATATACACTACTAGAAGATGCATAAATAAATACAGGTTTTTGTTCTAGTTTTGAAATTTGATCTAATAAGTGGTTTGTTGTTAATAAATTATTTTGCAAGAATTCATTTTTATTTGTGTATGATTTTCGCACGTTGGCATGAGCAGCCAAGTGAACAACAAAGTTAGGTTTATATGTTTCCATCAAGTCATTATAATCATTAATATGACCTTGTATAAAAGTAAACTGTTGAAATGATTGTAAAATGCGTAAAGTTTCTTGTTTTTGTGAATTGTATTCATCGTAAATTAAATCAGTAAAATTGTCAATACCAACAACCTGTATGTTTTGTTTCAATAAATACTCTGATAAATGCCCTCCTATAAATCCACAACAACCTGTAATAAAAATAAGCATATAAAAATATTAAATAAAATGTTTATATATATTTCATGGAAAAAGAACATTTAATGTTTTACTGTGTATTAGAAGATTGTAATAGAGAAGCATGTCATCACTGCTTTCCGGTAAAGGATTGCAATTTACATCCAAATTGTATAAAGAATGGCAAATTTACTGATATAAATATTATTAAGAAGCAGAGGGTGAAAAAAATTGATAAACAGCAAATATCTAATGTGCAGTAAAAAGATGCCATTTTACAAACCTATTTTATTATGTATTCCCAAAATAGATAATGAAACTTCCAGCGACCTTATTAAACAAAAATTAATTGATTTGGATATTGGATATATATATAAAATTTTTGAAATACCATTCCAAAAAGAAGATAATTATAAAACTGTTTTTATAAAATTTTCATGGAATACTAAAAATCAGAATGCTTTATTTTTGAAAAACAAACTGAATGAAAAGGGTTCTTTAAAATTAGTATATAATAATCCATGGTATTGGAAAGTAGTAGAGTCGAAAAAAATTGATATGTTGTATAATTAATATTGAAAACATAAAATGTTGAAAGTAGAAAATATGAATGCTTTAGAGTATAAACAGCAGTATAAAGATTATGTCAAGAAACTTAACAAGTTTATATTGACTTCTCGTTTTACAAATAAAACATGGGAGGAAAATATTCAATATAGAAAAAGAAAAAATCACACAGGATGTTTATATTCTGCACCAGATCCGGTTTCATGTAAAATAAAAACAAATACAATAATGTTTGTGTTAGAAATGAATAATGATGAAAATAAAATTATAGGAATAGGAATGATACGAAACAATCCTATTGTAAATACACATAGTGTTTATGAAGAAAATGTATATAATCGTTATGTATTTTTAGGAGAATATAGGATAGATCGAAAAGATATGGATCAATATGAAGAAGTTATAATGACGGCGTTTGATCGTTTATGTTTTAAAGGAAATAAGCATATGAAGCGAGGTCAAGGACTAAAACGATTTCCATTAGATATGTTATTCAAGTGCAAAGAAAAATTAGATTTAGTGGAATTTATTTCAA
>CEOC01052364.1_pt1 | contig 12388 bp, 19 predicted proteins | sample 356191 | NCBI WGS metagenome assembly CEOC01 (sample SAMEA2619952, study PRJEB7988) | marine metagenome | biome: marine biome (ENVO:00000447); feature: deep chlorophyll maximum layer (ENVO:xxxxxxxx); material: "saline water (ENVO:00002010), including plankton (ENVO:xxxxxxxx)" | depth 17 m
ATTATAAATTATAAATTATAAATTATAAATTATAAATTATAATAAAATAATTTTTATATCATAATTTAGTTAATTGTTTATTATAAATTTTTATTAAAATAAATCATTGTAAAGTTGCATTGCTTCATTAATAACTTTTTTATCATTTGTTAGACAACTTGCTTTTTCAATAAAATCTTTATTAATTTGTTCACACATATTAGTATGCCAATGATTAGAATGTTCTAAACTAGTACCACGTGGAATATAAGGAGTATAGTATTATCTTGAATTTTTTTAATTACTTTTAAAAATGCTCCATCATAATTATCTCTATTATATAAAGAATAATTTACATTATCTTCATTATAAATATCAACTTTAATTGGCCTGCCACATACATAATCTGGATAATTATTTTTCATATTTTTTTTTTGCTTCATTTAAATCAAATGTTTGATCAAGAGTATTATGATAATTTGTTGCATGATTCCATAATTCTTCTAATAATTCATCTTTATTTAGATCACCAATATAATGAGTTTTTTCCATTTTTTAAAAATGTAAATAAAAATTGTTTTATATAAATCAATTTTTATTTATATTCATAAACTTTATAAATGTCTCGCGATAATTTTATTGCTGTTGCAAAGTATAAATATAAATATTATGTATTAGCAAATTTGAACATGGAAAATCAGTATAATAAAGATTATATTAAACAATTACTAGATTCAAAAAATTCTAAATTTACAAGAGATAGAGGAAAAGCATTAATTATTGGGCATGATATACAAAAAAAAATAAACACTGAATATGGTGTACAAGAAATTGATATTTATTAAATTATTTATTACCTGCTTTTTTGTGTCTTTGATTTACTTCTTTTACGTTCTGATTGAGTCTTTCTTACTACTTTTGTATGTGGTCTTATATTTGATAATGATTTAATTCCAGATTTTCTCTTAACATATGATGTAGCATTTTTTGTTAATCTTGTTGATCTTGTTGATCTTGTACATCTTTGACATGTAGATTTTGCAGCAATAGAAGTTTTTTTATTATCTATTAAGTCTACTACAGCATGTAATAATATAGGTAATACTTTTTTAGTTTCTTTTAAAATAAGTTTTTGTTTATTTATTAATTTTGAATCTTCTGATGATTTTGCTTTAATTTTTGGTGTACTTAAATCAAATTTTTCCTGTTTTGGATATGTATAACTATAATCAGCCATCCATCTACCATAAAATGTATGTGGTTTTTTTGTTTTTTCACACGAAACTTCATACATATCAAAAACAGGAAAAATTCTTTTTTTATCACCGAGATCAGCTTCTAATGTTATATTAACATTATCATCTTTAGCAATAACACATGCAGCATGATAAGGACATCCTCCTTGTTCTTTTAAATCTAATTTATATTCATTATACATAGGAATTATACAATATTTTTCATCAATTATTATACAATTTCCTTCTTCATTTTTCATATTTTGTTTTAATTTTAATAATGATGGATCAAGTTCATAATATTCTTCTTTTCCTTCTCTTATATTTTCAAAAAAATCTTCTTTTTCTAAGTGACTAGTATCTATTGGATATAATATAAATTCATCATCTGTTTTTGCTATTAAACTTTCAGAGCCTGGCCAAATATTTGATGTTTCATATTCTATTTTTCTCCATAAATTATAATCTGGATCTTGATTATTATTATATAAATATTTCATTAAAATATATGAATCTCCTATTTCTGGATTAATCATAAATATTCTATCTTTTACTTTCAATATTTTACTAGCTTCATCATAATCAAATGTATAATCAAATTCTCTAACTAATGATATAAAATTACCTACATTAGTAGTACCTAATTTATTTCTATTTTTACTATTACTACTATTATTTTTAAATACTGATCTTGAAATTCCTTTCTTTTGTTCTTCTTTTTCTGGATCATAAGCAGAATAAGTTGTTTCATTTTTTTTTCTAATAGTTGAACTCATTAAAATTCCTAATTTTTCTGCAAAAACTAAACAATCATTTCGAGAATTGGATTCATTATCTTTTTTTAAAGTTAAATCATATTCAAATTCATCAATTACTTTTACTTTAAAATAATAGTAATGATTTAAATTTATACTATGTTTTTGTGATCGTGTAGTTCTTTCTGGTACATCAACTGTAGTTTTTTCCATATAAGTATTAAATAAATATTTAGTTTTTTCATCTAATTGATCAAACATTTCTTTTTTAACATAAATATCACCTTGTTTTTTTGGATCAGTTTTTTCTTCTTTTCTTATTAAAAATACTCCATTTGGTGATTTTTTGTATTCAATACCATTTATTTTTATTATTTCCATAATATTTGTTTTTTCTATATCCATTACTAATATATACAAATAAAAATTGATTAATAAAAATTTAAAATACTAAATATAATAAATACATTTAAACTTAATAATGGTTTTGCAAGATATTTTGAATGATTATGTTCCTTTGCGTTCTCAAATTGAGAATAATTGCAATGGAAAAGCAAAGATTGGATGTGTCGCGTTCTCGCCTAAGAAAAATCATCAGTGTGTTTTACGCGTTTGGCCATAACCAATATAATCTAAATAATAAAGCATGTGCAGAAAATAAAGATAATATTCATGCAGAAGTAGATTGTGTAAACCGCCTTAAAAAATCTGAAAAAATAGCCCATATTAATTTGATAGTTTTTAGAACAAATAATAGTGGAGACAAACTAATGAATGCAAAACCATGCGATTGTTGTCTTAAAACAATCGATTTTACATTGAAACAAAAAAATTATAAATTGAAAAAACTATGTTATAGTGATGAAAATGGTAATATAATCACTATTAATTAAATAAATTTAACTAATACAAATATTTTTTTTATATATATTATTTATGTATTTGACGCCACTTATAAGAGCAAATAGAGCAATAGCAGCTAGTTTAATATATCCTGAAGATCCTATTAAAGCAATTGCTATAAGTGAATTTTTTAGTGTAATTATACCAATTTTTAATCCAAAACTATTTCCACGTATATTAAGAACAATTTTAGCAATGATGTATCAACCAAATTTTGCTCATTATTATATTAAAAAATATCATGAATTAAATACATTACATAATCAGGCTGAAATTTGTAGTTTATTATTATTTGTTTTAACACTAAGTGTAAATTATATATAATAATTAAATTAATATTAATTTAATTAATATTAATTTAAATAAATTTTACTAATTATAATAATGACATCGTGTCCGACTGGTTAAGGGGACAGACTTGAAATCTGTTGTGCATAGCACACGCGAGTTCAAATCTCATCGATGTCGTTTTTTTTTAAAGACACCGTGGCCGAGCGGTTAAGGCGATGGACTGCTAATCCATTTCCCTATGGGATCGCGAGTTCGAATCTCGTCGGTGTCGTTTTTTTTTTGGGGATGTAGATCAATTGGTAGATCGCTCGCTTTGCATGCGAGAGGTAGGTGGATCAAAGCCGCCCATCTCCATTATTGCCTGATTAGCTCAGTGGTAGAGCGTCGCACTTGTAATGCGAAGGTCGGTGGTTCGAAACCGCCATCAGGCTTTTTGGCAGATTAGCTTAATGGTAAAGCGCCCACATAGTGAGTGGATTATATTGGTTCGATTCCTTTATCTGCCTTAATTCTTTATATTTTTAAAAAATATAAAGAATTTTTTTGAAATTATATATATAAATGGATACTAATTTTAATAGTGATGGTTTAAACGCTATATATTTAGAAAATATAGAAAATTATGTAGTAATAAATGAAGAAATGTATAAATCTATAGTATCGAGTATAGAATGTAATTATTTATTAATTTTATTTACTATGAGTTGTTTTGTAGGAATATTATGTAGTATGAAAAAGCCAAAAAATGATTATGTTTTAATACAAGATGCAAAACCAGTAAAAGGTGAAATAATAGAAAAAGTCTAATTTTTATATATTAAAAATAGTGCAATACTATCTCCAATAGCAGATTTTAAAATTTCAATTAATGCTGAATATTTAATATTATTAGTTTTAATATTAAATGTTTTATAACTATATTTTACAGTTAATACTTTTAATGGAAATGCAAGGGAATTTGCTATTAATGGTGCTAAAAATTTATTATATTTCAAATTAGAAGCATATAAAGTATAAAGTATGCTATAAAATAATATTTCTCTGAAAAATGTTAAAAAAATAAAATACTTATATTTTGGTAAAATATTTAAACGATTATAATATTGCTGCATTTTAAAGTAAACAACACTTGGAGTAATAATAAAACCTGAAAATATTCCACGCAATGATTTATTAAATATAAAATTCGAATTAGTATAAATTATGTTTTGAAATGCAAAAATATTACACATAGCAAACATGTATTTAAATTCATTAAAATTAACATTAATTGAACTATTTGTCAATATTTTTGTTTGTAACATATCTATTGGAAGAGTAGATAATCCTCCACAAGTAGCACAAGTAACTTTATACAAATAAGGAGTAATATATTTCATTTAACATACATATAGTTCTGAATTAAATTTTAAATATTTTTTATAAACTAAAAATCTTCTTATATATATTTTGAATTATAACACATGAATAGTTATATGATCTTCCGGTAAATCTACAATATGGACACTTATTTTTACATTTATAACTACAACTTAAATGTAAATAATTATTACATAAATTATATATTGCAAGTCTGCTATTAGCATTTATTTCTTCCAAACAAATACCACACTCATACATATAATAATTAATATTATAAATAATAATATTAAGTATTTATATTTAATTTTTAAAAATTAATCATAAATATATCCTCCCATATAATCAGGCCATTGTAAATCATAAATAATATCTATATTATTATAAATTTATTTTATAATAAAATATAAAACTATTAAATAAATCATAATTAATATTTATTAAAAATAAGTATTTAAGTTTTTTATAAAGTATGATGAACTATCCAAACAACTATTGATATTAACATACTTCCAAAATTATCTAACATTTGTAAAATTTCTATAGATCCTTGTGCTAACCATGGTTGATCATGTATATATGCCCATTTTACTGTTTCTGCTACACCATCACTAACTTTTGTAGCAACATTATAATCTACTTCTGCTAATTTATTCATAGCAATGATTGTTAATGGTCTTGGTATATTAATTAAAAATGTCATAAAATATTATACTTAATTATAATATTATATATTTATGTTTATTATTTATTAGTTTTAATATATGTTTCTTTACATAAACTTTTGATAATTCTATTATCAATTTCTTGACTCAATTTACCAATAGTAGAAACCATATTACTAAAATCTTCTTGTTTTAAATTATCATCTATAAAATCTGGATTATTAGATTTCCAATTTTGTAATGCATTATAATTTTTTCCTGATGCCTTTTTTATAGCATTTTTTATTTTTTCTTTATTTTCATCTTTAGTCCATTTATCTTCTTCTTTAATATATAATGTTTCTCTTTTAATATCTGTACAATGCATTGGTCGTTCATATAAACTTAATTTATTCATATTTTCTACTATTGCATTACTAAGACCTAATGCTAATCCATTCTTTTTTGTATAATCTAATTGTTCTAAACTAATTTCAATAGATTTTATAAAATCATTCATATTTAATGCATCTTTGCATTGCTCGTTTAAAAATATATTAATATTTAGTTTTTGATTATTATTTATAGTATTATTATTATTATTATTTCCTATTTTTGGAATTAATTCACTTACTTGTGCTCTTAATTCATTATTTTCTTTCATTATACTATTTTTTATTTCATTATTTTCATTTATTAATTTACATACTAAATTTTTTAAATCTTCATTACTATTTTCATCATTAGTAACAGGTAAAATTAAATCACTTTTATTATTAGCTTCACTATTTTTAATAAATTCACATTTTTTTTTATGAACACTTAAACTCTGACGATATTTATAAGTTTTTCCACATTCACAAACGAATAATGTATTGTGCCTTTTTTCATCTATGCTTGTCAACATCATATGTTTACGTGTGTTTAAATGTCTTTCATATTTACTTTTATGTGACGTATTAAAGTTGCATTTTTCACAAATATAATTTGTGTGACTTTTTTGTCCCAAATTTGTCAACATTTGTCAATATATATATGTTGACAAAAAAAGTCCTTAAATTATTTTTTATAAAAAATATTTTTTTATTTTTCAAACAAAAAAGTAAATTTTGCAGCATTTATGGTTTTAATAGTAAAAATTCTTAATTTTCATTTTTGAATTTTTATAAAGTATTATATATTTTAAAAATGGACATATAAAAGTATGTCCAATTTCAAAAAAATTGATAAATCATTTTTTCAAAAAAAAACATACATTTTTTAAAAAATATTTTTTATTACCATTTATCATAACATTTTTTTTTTGATAAAAAATATGATTTTTAATATATTATAATAATAATTTGTGGTTAATATTAATAGAATGTATTACAGAAATCCATAATATAAAGCAACAATAATCTTCTTTATTATGAGTGAATTCATAATTTTGTTGTAAAATGGATATAACTCTTGTATTTTCTTCACTTAATGGATATTTGTTAAAACAATCAGTTAATATAGTTATAATAGTATCACTAGTAACATTATTATTAAAAAAAGATATATTTTGTATAATATGTGTAATATCTTTTATAGTTTTTATATTATTTATTCTATAGTTTAAATAATACAAATAACAATTATAATAAAATAATTTAAATTCATTTAACATTAAATATAATTTTATTATATTTTTATTATATTTTATTTATAATAAAAAATACTATATAACCAAAACAAAGAATATATTCTAAAATATGTATTAAATATATTTTAGAATATACTTAATATAACATTTATGAAATATTTAATCACAATTTTATGTTCAAATAAATTAGAATATTTAAAACTATGTTATAATTCTGCATCAAATCAAAGTTTATTTACAAATTATGATATATATATTATTATCAATACATTAGATGAAATATTTTATAATAATGTTATTAATTATTTTAATAATGATTTTATTAAAAATAATTCTAAATTGAAAAAAATTATTAGAACACAATCTAATGGTAACCCGGGTAAAGGTCATAATTCTTGTATTAATATATTTAAAAATGAAAATAATTATGATTATCTTATATTGTTAGATGGAGATGATTTTTTATATCCTGTAAGTTTATACAAAATAAATAATTTATATGAAAAAACTAATTTTGATGTTTTAACATTGTCTGGTAATACAAAATTAAATAAAACTGAAACTATTAGTAAAGATAATCATAATTACAATATTAATATCAATTACAAGTTTGATGAATTAAATAATATTTCTAATATTAGTAAAGACTTTAATAATATTTTAGCTACACCTTTTCGTCTATTATGTTTAAACAAAAAAATATTAGAAGAATTTGATAGTTTGTATGATGAAAATATGAAAATATATGATGATTATTTATATTTTTTAATTTTTTACAAATTATCTATATCTAACAATAATAAATATAATATTTTTAATATTAGTGATAAACATCTTTATTGTTATAATAATTTTAATATTATTAGTGTTTCTAAAAATAATAATACTGATAATGATTCTATTATTGCTAATCAATTAAAACATAAATATGATATATCAAAATTAGAATGTGAAAAAATAAAAATTATACCATATAATGAATTAATTAAATTTGATACTTTTAATGAAAGTATAATCAAGACTTTTTATGATGATTTGATTAAAAATTTAATTAATATTAATAATATAAATTTTAACAACAATTTAAATCATAATAACAAAAAAAAAATTTTATTTATTGATGATACTTATTGGGATTATTATACTATTCAAAATTCTCCTTTAGCTGGAACACAATCTGCTATTTATTACATGTCTATTGAATTATCTAATATTTATAACATTTGTGTTATGACTAAAAATGAAAATAATATTCATGTTCATAATAACTTAAAATATGAAGATTTTAATAATGATAATCTTAACAATTTTAAACCTGATATAATCATTTGTCAAGGTATTATAAATAATATCATTTTTGATTTCAAAAATCAAAATAAAAATATACAACTTATTTTATGGCAACAACATGATGTCAACATTAACTTTGTTAAAAATGAATTTAATAAAATTGTTGAAACAAATATGAATAATAATATTGATAAATATATTTTTGTTAGCAAATGGCAAAGAGATCGATTTATACAACAATATAATATAGATTATAATAAAGCATATGTATTTCAAAATGGTATAGATAAAAAAATATTAGATGAATGTTTAAATATTGATATCAATAACAAAAAAAAAGAACTTATTTATATTAGTTCACCATATCGTGGGTTGTTACCTGCATATTTTATTTTTAATGAAATTAAAAAATTTATTCCTGATATTAAATTAAAAGTATTCTCTTGTTTTAAACGCGATATTATGAACAACTCAAATATAAAATATAATAACAATAACTCTTTAGAATATAAATGTCTAACTTTAAATGATTTAGAAAAATTTGATGATATTTATAATAAATATTATATTAATCTTTATAAATTACTTATTAATAATTCTAATATTGAATTTTATGGATCTGTTCCTCAAAATATTCTTTTTAAACACATGAAAGAATGTATGATATTTTTTTATCCTAATACATATCCTGAAACATGTTGCACTTCTATTATTGAAGCTATGTCACATAAATGTAATATTATTACATCTGATTTAGGAGCATTGAGAGAAACTTCTAATGGATTTTCTAAATTATTTGATCCTTTAATTGAAAATGTTTTGGATTTTGACTACGATGTAGAAAAAGCTGTAATGAATCCTATTACAATTGAAAATATTAATTCTAGTTATTTGCAAAATTTTATTAAAACAACTATTAACTTAGTTAATGGTTATTACAATAATAATAATATTAATTTTTTAAATAATCAATATAAATATGTTGCAAATAATTGTAGTTGGAACACTAAAGTTTATGATTTTATAAAGATATTAAATTATTAAAAAAACAATATAAATAACAATTATAATAAAATAATTTAAATTAATTCAACATTAAATATAATTTTTTTAACATTTAAATAAAAAAAATTATTATTTTCCGAAACAAAAATTAGCATTAATATAATTTAAAATACATCCATCAAATAATCCATCAATTTTTAAATGAGCACATTCATAGTCTTTTTTGATATTATTCCATAAATAATTAACATTTTTTTTACTATTATATTTTTCATCAAAAGTAATTAAACAACCATTTTCTATATTTTGATCAACAATAGATTTTGTTTCTATAACTCTACAATTAATATTTAATTTCATCATAGTTTCTAAAATAGTAGTACAATTATTATTTTTATTATTTGAAACACTTATATTAACACTCATTATATATTTTAAAACTATAAAAAATATATATTAAATACATAAAAATTAATTACTATGTGCATCAATTGCAAAAAAAACACATCCAATATCAAATAATATGCATCCAGAAATATATTTTTTATTTTTTTCTTTTGCAACTAAAGAATCCCATGTAAACATAAGACAACCTGCTAAGAAAATATATACTCCTGAAACATAACTATATTCACTAACAATATTCATTCTCTATTTATTATTTTATTTTATTTTATTTTATTTTATTTTATGATTTATTTTTTAATTTATTTTTAATTATTATAAACCACATTAGGTTGAGTTTCATAATCACTATATAACATTGCTTTAGATGTTGGTTTATCTAGTTCTAATAACATTTTCAAGGCTTCTAGTCTTTTTTCTCTAGGTTTTTGTTTTGGATTCTTTTTTTGTAATATTCTTGATATTTGTTTCCATCGCCATTCAAATTTTAGTGCTTCATTGTATGTTGGAAAATTTTCAACATAGCACACATAAGACCAAACTTCTCCATTTAAAACTTTATTGGATGTTGCTGTTGCGCCACCTTTAATTTCTTTATTATGTTGTCTTATGCGTCGTTCTAAATTTACTGTTGCACCAATATATGTAGATCCTTGAGTAGATTCTATAAAATATACATAAGACATGTTTATAATAAATATATAAATAATATTAAATAATATTACTATAATTATTAAAATGTATATTATTCCTGTAATAAGAACAACACGAGCATTAAGTGCATGTACATTATTACCAAATAACCCATTATTGGCTGTAACATTAAGTGAAGTTTTAAGTGTAGTTTGTCCTTTTATAAAAAATTCAAATCAAAATATTGATATAATATTTTTTTTATTTTATTTTTATTATGATAGAGAATATGGTTTTAGTATAATGAATTATTTTAAAACTAAAGATATTATTTATTATAATTATGAATTATTGACTTCTTTATTATTTTTATTATTTTATTATAAAATTGAATTATTTTAATATTATTATTATTTATTAAAGCCAAAATAAATAATAATATTATGACCACTTTAAATGCTTTACAGAGCTTGGTCTTTGAAAAATATAAAAATGGTGAAAATGTATTTTTAACTGGTCCAGGTGGTTCAGGTAAATCATTTTTAATAAAAACTATTGTACAAGATGCATTAGAAAATACTAATAAAATTCAAGTGTGTGCTTTAACTGGATGTGCAAGTATTTTATTAAATTGTAAAGCAACGACTTTACATCGTTTTGCAGGTTTTGGATTAGCAAATAAATCTATTGAAGCTATTTTGGAAGAGCTTTTTACTAAAAAAAGATATAAATTAAAAAATTGGTATAATTTAAAATGTTTAATTATTGATGAAGTTAGTATGATGTCATTAAAACTATTACTTATTTTAGATGCTATTGCAAGAAAAGTATATAGGAAACTAGATATACCTTTTGGTGGACTACAAGTAATATTTTCAGGAGATTTTTATCAATTACCTCCAGTTAAATCCAATGATGAGGAAAAAGAAGCATCTATGTTTTGTTTTGAGCATGAATTATGGAATCAACTTTTTGCAAAAGAAAATCAAATAGTTTTAACAAGTATTTTTAGGCAAGAAGAGGAGGATTTTTTGAAGATTTTAAAATATGTAAGACAAGGTAGAATTACACATTCAACAAAAGCTTTATTAGAATCGCGAATTTTTAAAAAAGAAGAATTAGAAGAAATAAGAAAAAATAAGGTATTAACAATTATTAATCCATTTAAAAGAGATTCGGATTTTATTAATGCAAAATCTTATAGTGAGTTACCAAAAGATGCTGAAAAACATGTTTATAATATAAAATATTTGAAAAATAGTTCTAAAAAAAAAACAGAAGCATTAGAAGATAGTTTAAATGATTTATTAATAGCATCAAATAGTTCTTTAAAGCATGATTATGAATTTTTGGCAAATAATATTATGGCTGAACAAACATTAGAATTAAAAATAGGAACTTATGTAATGTGTATTGCAAATATAGATTTAGATAGTGTAAATCAAATAGCAAATGGAAGTCAAGGAATTATAGTAGGTTTTGAAAATGGTTTGCCATTAGTAAAATTTAATAATATTAGTGATCCTATGTTAATAGGTTATTATAATTGGAATTCTGAAACTAATAAAAATATTTGTGTATCTCAAATTCCATTAATTTATGCTTGGGCAATAACAATTCATAAAGCACAAGGAGTAACATTAGATTGTGCAATAATGGATATTGGAAAAAATATATTTGAATATGGTCAAACTTATGTAGCACTTTCGCGTGTAAAATCGTTAGAAGGTTTATTTTTGACAAGTTTTGATTATACTAAAATAATGGCAAATCCAAAAGTAAAGAAGTTTTATGAAAATTAAAAAAAGAAAAAAAATTTTACAATGGTTGGAAATCAAGATAAATAATTTCTTTAATTTTATTTAAATTTTAATAGTTAAATAAAATTAAAAATATAAAAAGATTTATTTAATTGTATTTTATATAATATATATAGAATTATATATAATGAAAAATTTATATAATTTATCTATAATAGTTATATTACTAATAATAATATTAGTATTAAATTGTAATTTAATAGAATCATTTACATTATATAATAATTACAATAATAATCATACTAAAAAATGTAAATTAAATACAAACAAAAATTTATTATATCCAGTACCATATAATGTTGATTGTGATAATTTAAAATTTGAATTAAATAAAATAAAAAAACCAACATTTTTTTCTACTACACAAGTTTATACTACATCAACTTCTAATGCACCAACTTCTACTACACAAGCTCCTAGTACACCAACTTCTACTACA
>CEOC01026763.1_pt1 | contig 12277 bp, 7 predicted proteins | sample 356191 | NCBI WGS metagenome assembly CEOC01 (sample SAMEA2619952, study PRJEB7988) | marine metagenome | biome: marine biome (ENVO:00000447); feature: deep chlorophyll maximum layer (ENVO:xxxxxxxx); material: "saline water (ENVO:00002010), including plankton (ENVO:xxxxxxxx)" | depth 17 m
GAAGCCACGTTGAAGCGCCTTTTGGCTGAAATTGAAGCCACCAAGCGTCGTGTCAATGCCCTCGAGTTCAAGGTCATCCCAGAACTTGAGGAAGCCAAGGTCTTCATTCAACTTCGTCTTGAAGAAATGGAACGTGAGGAAACTTTCCGTCTGAAGCGATTCAAGAACAAGTGATTCTTTCTCCACCCCTTTACGAGGGATTCATGGAGGAGGGCCCACACCATGACGACAAGGGGGGGTTGATCGTGAGCGAAGATTCGTCAACTTCTCCCTCTGGATTACCGCATCACAAAAAAGCATGGTCGCAACACGAACTGCTCGGTTCGACCCTTCAGTCCTACTTCACCGTCCTACGAAAAAACGGAGGACGTTGGCCTTCATGGTACGTTGCGCCTCTTGACGAAGACGTTCATGGCGACTTGATTCGGCTCAACGCTCACCTTGACCGCTTGGGTTGGATGGCGAAATTGACCAAGGACGAAGATTGGGTGGTGACCGTCTTTCCGGCCCCTGAACGCCAATTCCCTCGCCTCAATACGGTTGTTCTCTTTTGGGCTCTTTCTTTTTTGACGCTCACCCTCGCAGGCGATCTTTGGATGGCTGGCGCACGCCCTGCTGAGGGCTGGTTTCATTCCTCCTCTTTGGTCGACGCCCTCATCGGTTACACGCTGCCAGCCCTTCTCGTCTTGTTCCTTGCTTCAACCCTTCAGCGCAGGGTCGCCAAGCGATTTGGTGTTCGCAGCGGCCACCTCCTGCCCGTGCCGGATTTCACCATCGCCCTGTACGCCCTCGGGCTCTTCCCTTCCTCGTGGTTGGTCTGGCCTTTTGGGATTCTGCTTCTTCCGACGATGCCGAGAATGGATGCTCGCCCCTGGCCCAACAGAGCGTCTCTGGGCTATACAGCTCTGAGCGTACCGATGATGCTGGGTGGGGCGGGAGCCATGCTGATGTTTGCAGGAATTTCAATGACGCCGGAATATTTGGCGTCCGCCACGATGCCTCTGGTTTCTGCACCCCCTCTCTTCCTTTCGTTGCTCGCTGACGGATTCGGACAAAACGACGCCTTTGTCCGCATCTTATGGGCGCACCCCTGGGTCCATGTTGGAGGCATGCTGATGCTTTTCGCTTGGATTTCAGTCCTGCCCGTTCCCACCTTGCCGGGAGGGCGTCTTCTCATTGCACGCATGGGTCTCTTTGATGCCCGCAGTTCAAGCACGCAAAGTCTGATTCTTGTGCTCGGTTTATTCACCGCTTATGTTTTCGGCGTGTTCGAACAGTTTTCACTTTGGTTCCTGGTTTTCGCTTTGCTATTGCCCCTCTTGTTTTTCTTTGGTAATGACCTCCGAATACCGCTTATTTTAGACGAGACAACCGGCCTTAGCGAAACCGAACACAGTCGAATGGGGTTGCTTCTTCTCTTTGTCTTCGTCCTTCTCCTTCCTGCTGGCCAACCCGTATTCCACGAGACGGGATGGGATGACCCGTTGACGCATCAGTTGATTTCACCAGAACCAGCCACTCTCCAAGAGGACGGCACGTGGCTTTCCACCACGGAAGTCCGCGTGACAAACCCCTCGGCGCTGATGAAACCGTACGCTGTTTCGGCCTACCTCGAGCAACCCGGTCAGGCGTGGAGCATTTCTTGGGACTGCGACGGTGAAGACACATACACGATTGACGGCCTGGGTTGCGGTTCTGATCTTCTTCCAAAACGAACGGCGTTTTTCTGGATGAACCTCACATGGTCCGGAGTAAACCAACCTACGATGGCAAACCTCAGTTATGTCGTGGCCATCAACGGAGAGCACGAAGCCGTTCCCGTTCAGGTGCGTCCCTCTCTCGAGGTGGTACCTGCATCGCAATGGTACGATGTCCCGGCAGGGTCCTACGTCCACCGCTGCATTGATTTGGACGGGAGTTTGATGAATTCCACCTCGCTCAACATCAGCACGGGTTTTACGCCACTTGACGGTCTCCAAACGCAACTTGTCAACATACCCGGCGAGTCAACCATGGAAGTGAACCTCACCGAAGTCCCCCCTCAATTTTGTTTGGCCGGTCTTGACCCGATGGTGTTTGACCCATCAATGGCCATTCTCCATCTCAACAACCACACCTTCTCGCCGTCGTTGCCCGAGCGAAGGCCGTTGGTGGCCCATGTGCCTGCGGAGGGTTGGCAAATCGCCACTGGCTATCCAACCGGTTGGGGCGCTTTGTTTGACGGCGAGGGAGTTTTGTCAATGGATGCAGAGCATTGCCCGCTCAATGCGAGTTTGAACACCCCGGTTCGACCTGAATCCGGTCCGTGGATTTGGGACATGAATTTGCGAACGGCTGCCCAACTCCCCTCCCTTCAACCCACGCAGAATTTGACGCTCCTGGTCCCCGATGGAGCCAACCTCACGCTTTGCAGAGACGCTTACAATCCATACCCCGACCTATCTTTCGAAGTCGTCCGAGGTCCCGAATTGATGGTGTCGTGGATGAATTCCACTTCTCGGTTTTGGACCACGCCTTGGGCTCTTGCCACCAACGGGACCCTTCTCAACACCGGCATGACGACCTTTACCCTTCACAACCCGGCCAACGAGACGGTACCTTTCAGACTTGACCGAGGTGGTAGTTTTGGTGAAGATTGGGTCCACAACTGGGATGGGGACGCTTTGAGCCCCGGCGACACCACGTTCACGTTAACGCCCCCTGATGCTCCGCTTGCCACCATGTGGTTGACCTACGAGGCGGGCTCCGTTGTCTTGCATCTATCGAGTTATCAGTGAGGTGATGGTATGCGAGTTTCCGTTTTGGGCGTTGGTTCCATCGGCAGCATCGTTGCCTCAAGTCTTGCCTCAACCACGGCTGAGGTTCATCTTCATGTTCGTGGGGAGCGAGGGGCTCAACAAATGCTCGAGGGCCTCGGGGTTGAAGGGCACCGCACTCTCAACTTTGAGCCCCATCGGTTCCTGTATTCATGCGAGGAGCTTCCACATGAACCTGAACTGAATCAAGGGTCGGACCTTGTGATTCTTGCCTGTAAATCGTACGATGTGCCTCATTTGGCTCAACAGGCAGCGTCGTTTTTGAAGCCGAACGGTGTTGCGTTCGCCCTTTCCAACGGCTTGGGTCATGTCGAGGTCCTGTCTCGTATCCTCGGTCCCAAGCGCGTATTGGCTGCCAGCACCACTCACGGGGCGTTCACTCAATCCGACCGACCCACCTTTTGGGCGGGTTATGGGGCAGTAGCGATGGCCACCACACCGCTTGGTCCTCCATCGGATCAACTTCAGCGCGTGGTTCATCTCCTCAACGAAGCTCAATTGAACGCCCTCGTGGAAGTTGACCCTGTTGCTTTGATTTGGAAAAAGGTCATGCTCAATCTCGCCATCAATCCCTTGGCTGCGCTCGGTGGGCTGAAAAATGGAGAATTGCTTGAACCCGACCTGTTTGCTGCTTGCATGATGGTCTATCGTGAAGCCTCGGCGGTGGCCGTGATGGAACGTGTTGAGCTCCCAGATGAGCACATGTTCGAACAGCAATTGAGAACCGTCCTTGAACAAACACGGGACAACACTTGCAGCATGCTACAGGACGTGAAGGCCGGGCGCCAAACAGAAATCGGTGCACTGAACCAAGCAGTGGTGGAGCGAGCTGAACACCATGGATTGGCAGCACCCATCAATCAGATGCTGGCATCACTTGTTCGTGCGTGTCATCCTTGAACAAGTCCACATTGTAGTGGAGGCCTTTGTTTTCGGTTTGACCGAGTGCATCATGGACGACCAATTGACCGATGAGACACAAGTTGCGGAGTTCCACGATTTCCCGAGTGGGGAGGGAGCCCTTCCACATCATGTCCACTTCTTTTTGCAGGAGGTCCAAGCGTCGTTTTGCTCGCTTCAACCGTTGATTGGAGCGGACGATGCCCACTTCTTCCGACATGGTTCTCACCAAACTGGTGCGGTCGTGGATGATGGGGGCGTGTTCTTTCAGCGCCCCCAGGCCGTCCGCCCGCCATGAAGGATGGGTGCCAGTATACGGTGGAGGTGGATGTTGAATGAGGTGTTGAGCCACACGTTCAGCGAAAACAACCGCTTCGAGGAGGCTGTTTGAAGCCAGTCGGTTTGCACCGTGCATTCCCGTGCTCGCCACTTCGCCAATCGCATAGAGGTGGGGCATGATTTCATCTCGCTCACGGACAAAGGCGCGACCGATATCATCAACTCGAACGCCCCCTACCATGTAATGTGCAGCAGGAACGACCGGTATCGGGTCCTCTCCAAGTCTCAAACCCTCCTCCGCTAACCGGCGAGCGATATTGGGAAACTTCTCGCTCAGTGGTTCATCAAGGTGTGAGGTGATGAGATAAACATGGTTTGTTCCGTGTTTTTTCATTTGTTGATCGATGGCCCTTGCGACGATATCCCGGGTGGCCATCGAACCTTCGGGTGTGTATTTCAGCGTGAAGGAAAACGGACCGGGCGCTGGCGCGACTTTGCCATCTTCACGGGCTGATTCACAGGCCTTGTTCCATGACGTCAGGCCTTCCTCGTCCAGCAAAACAGCGCCCACGCCTCGAACGGCTTCTGAGACGAGAAACGGCCGTTCAGCCTCCGTGGCAAGCGCGGTCGGATGAAACTGGATAAAGGCCAAGTGGTCGACGCTGGCACCCGTTCTATAGGCCATGGCTAAACCATCTCCGGTGGCGACATCGGGGTTGGTCGTCTCTTTCCAAAGGCGTCCAACGCCTCCCGTGGCGAGCACGATGGCGTCGGCCTCGATATTCACGACGTTTTGCGTTTCTTGGTCCAAACACCACACTCCAGCAACTCCCATCTCAGGGTTTCCGTGTTGGCGTTGAATCAAATCAATGGCGAGCGTATTGGGCCTGAGCGTGATGTTTGGGTGTTGGCGTGCGAAAGCGGTTAAGGCCCGCTCAATCTCTTTTCCAGTAGCGTCTTTTGCATGCAATATTCGCTTACTGGAGTGGCCCCCCTCTCGGATGAAAGAATAGGAGCCATCGGATGTTTTCTCAAATTCAACCCCGATTTGAATCAAATCACGAATCCGGTCACCAGCTTCGCTGATGATCGACCGAACCACCGCTTCATCACACCCACCATCTCCCGAACGAAGCGTGTCTTGGACGTGCGCTTCCATGCCCTCTTGGTTTGTTTTATCCAAAATGGCAGCGATGCCGCCCTGGGCCCAGTTGGTCGAGGAATCTTTGGGGCGCTGTTTGGTGATAACGGAGACGTTGTGGCCTGCTTCAGCCAGTTTTGAGGCGGCAAACAAACCCGCGATGCCGCTTCCGATGATGGCGATGTGGGCCAAGGCCTTCTCCTCCCGTGGTTCAGCCTCCGCTTTCCCCTTCTTGACCATGATGGCTTGCGCGTACGACCTCCTTCTCGTAATCACTATGAATCATGGCGCGTTGGAAACGATGAGGTCCTAGCGTGTTTCGTCTGCCGATGAGGAAAATTATCACGCTTTTCGGTCTCTTGATGATGTTGTTTGTCATCGTCAATGTTCAGTTTGGAAGCGTTGCCCCTCAAGTCATCGACGGTGCCGATGGCTACAAACTGGATGCTTTTTTGATGTTCGACCCCAGTTGTGCGTTTGACACGGTCGAGCAGGAACTCAAGGACACAGGGACTTCCTATTGCCTCGGTGAAGTGGGTCAGTGGTCAGGAGCAGATGTCCTCATGCTCATGGAGGGCCTGTTTTTGTTCGTTTACGGTTTTGAACTTCCACAAAACAAAGGATGGGCGCGCCGATTGCGAAAGTTGGGTTTCATCATGGGCTCGGTCCTGTGTACGCTTGCCGTGCTGGATCGACTTTCGTTGCTGCCCACATCGGCCAGCTCCGAGGGTTTGGCAACCATGTTTCCTTTCCCCGTCCAGCCTTGGGTTGTTCAGATCATGTTTGCCGTTTTGGGCGTCATTATGATTCGTGGGCCAAAATATTGGGAGGCTGAAGCGGTCGCACAAACTCGAGACAAACTCGACCGTCGCCGTGAAAAAGCCGGGGTCTTCCGTTCGTCATTCTTCAACGCTGAAAAGCACGACAAGCGAACCATGGAACGCGTTGAGCGCTCTCGCTTTTTGCAATCCGACAAGGGCCTTGCCATGAGCCGACGACGCAGCAAGTTGCTCGTGATGGCCACCTGTCCGTATTGTCAGGGTGCGGGATGTAAGAAGTGCAACCAAAACGGTGTCTTTTGATACCGTTTCGGCGAAGCGAAGAGACTCCCGAAAACCGAGGCACTGAGCCTTGATTCTTCGTATTGTTTAAAACCTGTAAAGCGCCGGTGGCAAGAAAGTGATGGAATGAAACTTCCATTGCAGGAGGGATAGGGATGTATCTGAAATCACTTGAGGTGCTGAATTTCAAATCGTTCAAGGGCGAGGTGACCGTCCCGCTGGACCGTGGTTTTACCGCCATCACCGGGCCAAATGGCTCGGGTAAGTCCAATTGTGGCGATGCGATTCAATTCGTTCTTGGACCCAAATCTAACCGGGTTATTCGGGCCCAGAATTCCACCGACCTCATCTTCAATGGCGGCAAGAATTCCAAACCCGCCCGTGATTGCTCGGTCACTCTGGTCTTTGCAAACCCTGTCATGAGCAACGGCCGGCGCCGTCTTCCACTGGACAAGGAAGAGATTCGAATGTCTCGCAGCATTCGATTGACCGCCTCAAACAACCCGGTTACAACCTACAAACTGAACGGAGAAGACAGCACGCAGAAGGTGTTCCACCGACTTCTTGGCGCAGCAAACGCACGTCCGGACGGCTACAACATCGTGCTCCAAGGCGACGTGACCAGCCTCGCAAAGATGACAGCAAACGAACGCCGCAAGGTATTGGACAATGTCGCTGGCGTCACCTCTTACGATGATGAAATCCGCAAAGCCAACAAGCAGAAAGAGATGGTTGAAAATTACCTTGACCGCATCGGATTGCTCGAAAAAGAGCAACTTGAACGCCTCTCCACTCTTGCGAAAGAACGTCATGTTGCGCAACAGGCCAAAGAGGTCAGCGATGCGATTCAAATGACCAACGCCATGCTTCTTCAATCACGCTATGCCACCATGAAGAACGAATTGAAGTTCCACATTGAACAGCGCCAAAAGTATCTCGATGAAAGCCAGGACCTGTTGGATGACCACAAAGCAACCGAAAAGACGCTGTTGGAACTCGATGATAAAATCGCAGAAATTCAAAAGGAGATCAACCTGCTTACCGGCGGAGAAACCTCTGAATTGGGTCAAGCCATTCAGGCTCTCCAAGTGGCGATCGAACTCAACAACGACCGATTGCTGGAAGCGGCTCGGGAAGAAGATGAAGAAGACGAGGAAGCGCTGGCCATTACCCAGCAACTCGACGAAGCTAAGGAAGAACTCGAGACGTTCATCACTGGGCTTCAATCAGCCAACGAGGCCCTCGCAGAAGCACTGAACGAACTTCAAGAGGCTCAAGATGAAGAACAGCGCATCAGGGCGGCTCTCGCCACGGCCGGTGAACAGAACCAACACCTGACGGATGCGTTGGCATCCGCAGAGAGCGTGGTTCAAACTCATGAACAACACCGCCAAGAAGCGCAAACGGACGTTGACAAACTTGCTGTGGAAGCGGATTTGGTCGGGGACCAATTGGCCAAAGCCCAACAAGAAAGTGAGGAGATTCGACTTGCTCTTGGTGAGTTGGATATTCGCTTACAAGAAATGGCCGAGGATGCCCCGGAATACGACCGTGCATCGCTTGCGCAACAATTGAACGAAGCCCAACGGGCTGAATCTCAATTAGCCGAGGACCGGACGCGTATTGAAATCAAACTGCGAGAAGCAGAGCGTTCACTCTCTCTCGCCAAAGCAGAGATGGAACAAAAGTCTGGTGCAAAAGGCTTGGCTGGTGGTGCGAGCGCCGTTCTTGCTGCTCGAGATAACCAACAATTGCAAGGCATTATCGGAACCGTGGCTGAGCTCTGTGCGCCGAAGGACAGTTCACACGATGTCTCACTCGCCACCGCTATCGGAGCAGGTATGGCCTCGGTGGTTGTGGAGACCGACCAAGATGCTGCCAATGCGATTCGGTGGCTGGCTGAAAACCGTGCGGGCCGAGCAACCTTCCTGCCGTTGAACAAACTCGCCAGTTCCCGTGCGGGAGGAAAAACCGTCATGACCGCAAGGAAAGATGGCGTTCTTGGCTTCGCCCACGAAATGCTGGATTATGACCCCCGCATCGATGTCGCCGTACGCTTTGTACTTCGCAACACACTCATTGTCGAAAACATGAGCATTGCTCGCAAGCACATGGGTGGAACACGATTTGTCACGCTTCGTGGTGATGTCATTGAATCCGGTGGCGCCATGGTCGGTGGTGCAAAGCGGAAAATGAACATCTCCTTCGGAGGGCGAATCCAAGGCGCCACTGAAGTTGAGAAATACACTGCAGAGGTGGAGAAATACCACTTGATGGAACGTACAGTCTCCGAGGCCCTTCGTGAGGCAAGAACCAATCAGCAGAGCATCCGCAACAAAATCAACGCCATGGTCGATGACACCTATGCAACGGAGTTGCGTGAACTCAAAGCGGAAAAGAAGCAGGTGGGGCTCGCACACCGAAAAGCGATGGACGTCGTCGCAGGTTTGGAAGGCAAATTGGACGAGGTTCGCCTCAGTGCTCAGGAAGCGATTCGAGCCTTTGACGCAGCGGACCGCACACTCACCAGTGCTCAAGAAGCGCACGAAGCAGCGAAGTCCGCTTTGGAAGCAGCCAGCCCCGAGCATCTTCGTGAACGCATGCATGCTGCCAACCTTCTCCGCGTGAAAGCGACCGGTGCGAAAGAAAAGTCCGAGGAGATCATCGCCAGCGGAGCAAGTCACCAAACGGTGCTTCAACGAAGGGTGGATGAGACCCAACTTCGGTTGGAAACGCTTCATGAGAGCAAAGAAGCTCGCATGATTCGAGTTGACGAACTAGAGGCCACGTTGGCCACCGACAAGGTGGCCCTCAAGGCCAAGAAAGACGAGCAGGCCGTTTACTTGGAGGAAAACCAAGGTCTTGAACAAGAGCGACAAGAATTGAGCGATCAGCGCGCAACGCTTCGGGTTCGCAACGAGGACCGCCTCAACCAAGCGCAAAATCATCGTCGTCTTGCCGAAGAGTTGATGCGAACCATCAGCGAGAAAGAAGCTGAAGTTCAATTGATGGCGCAGGAGTTGATTCAGGCCGACCTCTCTTTGGAGGATTTGCCAGACGACCTCAAGAACGTCGGTGAATTAGAGCGACAACTCCGAGGGTTGCAGCGCAAGATGGACAATTTCGGAAACGTCAACATGATGGCCATCGAGCAATACGATGAATGCCAGGCGCGACTCGATTTGATGAAGGATGAATTCGCCACCCTCCAGTCTCGCAGGAAACACCTGATTGAGGTCACCGAACAACTCGAATCCCAGCGCAAGGAGCGACTGCTCAACGTCCTCGAAAAGGTCAATGAGAACTTCAAGAAATCCTACCATGAATTGTCCGACGGTGGTCGAGGAGAACTCTTCCTTGAAAACCCCGATGAACCGTTCAAGGGCGGCTTGGAATTGTGGGCTCAACCGCGTGGAAAATCCTCGAAGGTAAGCCGTCAGCAACTTTCGGGCGGTGAGCAATCCATGGCGGCTTTGGCGCTGATCTTTGCTATTCAGGATTACGACCCAAGTCCGTTCTATTACTTTGATGAGGTTGACCAAAACCTGGACGCCTACAACGCTGAGCGTATCGCCAAGATGTGTCGAAAGCGTAGCAAGCGAGCCCAATTCATCATGGTCACGCTTCGCAAGGTTTCCCTCAAACTCGCCGACCACCACATTGGCATCACTCACGGTGGCGACGGTTGCAGTCGTCGTATTCTTGACTTTGACAGAGAGCGTGCCATCGCCTTGGGTGAAGCGGCTCTCAAGGAAGCCCAGAAGGATGCTGCCAAGAATGAATCTCGCATCATGGACGCTGTTGCTGCAGCTGAAGACATGCCGACAGTTCCTGACCCGCTTTCGGTTCCCAAAAGTTTGGGTGGCTTGCTATCGCACATGCATGAGGATGCAGCTGCGGAGGCTCCGTTGGGTGGCTTGATGGAGCGCACTCAGGAATTGACGGAAGATATCAACGAGCGAGCCGAAGTGGCCTCAAAAATTGCTGAAGAAGAGAACGGACAGGGGGCAAACGCCGTCGAAGTTCCGGAAACAACGGTCGAAACAGATGAACAGTGAGGTGAATTGATGGCAGAACAACAGAGCATGCTCGATCGATGGTTCCTCCAGCAGGAAGTCATCGACCAACTCCTCGGTCAAGGCGAGGAGCGAGAGGATGCCGTTGAGTTTGGACAGCGGATTGCTGCCATCGCTGCCACGGAAGAGGCAGAACACCAGAGTCTTCACGACCCCTTTGACCGTTCGGTGGCGTTGGTTCTCTCTTTGGTTCGAGAAGAGGAATTCAATCCTTGGGACGTTGACCTTTCTGCCTTTTTGAACGTCTTCGCACAGCGCGTAAAGGAGGGTGAAAACCTCGATTTGCCGGCCTGTGGGCGACTTATTCGGCTCTCCTGGGAGGTCCTGCATCACCAATCAGCAGTTCTCTTTGACAAGATTCAACCGGTGGAAGACGAGGTTTGGGAGGACGATGGTGCCTTTGGTTGGGAAACTGAATACGACGACGAAGCCTTCTTCTTCACCCAATCTGTTTTGGACGGTGGTGCCGATGATGTGTTGTCATCGCTGTTTGATGAGCGGGTCCGACGAGACGAAGGTCGTCCGGTCACTTTGGCGGAATTACTCTCTGCTTTCAAGGACGCAGCCGACGACGCCGAAGCCCTCAAACAACGGGAAATCAATCGACAAGAGCACGAGCGTGAGTTGAGCGAATACCTCGACAATGTCGGTGGTCGCATGCATAACGAAGATCTTGAAGGCGATATTGAGCGGTGCTGGATGGCCCTCAAATCAACGTGCGCTGAAGCCGGTTCACCCACCGTTCCTTTGGTGGCCGTCATTGCAAAACTCAAACCTGTGCTCAAAGCCACCTTTGGTGAAGCGCTTGAAGACCCACAAAGCGAGGCCTTTGTGGCTTCGTTCATCGCAGGGCTATTTTTGACACATCGTCGCATGGCCAGCATTTCTCAGGAAGGTGAAGCCGTTGAGAACATCATGATCGAGGACCTTTGGCCCCAACTTTCAGTGTTTGAAGATGTCTTGGAGGCGGTGGAGTCGTTGATGGCAGAAGACGCCGAAGCCTTGGACGGTGAAACCACGGGTTCAGAGCACCGGATGGAAGCCATCGCCGAGCGTGCCCGTCTCGCCGAAGAACGTGCGGCTCGTCGTCAAGCCAAATTGGAGGCTCAGGCTGCGAAAGAAGCGACCAAGGTGGAACCCGAATCGTCGGAGGAGATGGAAGTCAAATCCTCTCCTGCAAACATGCTTGATGAACACGATTGGTTGGTGGAATAGGAGGGAGAACATGGCTGAATTACCGTTGGAGTCCTTGATTGAAGCCACCTTGTTCAGTTCCGGGAAATCCATGTCCGTCGAGGAACTTTCCAAAGTCTTGGGCTATGATGAAGACGAAATGTTGGATTGTCTCGGGTCGCTCCAGGCCACGTTGAAGCGGAGAAAAGGCGGTGCACTCCAACTCGCAGAGGTTGGCGATAGGTGGGCCCTTGAGGTGAAACCAAGCATCGCAGAACACCTGCCGAGAGAGACGAAGACCGACATGCCTCCCAAGTTGCTCAAAGCTGCAGCCCTCATCGCCTACCACCAGCCCATGCCCCAATCACGGTTGGTTGAATTGCTGGGTCAGAAGGCATACGATTACGTTCGTGAACTTGCCCAGCACGGTATGATCGACCGGAGGAAAGACGGGAATACACGACGCCTAGCCACGACCCGACGTTTTTCTGAGGCCTTTGGTTGTCCTCACACCGACCGAAAGAAGGTCAAGGCGTGGTTCAGGGAGCAAGTCCAATCCAGTGGCCTGCTCGATGAGTTGGGCGACCGGAAAGAAATACTCCGGGAAGAAGCCGACGAAACAGGAACCGTCCAATCTTCACTTCCCGTTCAAGAAGAAGAGTGAGTTCAATCTCTTCGCATCTCATCAAGCCACGTCTCAACAAGGCTTTGCGTTCGGTGTCCATCGTGGGCCTGGAGGCGTGCTGCAAGCACTTCAACTTCCTCGCCCACCGCACCAGCGCTCACGGCCATGTTCTTGGCGTGGAGTTTCATGTGGCCTGCTTGGATGCC
>CEOC01000284.1_pt1 | contig 12254 bp, 9 predicted proteins | sample 356191 | NCBI WGS metagenome assembly CEOC01 (sample SAMEA2619952, study PRJEB7988) | marine metagenome | biome: marine biome (ENVO:00000447); feature: deep chlorophyll maximum layer (ENVO:xxxxxxxx); material: "saline water (ENVO:00002010), including plankton (ENVO:xxxxxxxx)" | depth 17 m
CCAATGCATCCACACGCACAGCCCAATTTCAGAAACCTGTTCTGGTATCCGTTCAAGATCACCTTGATCACGGCGCTTCGAACCTTCCCTTTCATCGGCAAGCGGTTCGGCAAGCGGTTGGGCGCCTACCACAACACCTCCCACCCTGAATTCCTCGACGATGGCAGTCGAGCCCGAGCTGCCTCTTCGGCCGTGATGAACGACATCACCCGCCAAGAGTTTGCTCCGGACCGTGTGACTTCCGACCTCAAGCCCACGCTTTGGAAGCCTCAGACGGTGCAGTACCCTTACGAGCGCCTTGAAGACATGGAGCCTTGGCTCTTTGTGCCGGGCAATTACAACGGCCGTATTGGCGTGATTTGGGAGACCTGTACGGCGTGCAAGATGTGCGTCAACATCTGCCCCAACGATTGCCTTCACATGACCACTGAACTTCGTGTGGACGTCCTTGACAACGCTGACGGCGAAAACGCAGGCCTCGGCATGGAACTCGAGGTTGGCAAGTTTGCCGCCGTCGAAGTGCCTGAAGTGATGGCTGAATTGGGTAATTTCAACCACGTGACGGCCCACACCGAAGCGCCCGAAGAGTGGCGCTTTGCCGAAGTGCTTGACCTCTCAGGCAGTTCCGCCACCGTTCGATGGAACGACTCCGGGGAAGAAGCCGTGGTGTCCACCTCCGAACTCTACCCTGCTGATGACCAAATCGTTTCGGGACGCATTGACCTTGGTCGTTGCATGTTCTGTGGCTTGTGCATGGAATCGTGCGGTTTCACCTCGTTTTTCATGACCAACGAATACGACGGCATGTCCGGCTTTACTCGCCAAGACCTGTGGTTTGATGCCTCCCGCACCCGTGTACTTCCCGGTGTCCATCAGGAAGCCGTCGACGCTGAACTGGCCAAGCGAGCTTCCAAGGAGCGCGACAAGCGTGCTCGGAAGGCTGCCAAAGAAGCCAAGGCTGCGCCTGCAGCCCCCAAACCCGTCGAGGCTGAGGTTGAAACCGTCAAACCCGCTGAACCAGAGGCCGCCGAAGCCAAACCCTTGAGCAAGGAGGAGAAGAAACAAGCTGAACTCGAGCGTGTGAAAGAACGTTCGAAATCCATTGATTTCAACGTCCTCGGAACGGCCAACGCCGACGACAAGGACGACCTTCAAGCCATCAAGGGCGTGGGGCCGTTCATTGAAGAGAAACTGAACGCACTCGGCATCTACACCCTTTCCCAAATCAGCAAAATGACCAGCGATTTGGAAGAGCAGGTCAACGAAGCCATCGAGTTCTTCCCCGGGCGCGTCAAGCGGGACGAATGGGCCAATCAGGCCAAGGTCCTGATTGATGAAACCACCAAGGAGGATGCTTGAGATGGACGTGGCCAGCGCTGCCGAAACCGGTGTCTTCTTCCTGTTTGCAGCCATCACGCTCGGTGGAGCGCTCGGCCTCATCTTTGCCCAGCGAGTAGCGCACTCAATGCTCTCGCTGATCTTCTGTTTCATGGCGGTCTCCGGCATCTTCATTCTGTTGGGTGCTGAATTCCTGGCCGCCATCCAAATTCTGGTTTACTTGGCCAGTGTTGGTTTGGTGGTGTTGTTCGGTATCATGCTGACCCGTCGTCAAATTCTCGAGGAGGACTTTGAATGAAGTTCACTTCGCTGTTCACTCGACTCGGCCTTCTGGCCTTGGGCTTCATTCTCGTCGCCGTGCTCAACGATGACAGCGTGTGGGCCAACCCTGCCTCAACCACGCCTACGACCGCTGGACTGGCCGATTCCCTGCTCACCGAGTGGGGTTTTGCGCTTCTCGTGCTTGGTCTTCTCATGGCCATGGCCATGATGGGTGCGGCTTACCTCGTTCGGGATGAGCGTATGGAAAATCTTCTCTGGGAATTTGGAGGTGAAGAAGAATGATCGATCCAGCATGGGTTTCTGGTTTGTCCGCCCTCCTCTTCGTCATCGGTTTGGCCGGTGCTTTCACCCGAAAGAACGCCATCATTGTCTTGATGTGCATTGAATTGATGCTCAACGCAGCGAACATGCAGTTCGCTGCTGCTGCCGTGCACCACGGCGATACGACCGGATGGGTTTACACCATTTTCGCCATCGCCATCGCTGCAAGTGAGGTGGCCATTGGTTTGGCCATCTTCCTCGCCATGTACGGCCAACACGAATCGATTACACTGGACGACGTGAACGTCCTGAAGAACTGAGGTGAGATGATGGCAGGTTCAGGCAGTTCAGAAATCGTACACAGCACAGCAGCGCAATACGCGCCTTACATTCTCCTTTTGCCCATGTTGGCCTTCCCGGTGATCTTGTTCCTCGGTAAGATGTTCAACGGCAACAAGGTTTGGAAAGAGACCCTCAAGGAAGGCGGTCTTATCGCCCTTGTTTTCATGGCGGCCAGCCTCGGTTTGTCCATTTGGCTCATCTCTGACTTCATCGGCGCTTACGGTGGCGTTGAGAAGCTCTCGGACTGGACGTGGTTTACGTCCAGCATGTGGAGCACCGGCGTGGTAACCACCGAGATCACCTTTGGTTTCGGCGTTCATATCGACCACATCACCGTGATGTTGTTGTTCGTCGCCTCGTTCCTGTGTTTGCTCATCAACACCTTCGCCATCGGCTACATGAACACCGACCCCATCAACGATAACCGGAACCATCGCTTCTACGCCGAGTTTGTGCTCTTCTGTTCAGGTATGCTCGGTATGGTGCTCGCCGATTCGTTCCTCTGGCTGTTCATCTTCTGGGAATTGATGGGATTGTGTTCCTACCTGCTCATCGGCTTCTACTACGAACGCCCCAGCGCTGCTTATGCGGCCAAGAAGGCGTTTTTGACCACCCGTGTGGGCGACGTCTTCCTCATGGTTGGTTTGGCGATGCTCTGGACCCTCTTCCACCCTTACGCCGGTGTGGGCGAAGGTGGCCTTGATTACTCCGTCGTGTTCTACGAAGGCAACATCGACAAGGTCGCTGCATCCAATGCCGGCACCCTTGCCTGGGCGCTCGGCTTGATGTTCATCGGTGCCGTGGGTAAATCCGCTCAATTCCCGCTCCACGTTTGGTTGCCTGATGCTATGGAAGGCCCAACGCCCGTGTCTGCCCTCATTCACGCAGCGACGATGGTCAACGCTGGTCTGTACCTTGTCGCCCGCATGTTCCCGTTCTTTGCCGCGGATTCCATGCACGGTGAACTTGCTGACTTGGCTTTCATCATCGCTGCCATCGGTGGAACCACTGCCGTCATGGCGGCGGCCATCGCCTTTGTACAACACGATTTGAAGAAAGTACTCGCTTATTCGACCATGTCACAACTCGCCTACATCTTCACCGGATTGGGTGCGGCTCTCTACTTGGCGAACACCCTTCACTGGCACGAATACCTCCCCGACGGGACCAAGAACCCCGACTATTACGTCAACCACGGCATCGTGATCGTCGCCTTTGGCGCTGCCCTGTTCCACCTGTTCAACCACGCCATGGCCAAGGGCATGCTCTTCATGGCGAGTGGAGCGGTTATCCACGAGGTTCATCACGCGCACCATCATCTGCATCCGCACGATGACGATCATCATGACGAATCGCCCAAGGAATTGTTGATGCTCGCCAACTATCTTTCAGACACCGGTCAATCGGTCTTCGGCTTCTTCAACGCCATTGACCTCGACCAGTCGGGAGAAGTGGACACCTATGAGTTCCAAAAAGCGCTCAAGGACGCCGACATCGCCGACCTTCCCCCGTGGGAAATGAAGCCGTTGATGGATGCTCTTGACATGGACGGCAACGGACGAATCAACGTTCCAGAGCTGGAATTGACGCTCGGCCGCCTTCATCTTGCTTCGCTCAGCGAGCACGATGACCACCACGATGAATTTGACGCCCAGTCCATGGAGAACATGGGCGGCTTGGCATCAAAGATGCCACTCACGGCTACGGCCATGCTGGTCGGTTCCCTTTCCATCATGGGCTTCCCACTCATCGGTGGATTCTGGTCGAAGGAAGGCATCATCGCCAACACGTGGCGTGTTGCGCTCGAGGACCCTCGATTCTTCTACCCCGCCATGTGCGTTTTGCTCGGTGCTGGTATGACCGGCTTCTACATGTCCCGCATGTGGCTCAAGACCTTCGCTGGCTCGCCGAAGACGGATGTTGCAGCGCATGTCCATCCCACCAACACGTGGATCAAGACCCCGTTGTTCATCCTGACGTTCTTCAGTCTCGCTGGTATTCTCTTCGCCAGCATGGGCTTCACCCATTGGGCACCTGACATTGAGTATGGATTGATGTCAGACCACGGTGGTTTGTGGGGTGGTTTCGTCTATGAGATGGAGCATGTCTTCGCCAACGAGAAGATGTTCTTCTTCATCCTGACCTACGTGGCCTTGTTTATCGGTGCCGTGGTTGGACCAGGCCTTGCGTTGTCGCTGTACGGCGGTAAGCTCGATGAAGGCGAAGAAGTCCTTCCGTGGTTTGGGCCCGTTCTCGCTCTCAACCAACTCGTCAAGGGCCGTTATCACTGGGATAACTCGTCCTTCGGACAATCCGGTTTCGCCACAGCCCTTGAGAACCGACTTTACTTCGACCACTACTACGACTTGGCCATGCTGAAGATTGTTGCTGCCTTCTCCTTCAAGGCCGCTGAGGCAGACTCAAGCGTCATTGACGGTACCGTGAAGACGATTGAGCGAACCTCGCAACAACTCTCGACCAAATTGCGTTCCCTGACCACCGGTTCAGCCCGTGATTACATCTTGATGGCGGCGTTAGGGACCCTCGGTCTCTTTGCGCTGATTTGGGGGGTGGTCGCTTGACGACCGATTGGATCTCTCTGCCGCTTGTCGCTTTGCCCCTTGTCAGCAGCATCGCCATTCTGGCGTTCGTGGCCTATGCCTCCCCAGCTGCCCGTGAGCGAATGGGTCCTTCGATTCGAATGGCCACCCTCGTCTTCTCGTTGTTGATGCTGGCGCTTACCACGGCCATGTTCTTTGGAATTGAGTACATCGAAGGGACGCTGGATTGGGCTTCGCTTTCCTTTGGAAGTTTCAACTACGAGTTCCGCTATGTTTGGATTGAATCCCTCGGCATTCACTGGAGCGTGGGCATGGATGCCCTGTCCTTCCCCATGGTGTGGCTCACCACCTTCCTGTTGCCAGTGACCATCGTCGCCACGTGGAACGAGAAGAACGCAGCCGTCTATTTCCCGCTGGTCTTGATGATGGGTGGTGCGCTCATCGGTGTCTTCGTGGCGCTCGACCTGTTCATGTTCTACGTGTTCTGGGAGTTGACCTTGATTCCGATGTTCTTCCTCATCCTCAAGTGGGGTGGCTACGACCGAAAGTATGCTTCTCAGAAGTTCTTCATCTACACCTTCACCGCCTCGGTTATCATGCTGCTGGGTCTGGTCACCGTGTACTTCCTCCAACCTGAGAACCTCTCCTACGCCGGCGCTTGGACCGGTCGCACGTTTGACATCCCAACCTTGACCCTTCACGCACAATCCGCCAATGCTGGCGGTGCCTGGTTCCTCGGTGAGAGTCTGCAGAAGATTTTGTTCGTCATGCTGATGATCGGGTTCCTCGTGAAGTTGCCCTCCGTACCCTTCCACACCTGGCTGCCCGATGCGCACGTTCAGGCACCTACCGGCGGTTCGATGCTGCTGGCCGGTGTCATGTTGAAGATGGGCGCTTACGGTATGTTCCGTCTCCCACTTGCCATGTTCCCGCACGCCGCTGAACACTTCCAATTCGCACTGATGACCCTCGGAATGATTTCACTTGTGTGGGGGGCCATCGTCTGTTTGGGCCAAACCAACCTGAAGAAGATGGTCGCTTACTCATCGGTTTCTCACATGGGTGTCATCCTCATCGGTATTGCGACCATGCAACCGCTTGGATGGGCTGCTGCCCTCTTCATGATGTTCGCTCACGGCATCATCAGCCCGATGCTCTTCGCTGTCTGCGGTGCGTTCAAACACCACTATCACAGCATGGAAATCGGTGCCATGCGCGGCATGGCCAAGCATTCACCATGGCTGGCCACCTCCATGATGTTTGCATGGATGGCCTCCTTGGGCCTGCCTCTTCTGGCCGGCTTTGTTGCTGAACTGATGATGTTCCTGGCCCTGTGGCACTTCATCGCCGCCGAAGGTTGGAGTGTGCTTTGGATGGTCGGTCCGGCTCTGGTCCTAGCCCTCACCGCTGCGTACTACCTTTGGTCAATGCAGCGCACCATTTTCGAGGGTGGCGACGAAACACAGCCACCGGAGAGCCTCAAAGGACAACCGGTTCCTGATATCGGTGATGCTGAAAAATTGGCCATGGTGATCATGGCTGCCTTCACCATCCTGTTCGGTGTTATGCCGTGGATCGCTCTTGACATGATGAACGGGTGGACCGTGGCGTTCTTTGAAACGCTCTTGATTCCAATCTTGACAGGAGGTGCCTGATATGGAGCAAATAGAACCCTTTGCCGAAGGCTTTGTCCTCGCTCTTGCCCCTGAATTTGTCCTCGTGATTGGCCTGTTCACCTTGATGATCGTCCCTAACATGGGCGATGCGAAGTTCCGAATCCCACTGACGCAAATTCGTGTGCCTTGGTTGTTTGGCGGTAAGCGAGGCAAGCTAGACAGCGACCCACGTTTGCCCGGTCTCTTTGCTACCGTGTTCTTCACCATTGCATTTGGACTGTCCGCTGTTTCCTTCATGGGAGGCATGAACAAGACACAAATCGTCACGCCGGGCGGCACCACAATGCTGCAAATCGACGAGTTCAGTCGAATGTTCGAACTCATCTTCTTCGGCGCTCTTGCTCTGGCAAGCGCTGCTTCCGTGAACCGTCTTCCTGCGACCAGCCGAGCCGACCGAAGCCTCAACGGTCTCTACAACAATCGACGCCAAGTGGACTTCTACATCCTGCTCATCACCACGGGGTTGGGCATGGCGGTCGTCGCTTTGTCCCAAGACTTGTTCATGCTGTTTATCGGTCTTGAATTGGCTTCTTTCTCGACCTATGTCTTGGTCTCCTTCATCAAGGAGAGCAAGGAAGGAACAGAGGCCGGAATGAAGTACTTCATCGTGGGTTCAGTGGCCTCTGGAGTCGGTCTTTACGGGCTGTCATTGCTCTACCTTTGGTCGGGCTCGCTGCAGTTCGCCGACCTCTCCGTCGCCTTTGCTGAAAATGGCATGGAAGCCTTACCCCTCATCGCTTTGGGCATGTTGCTGGTCGGCTTTGGTTTCAAGGTCAGCGCAGCACCGTTCCACTTCGCTGCTCCGGACGCTTATGCTGGTGCTGCAGCCCCCGTTGCCGGTTTGCTTGCCACGGCCAGCAAGGCCATGGGTGTGCTCGGTCTGCTCCGCCTCTTACTTGTAGTCGCTTCCCCAGAAGCAACGGAAGGTTCCGCAGTTTGGCTGGTCGCCCTTGGCGTCCTCTCGGTCATCACGATGACCTGGGGCAATCTTGCCGCCCTCGGCTCGACGAACCCGAAGCGAATGCTGGCCTATTCCTCTGTTGCGCACGCTGGATACATGCTCGCTGCCATCACGGCCATCGGAGCCCTCAACTGGGAAGAAGGACACGTCGATATGAGCAACGATGCGGCCTTGGTCGTCGTCACCGCCCTTATCTTCCACCTCACGGTGTTGGTTTGTTTCAAACTTGGAGCCTTCCTCGTTCTTTCTCTACTTGAATCCGAGAAAGGCGGTCACACCCTTGAATCGCTTGGCGGTTTGGCCAAGCGAGACCCCTTCCTCGCCGCTGCCATGTTCATCTTCATGATGTCCCTGGCCGGTGTACCTCCGCTCTCCGGTTTCGTGTCCAAATTACTGGTCATCATGGGCATCGTCAAGGTTGCACTGCTCGATGTTACGGTGAACAGCGACCTGGTGTTTTCTGACATTCACTGGGTTTGGTACCTGGCTTTGTTGATGGTCATCAACTCCGCCATCTCGGTGTTTTACTATCTCCGTGTTGGTCTTGTCATGTACTTCCATGAGCCTGAAGAGGGCCGCGAAGGACCTCTTCCAAAGGGAATGCCCGTTCGCTTTGCCATCATCGCCTGTCTGGCCACAACGATCTACTTTGGTGTCGGTGCAAATCAGCTCATCGCGCTTTGCGAAGCCGCTGCCAATGCTCTTGTTGGCGCATGGTGAGTCTTCGACCCCCTTCCTGCCCCTGTTTGGGGTGATGACTTCAAGAAGGGTTGACCGCTGGGATGAGCAGGTGAGACTGATTGGGTCGCAGATTTGAGGAAAAGGTGGACGTGGAAGAACTCGCACGTCTAGAGAACCCCGAAAATGCTAGTGACGGTAAAATCCGTGTCAAGATGCCCAACAAGAAAGTCAACGAAATGTTCGCTCTGGCCTCCCAAATCCTCGGCGGTCGCCGTGTGACCGTGCTCTGTGAGGACGGAGAGAGTCGAATGGCTCGTATTCCCGGAAAAATGCGCCGACGTCAGTGGGTTCGTGAAGGCGACTTGATCATCGTCTGGCCTTGGGATTTCCAAGATTCAAAGGCGGATGTGAAGCACCGCTACACCAAGACACAAGCCATGTACCTCTCTCGAAAAGGTGTTCTTCCCGACGATGTGGACATGTTCGGCATGGGCTCCCGGGTGGACGACGACGGTGAGCACGACGATCTCTTTGCATCGGGCAACCTCGATGAAAACGAACCTGAAGCTGCCGGAGACGATGACGATGACCTCTTCGCTGATGATGGCGATGATGATTTGTTCGCCGACGATGGTGATGACGACCTCTTTGCTGACGATGACGGCGATGAACCTTCTGAGGAACCTGAGGAAGAGGTCGCCGAAGAGCAGCCTGCTGCTGTTGTGGACGATATCGTTGAAGAGGAACCTGAAGATGACGATGACGACAATGACGACGACATCGACGCCTTGTTTGCTTGAGACGATGAGGAAGCCGTATGGTGAACGAGGACGACTGGGACGAGTTGGCCGGTCGCCCTCGAAAAGGTCGCAAACCTCGCAAGGGCCGCAAAAACCGTTCCAAAGCCGAACGATTGGATGACGAACACCATCGCGCCGAGCAGAATGAATTTCTCAGTGGACTTAACGACCGGCAGGGTCGCTACGAGTGGATGAAAGAGAAGCGCTACAACACCATGTTTCGCGACATCGAGGCCAAAATACAGGGGGCCATGGGTTCGGGGACCTACGATTGGGTTGACCGTCGGGTGTTCGACCAGGTGTTTGACCGACTCACCCTGATGGCCCTCTACAAGATGATGAAATCCGGTGTCATCGACACCCTTGATTTCCCCGTTGCGCGTGGTAAGGAAGCGCACGTCTTTCACGGCACCAACCTCGCTGGCGAAACGGTAGCGGTGAAAATCTTCCACACATCCAATGCCGTCTTCAAGAATCTAATACAGTACATCGAAGGTGACCCGCGGTTCACGGGCTTGCGTCGCAAGCACCGAGATTTGGTGGAGGTTTGGGTTCGCAAAGAGCATCGCAACCTCAACCGTTTGGCACGCTGGGGTCTCAACGTCCCTCACCCCCAAGGGGTCCACAAGAACGTCCTCGTGATGGATTACTTGGGCACGGACACCTCGCCTTCTCCAAAGCTCCGTGATGTTGACATCGACCAACCCGGGGAGGTGTACGACGACCTGCTTCGTTTTTTGGCGATTTCATGGCAGAAGGCGAAACTCGTTCACGGTGATTTTTCTCCCTACAATATTCTGTGGCATGAAGGCAGAGCATGTGTGATCGACGTCGGGCAAGCGGTGGTTGACAGCCACCCAAAGGCTCAGGAATTCCTTGTCAGGGACGTCACACGCTTGGTTGAATGGGGACAAAAGAACGGACTTGAGGTTGACTTGGCCGGAGCCATGTACGATGTGCTGAACATGGATTTGTCCGATGTCGAACAAATTGAACTTCTTGAATGATCACTCTTCTTCCCAGGTGATGGCTTCATCCTCGGCGAGTTCCATCATCTCAGCGACCGCATCATCGTCTTCAGGATCCACCTGTGAGGCCTTCATGCGTCGGTTTCGGCGCTCTTGGGAAATTTCTGCGAGCCCAGGAACCAGGCCTTCAAAGGCCGACGTTGAGGCCTTTGCTGGTGCACGCTCTTCGTGGGCGTCCAGGGACCGACTCTCGAGACGTGCTCGCTTTCGGTCTCGCTCCAAGAAGCCGATGACCGTGCCGTGTTCTGAGCCACCCGCCAGCATTTCGATGGCTTGACGTGCGGCGAACAATCCGCTCTCTTCTCCGACCAACACCACCGTTGAGTTGTAAATGCTGATTTGGGTGTTGGTCAACTGTTCAATCAATTTGCGGATTTTGCCTTGCCGACCGATGATTCGTGCCCGTATTCGGCGTTGTTGATTGGAGCGCTTTCCAACGTATTCACGAAGGTCGACGAGTTCGAAGAAATGGTCGTCGTCAAGCAAGCGAACGGCTGCATCGGGGGCCATGCCTCGCCCGATGGCCTTGACCACATCTGGAAGTTTCATCGCCTTGACCGGGTCGTAGGTGCCGACTTCACCCCACTCGACCTCGATGTCACCGGATTCCGAATCGATGATGAATTTGAGGCAGCCCGCAGCCTTTCGAATGGCTTTGCTGGTCGCCCCTTTAGCACCGATGATGACCGCTATGCGGTCTTTGGGTACACGGGGAAGCGACTGGCGCATGGTCGGCCGTGATGCCCGATGCTTTTCAATCCCTTGTCCTGCGTTGGAGGAAGGAGAGAGCAAAGCCGACGAGGATGAGGACGACCAGAGACGGGGCGAAGGAAGGCACGAGTCCGGGTGCATCCAGGGAGGCTCCCGTAACCACGAGGTAGTTGTCGTTGTTGCCCTCATCGTACTCGTCAATCACGTTGGCGAAGTCGATGACGAGGCGGAGGTCAAACTGACCCGAACGGGGAACCGTGTATTGCCAAACGATGGTCTCGCTGCTGTTGGAAAGGGTTCCTGCTGGAAGGTTGCGTGTTTCCATGACCGTCCAATCAACATTGGAGGAACGGTCTGCTGGAGCGGTTTCAAGGCGCACGATGACGCTTCCACCGTAATCTTCGTTTGACTCGAGCACGCTGGTGATGGTGATGTTGCCGGTCTGTTCACCGGGCCGGACGACCATGCGGTCCACGTTGGTCTGACTGATGTTCCACGAGAGGTCGAGACCCGGAAGAATCTGGTAAGAAGAGGCTTGCGTCGTGTAGGAGTTGCCCGCTTCGTCCACGAGAATCGCACGTAGCATCAGATGTTGCCGCGACTTCGTGGCCCAGCTGGCCAAGCCCACTTGACCCGATAGGCCGTTGACGCCCAACGTCAACCAGCGTCCCGAAAGGTCGGGTGTTTCACCGACACCGTTGGAGTCAAACCCGTATTGGATGTAGGACGAACCGTTGTCGATGCCGGACTCAGCGTCTTCGGCGTTGAACGTGATGCTGGCTGGACCAATTCGACTGGTGGTCAATTCGTCCACCGTCCAGGACAAGCCGATGGGCGCCGTCTGGTCAACACGAACGGTGACCGTGGCGTTTTGGCCAATGTTGCCCACACGGTCAACGGCTCGAAGGGTGAGGGTGTGAACGCCTTCATCGAGCGTCAACGTGATGGAATCGCTGGTGGTGGTGGTCCACGCTTGTTCGGCGAGCGCATATTGCACGCTGGCCACACCGGAGCCTTGCCCGTCGTTGGCTTGGGTGATGAGGCCGCTTACCGTGACGCTGTTGGATTGCTGCCATGCGCTGCCGTCGCCTACGGTGATGCTTCCAATGCTGGGGCCCGTTCGATCAATGCCGATGAACAGGGTGGAGGTGGCCGATAGCCCGGAGTGGTCCTGGACGGTAAGGCGTGGCGACCATGTCCCTTCCTGCATGTTTCCGCTGCTCCAATCCCATCCATAACTCAACGAGGACGGGCCGTCGGTTGGCGGTGTTCCGGGACCCGGAACATTGGCCAAGGTGGCTTGCTTCAAATCGTCATCACTGGCGCCCCATCGAAACGCCAAGGTGCCTTGCGCATCAAGATTGAACCATGCTCGGTCTGAAAGGCTAGCTCCTGCGCCTGCATCGGGGTTCAGTACGGTGAAGGTGGTGATGACAGGAACTTGGTTCACGATGTCAAACCAGCCCGAGGAAGCGAGGGCGAAACTTTCCGTGTCGCTGTCCCATCCCGAGGCTCGGAGTTTGTAGGTGTCGTTGGTGTAGCTCGTGGTATCAAGGGGGAACATCCACGGTGTGGTCGTGAGGTTGACGACGGTGGTCCAGGTTGATTCATCG
>CEOC01037548.1_pt1 | contig 12231 bp, 9 predicted proteins | sample 356191 | NCBI WGS metagenome assembly CEOC01 (sample SAMEA2619952, study PRJEB7988) | marine metagenome | biome: marine biome (ENVO:00000447); feature: deep chlorophyll maximum layer (ENVO:xxxxxxxx); material: "saline water (ENVO:00002010), including plankton (ENVO:xxxxxxxx)" | depth 17 m
TTCAACGAGCATCTGCTAAATCCCAAAATGAGATCGCACAGCTTAAAAAATCTCTCGGCATCTTGAGGGAAAAATTAGATTTCAATCAATCAAGATCAGAGGACCAAATTCAAAAAGTCATCTCTGAGGGAAATCAAAAGTTGGAACAGTTGAAAAAAACCATTTCTAATCTGAGACTACAACTAGAGGGTAAAGACTTAGAGAAACAAGATGAGATTGAGAAAGCCGCCTCCCGTTCGAACCAAGAAATAATCCAATTAAAAAATACCTTGGCTGCTGTGAGAGAACGATTTGATCAGGAAAAAATCAAAGTCGAAGATAAAGTCCAGGCTGTAGAGGCAAGATCTGAGAATGAAATTAATAGTCTGCGTGAAACAGTATCAAATTTACGCACTGAGCTTGAAAATATTCAAAATGAGCAGGAGGTTAAGGTACAAACTGCACTTTCAAGCTCTCAAATTGAAATCAATCATTTAAGGTCTTCTTTATCTTCGCTGCGCGAAAAACTAGATCGTGAACAAAGTCGTACTGAACAAAAGATTCAGAAAATAACTGCAACCAGCTTGTTGGAAGTTAAGGATTTTAAGAAAACAATCGAAGATTTACGAGGTGAACTTGAAAAAACAGAGTTAGACAAAGCTGAGCTGGAAGGAAAAATCTCTTCACGATACGCACAGGAAATCAAGTCGCTTCAATTGTCACTGGTACAGGCTAGAGAAAAGTGCGAACAATTTATGATCGAAAAGGAAGAGATCGCTCAATCCGTCACTGCTAGATTTCAAAAGGAAATTACCAATTTAAAAACTAACATTGCTCAAACAAGGGAGAGTCTTGATCAAGCTAACATAGAAAAAACGAATGCCGTACAACTTGCTGTTTCAAGGGTCAGCACTGAAAATGATGGATTGCGAAAAACTATTTCAGAATTGCGTGAAAAACTTGAGCAAAGCCAACACAAGATTCAAGACGAAGTACAACGATCATTATCAAAATCTTCGCTTGAACTAAATGCACTTCGTAGTACGGTTGCGTCTTTACGAGATGAACTTGAATTACTCGAGATTACAAAACAAGAGGCGGTGCAAAAAGCTATATCTTCACAAAGCCACGAACTAAATCATTTCAAAACCATGGTGAGAGCTCTTAGAAATGAAATAGATCAAAAAGGTAGTCTACACCAAGAAAATTTACAAAAAGAAAAGCAACAAAAGACAATGGAGTTTAAACAGTTGCAGGAAACCATAATCGAACTTCGTTCCAAAATCGAAAATGACAACCGAAGACAAAAAAAATAAAACTTTCAAGAACGCTAAATCCAAAAGAACAGAGCGATTTTCCGATATGTTGCTCCAAGTCACTACTGACTTGGCTAAAACTAAAAGCTTAGATGAAGCACTTGAGACTCTAGTAAAAATAACAACCAGCACGATTGGTGCTGAAAGAGGAACTATATTTTTAAATGATGCTTCTACAGGAGAACTTTATTCCCGAATAGCTCAGGGCAATTTTCGTCGTGAAATCCGAATTCTTAACTCAAAAGGAGTAGCCGGTTGGGTTTTTACTAAAAATCAGGGGGTTATTATTCACGACGCCTACAAAGACGAACGTTTTAACAAGGCAGTTGATGTACGCACTGGGTTCAGAACCAAAAGTATTCTTTGTGCACCTCTGAGAACCATAGCAGGCGAAGAAATTGGCGTCTCTCAAATATTAAACAAGATTGACGGCGAATTTGAGCAAGAAGACTTAGATCTTCTGGAGGCCATGACTGAACAGGCAGCCATCGCTATACAAGGAAACATTATAGTTGAACAAATTGAAGCAGCTAGAAAACAGGAACTCGAATTTTTGGATGTTGTCTCACAAGTTTCCTCAGAACTAGAACTCACTCCCCTACTCCAGAAAATCATTACCACAATCTCAACTATGCTAGATTGTGAAAGAGCAACCCTGTTCATTAATGATGAAAAGACTAATGAGCTCTACACTGAAGTGGGTGAAGGTCTTGATGAAAAATCCGTGATTCGTTTCCCCAACCATTTAGGAATCGCCGGTACGGTTTTTACCTCGGGCAAACCCGTTAATATTCCTCATGCGTACGCAGATTTGAGATTCAATCCTAGCTTTGACAAGCAAACCGGATTCTTTACACGCTCCATCCTCTGTATGCCGGTGCTTAATAAAGAAGGAAAAACAATCGGTGTCAGTCAGGTATTAAACAAAAGAGGAGGTTCATTTAATTCAGAAGACGAAAAAAGGCTGGCTGCATTTACTTCTCAAATATCTATGGGTATTGAAAATGCCAAATTGTTTGATGATGTACAAAACCAGAAAAACTATTCTGAAAGTATCCTCTCAAGCATGCATGACGCAGTACTTACGATAGACGAAAATGGAGTCGTTAAAACTTGTAACACTGCTGGATTAAGAATTCTTCAAATACCAATAATCTCAGAAATCCTTGAGCACCCCATTAAAGATATTTTGGGCGACAAGAACGATTGGCTATTGAACAAGCTTGGAAATGTAGAAGAGGATGAGGATTTCCTAGATGCCGAGATTGCGTTGGAGGGCGAAAAGCTTTCTGTAAATGTTTCTCTACTACCCCTACTGGGTCAAAAGAAGGAAAATCTCGGAACTATGCTTATGATTGAGGATATTAGTTCTGAAAAAAGAATGAAATCAACCATGTCTAGGTACATGGACCCAGAACTCGCCGACCAACTTATGAATGCTGGGGACAGCGATGATATAATGGGAGGTAAGCAAAGCGTTGGAACCGTCTTATTTTCCGATGTTAGAAGTTTCACTACCATAACTGAAGAGCTTGGAGCTCAAGGTACTGTTAAACTACTCAATGAGTATTTTACCATTATGGTCGACTGCATTACGGACGAAGGGGGTATGCTTGATAAGTTTATCGGAGATGCAATGATGTGTATTTTCGGCACTCCGGTTCCCCATGATGACGATCCAGATCGTGCCGTGAGAGCGGCCATTCGAATGATGACTGACCTAAAAGTCTTCAACGACAAAAGATCTACCGAAGGTAAAATGCCCATTGATCATGGGATGGGAATCAATACCGATTCTATTGTTTCAGGAAATATAGGCTCTCCGAAAAGAATGGACTACACCGTTATTGGTGACGGGGTCAATCTAGCAGCGAGGATTGAGAGTGCCTGCAAACAGTATGGTGCTCATATACTTATCAGCGAATATACCTATAAAGCAGTTAAGGCAACCTATCGAACGCGCCAAGTTGACTATGTAATTGTTAAAGGAAAGACAGAGCCGGTTGGTGTTTACGAAGTGCTCGACTTTCATGATGATGCAAGCTACCCAAATCTTGTTGAGGCCCTTGGCGTTTTTAATGATGGATATCGCTCTTGGAACGAAGCCAAATGGGATCAGGCCATAAAGTTATTTAAAGATGTAAAAAAAATAAACCCAAACGATAAGGCCGCACAGCTTTATTTGGATCGTTGCGACCATATGAAAAAAAATCCACCTAAAGGTGAATGGGATGGTGTATGGGTAATGACAACCAAGTAAACTCAATATCGTAATGGATGCTAAAGCACACCTAAGCAAAGCGATTGCACTTAACCCTGATTATTCAGAGGCATACTACGAGTTGGGTCTTTTGTTAAAAAAAGATGGAGATCCAGATCAAGCATTGGAGCATTTCCAAAAGGCTGTATCTCTCAGAAACGATTTTGCTGAAGCAGAGTGTGAATTGGCTATTATGCTACAATTCTCCAAGGATTTAGAATCATCCAGAAATCATTTCCTTAATTCCCTTGAAATCAACCCCAACTACGCAAATGCCTACTTTCATTACGGGCTTCTATTAATTGAACTTGAGGATATTGAGGAAGCGAAAAACAATTTTGATAAAGTAACAGAAATTAATCAAAACTATGCACCAGCTTATTTTAATAAAGCAAAGCTCCTAACAAGCCCTGATGATTTTGAGGATGCTAAGAAAAATTACGAGACTGCCATTGATATAGATGAGGGGTATGTTGATGCTCATTATTATCTTGGAAAGTTGTATCTTGGCGGAATCGCAACCGATAAAGAAGGAACAATCATTGATTGTAGGGAAGATGCAAAAGCTGAATTTCATTTTCTAAAGGTTTTAGAAATTGATGATTCACACCCTCGCGCGTATTACAATTTGGCGAAGATAAAATCCGAAGCCGATAAAACTAAGGAAGCAGAAACATTATTAAAAAAGGCAATTTCGCTCGACCCTGAGTACTCGAAGGCACACTTCCTGATTGCTCATGTTTTCGAAGGAACAAAAAGAGCATCCCTAGCCGAAAAACACTTCGAATTATCGATAAAGTTTTTTAAGGAAAACGCAATTGCACACTACAGGCTGGGGGTAATGAAATATCATGATGGAGAATTTGAAAAGTCGCTCACTCATCTCAAAAAGTCGGCAGAAATAAATCCCCAACATGCTGAATCTAACTTCTATATAGCAATGATCTTAAGAAGTGATGAGGATGCATCATTGGCAAAAAAACATTTTTATAAAGCACTAGAATTAAATCCAGAATACTCTTTAGCATATTTTGAATTGGGTAATCATTCCGTGGCAAATGGCGACCTGAATGAAGCTAAATTACATTTTCAAAAAGCATCTGATTTAGATCAAAACTTTGTCCTCGCTTATTTCCATTTAGCAAAAATCCTGACGAATCCTTCAGAATACGATCAGGCGTATCGTAATTATGAAACTGCATTGGAAATTAAGCCTGATCTCTCAGATTGCCATTACTGGTTCGCTAAACTGTTAGCTAGTGGAGAGAAATTAAAAACAGACGGTTCTTTAATAAAAGAACCTGAAATTGATCGAGCGAAAGACCATTTGTCCAAAGCAATTAAGATAAACAAAAAATTTGCGAAAGCATACTTCAAACTAGGTTTATTGCTTGTTCAGGATGGAGAATATATAAATGCGATGAAAAATTTTGAATCAGCAATTACATACAATAAGGATTTTGCTGAGGCTCACTACCAGATTGCTTTACTACTAATGGATGAAAAAGCATCGAAAAAACTTTCTAAGACAAAGCCTAAAAAAGCTAAAAGTTTAAAGTAACCGGTTGCAATCATTCTATTAAGGTGAAGCAAATAGATAATAATGCTATTAAGCACCTTAAACTGTCACTAGAAATAGATTCTGAATATGTTCCTTCATTATTTTTGCTCGCTAAAATTTACATTAATAATGAGCAGTATGAGTTAGCTAAATCGAACTTAGATAAGATTGAGCAAATAGATTGTGAAAACAATGAACTCTTGTTTCTAAATTCCAAGTTAGCTTTTAAAAAAAAGGATTACAAAACAGCTAAGGAGTTTATCGACTCCTGTTTTTCCAAAAAGCATTTTACTAAGGAGGCTCTTCAGCTCGCATTAGATTTAGCAACAATCCTGAAGAGTAATAATGATAAGGTTATGATCCTAGAAAACTGGATCTTACATCATAATCCAGGATACGAAAAGTATCTAGAATTAGCAATGTCTCTAGACCAACCGAATCAATATGAACAAGCCCAATATTATTTCGAGGTAGCAATAGATTTAAAGCCTAAAGATGTAAATACTCTAGTAGAATTTGCTCGATTCCTTTATTTCGCCAAGAAGGAATGCAAAGATGGTTCTATTATATCAAAAGCGGATTTAGCAAAAGCGAAGGATATCCTTTTAGAAGTTCTTAGCATCAAGAAAGACATGAGCGAAGCTCTCTGTCTATTGGGAGAAATTCATTTCCATGAAGGGAATTTTACTAAATCGAAGGAATACCTCAACGCATGTTACGCAAAAAACTACAATAAAAGTAGTTATCTTTTGAAATTGGCCGAGATCGCAAAAATCTCATCGCAACCTGAGAGTCAGGAAAAGTTTCTACTGGAAGCAACTTTAGATTCAGAAACTCGATCCAACGCACTAGCTGAGCTGTTCAAATTAAAGCTTCAAAATAACGATAAAAAAGAAGCATTATCAATCGGGTTCAACGCGATAAAATCCTTACGGAGATTTATTAGGAATGACAGAAAGGAATTAGACTATCATTTGAAAGCCAATAATTTTATTGAATCAAAGCGAATTACCGTAGACTTAAGATCTACATATGAAGTACTATCTGAAATCTATTTTCAATGTTCTGACCTTGTGAAATCAAGGAAGTCTAAAACTCAATGCATAGATTTATCTCTTGATTTTAACCCACTCAATGTCAGAGCGAATTTTCAAAAAGGAATTCTCGTAAAAAAAGATAATTCAACCGAGTCCATTACTTACTTCAAAACCTGTATTGAGAATGATTGGAGTCATTGGCATGCAAGATGGGAATATGTGAAAGCACTAGAAAAAGAAATATCGGAAGAAGAATTAATATCCCACTTGAATACTATCCTAGAATGCAATCCTAATCATGATGAAGCGAAGTCCTACCTAGGAAGACTGGGTTCTTCTAATTCGAGATGAAAACAAAGGAAGTGAAACAACATACAGTCCGCCAAGTGTGAGTAGAAAAATACATGTCTCTCGCAAAAGAACTGAAACTGAAATACATACGCTAATAAGAATTATAACTCGCCTAGTTTTCGATAAATTAAACTTAATTGATTTCAAACTTGGAGTAGGAATAGTAGAAATCATCAAAACTGAAACCAATAAAGTCCAAGCAAGAACACTTAAAGTTAAGAGCTCAGTACCTATTGTGAATCCAAATCTCTGGCTAAGTATATTGAGCCCTAGAGGCATAAGTAGCAGATAAGCACCGGCAGGTGCAGGTACGCCGTAAAAAAAGGTCCCTTTATTTTGAAAGTCACTCTTCTTTTGGATACTTACATTAAAACGAGCGAGTCGAAAAATATTACAGACAGCAAAAGTTAAAAAAGGCACCCAAAGCCAACCTCGACTATTCGTGGTAAGTTGCTCCCCTCCCATCTCGATCAGCCAAAGATAGACAATTAAGGAAGGTGCAACTCCAAAAGTCACAGCATCAGATAGACTATCTAATTGTGCACCAAAGTTCGATGATGCATCCAAAAGCCTTGCAAGAAGCCCATCTAGCCCATCAAGACAACAGGATATCAATACTGCGACAATTGCCATCTGGTAATTTCCTTCAATACTTAGGCGAATGGCTGTAAGACCTGAACAAATACTTATAGTTGTAAAAATATTAGGAAGAAGTTTTACAACTGTATTTATATTGTTATTACTCACGATGTTGTAGTCATGCAAATTGTAAGGATTCAAATATTACATATATTGATTTTTTCATCAACATGGTTTTGTTCATGCAAACAATGGGATCCTGATAAACAATATGAGAATGATATTATTCTAAAGAGACAAGCTTTGGTTCTACAAGAAGAGCAATCCAACACTGCTAAACAAATAGAAATTAAAAATTTCGTGGATTACCTCGGTAAGCTTACCGCCAAAGACGGTGAATTTCTTACTTGGTCTAATACGCAAGTAATACCATTCAAAATTACTGCAGTTGCTACCCTGAATCAAGAAACTTGGGAAACTCGGGAGTACGACTTTGAAAGCCTAATTAATGCTCGCTACGGTTACCAAAGTGAAATTTCAAAATTTTATGCAACAAATAGGTTTCCCGAAAGCATGAGCATAATTACTAATGGTAAACGCATTATAAGTCCAATCATCAATTAATTTTATCTTTTTCCATAGTTAGGATTACCTTTTGGAGTGAGCCTTCTCTTACCAAAGCGGGTGTAATTTGTATAAGTTTCCAACCCTTTAACGATTCATTATTCAAAACTTCCTCTATCATTTTACTCATTTTTGTAGAGGTATCATCGCCTTTCACCTTTAAACCAGGGACCTTTACGACAATAGACTGATAAACTACTGGCATCTAAAAAATTAGGTGTCCTCAGTGGGAGAGTAGTATTTTGAATAGTACTTATACCTATAATAACCATAACCATAGTATCCCGAATAATAATAACCTGTGGCTTTCTTGGATGGTAAATCATTAAGTATAACCCCTAAAATATTTGCTCCCGTGGCTTTAAGGTCTCCAATGAGCCTTTTAACAACTTGCCTAGATACTTTTCCATATCTTGTTACGAAAAGGACTTCGTCAGTCTTACGAGCTAACGCAATCGAGTCGGGAAATAAACCAGCGGGGGGACTATCAAAAATAACCACATCAGCCAGCTTTTTGAGGCAGGTAAGTAAAAGCTCAAATTCTTTTTTCTCGATAATTTCGGTAGCTGCTCTTGTTTTACCTCCAGAAGGTAATAAAAAAAGATTAGGATGTATACTGCACAATACTTTTTTAAGTTTATCCGTAACCTCTTCCTCTGTAGCATTCGGGGTATTCAATATTGTCATAACCCCTTCATCATTGCTTTCATCACAAAAGTTATGGAGACCAGGTCTTCTTAAATCAAAGTCAATAAGAATAGTTTTGCTTCCGTGATTGGCACAAGTGTGTGCAAAATTTGCCGATATTAAGCTTTTACCTTCACTCGGAATTGCGGAGGTTACTAGAATCGATTTTGAACCTGTGACATGCGAGTTCATCTGTATCTTCCCGTACATAGATCTAAACGATTCCGTGAGGCTATCATCCAAATCATCTCCTACGATTTTTGGGCGGCGCAACTCGTCAATCTCAGAAATCTTTTGAATACCAGTTAGTAAATCCTCCCCAACAAATGTCTCAATATCCCAGGGTGATTTAATCCGATTATCTATGACTTCAAGAGCTATTGGTATTACAAGGAAAATTCCAACGAAAATTAGCACGCCTTGTTGTTTTATTTTGTTATAATCCGGGCTATATGGACTTCCTGGTGTGAATGCCAACTGATCTTTTTGTAAGGGGTCATCTTGTTCAGAAGGTAGGGCTGCCTCAATCCGAACATCATCTAAACGTTTTCTAATTATATCAGTACTTGAACGAACGACAGCGAGTGTCCTTTCTGCTTTTGATATTGCTTCCTCAATATGGCCAAGTCTCCTTGATTCGGTCTGCACTTTGTCCATGGCACCCATGAACTCCCGTTCCTGAGCATCCAATTGTATGTGTCGATCACGCAAGTCTTCAATAGCCAAAGTTACTTCTTTTCTAAGCAATTCTTGCACTTCTTGGACCTGCCGGGCGTTCTCAATCATTTTCGGATGATTAGGGCCATACCCTGTGCCAGTTTCGACATAGGTCTTTCTCTGTAATTCATGCTCAAGCAATTCTTGTCTTAAAGAAGGAATGCTTCCAAAGCCTTCAATTACATCAATTTCAAAATACTGCTTGATCTGAGCTATGTTCGATTCAACATCAACACCTGTATTGGTTGAATCTATTGAAGATTCTTTATTCGAGGAAATACGTTTTCGAATATCGAGAATTTGCCTTAGGATTGAATTTATCTGAATTTGATCGAGTTTTGATGCTGTAATCTTAGCTTGAAATTGGCTTTTCTTGGAGGAATTAATCTTCTTTGCATCTTCTATGAAGGGAATGTCATTCGATTCTTTTATGTCTGATATTTCTTTGAGAATCCTGTCCTCCTCCATCAAACTCTTATCCAAAAGTAGCTCAAGGATACCTTTTGCAGTTTGAACCTGCTCAGTCTTTTTAATACTGTTTAATTTGTCGTATTCCTTTTGAACAAGATCAGCAATGATCATAGCTCCCTTACCAGTACGGCTTTGTGAATTTATTTTAAATCTAGGTCTTCCTTCAGAAGGCGAAGATACTGAAACATTATAGGTTACAATGTTCTGAATCTTCATCGGAGTTCCATCGCTTAAATAAGGTGCAAGCAATTCTGTTTTGTAATCAGAATTTTCATTAATTCTAGCGATCACATTCATTCTCAATTCTTGACTGTTCAAACCGTCTAGATGCTTGGATATTAACCCGTTCACTTGTTGATCCCGATCAACTTTTTGTAAGTTAAGGATTTTAGGAGGTGGTATTAAAACAAAAGATGAACTGCTTTGATACATCTCTGGAACCTGTAACTCTTTGTAAACATAGGCCAATGAAAAAGGTAAGGCTAGGGTAACGGCAAGTAACCATCTATCCCTTAAGATAAGTAAAAACTCACTGACAGTTTTATTTTTCTTGGACTTAGGCGAATAGTCTCCGTAATTAGAATTTTCCTCAAGATCCACTAGAAGAGCCTTTCTGGTACATTAATTTGATCTTCTGGGTAGATCCAGAACTTGTCGTTTCGATTTTGCATGGAGCCTCTTGAAAGCGATTCAACATCAACCTCAAATGTCTTTGGTTCTGCTTTTCCGCCTTGAGAATAATAGGTTCTAGTTACGAATACTTTATTTTTTCTGGCTATATCAGTAAACCCACCAGACATTGAAATAAGTTCAACTATATTCATTGCTTCAACCTCAGGAGGAAGTGCAAAAGGACCTTTCTTATTCACAGCACCAGATAAATAAACAAAGCGTTTTGAATATTCTGTTATCGAAACATTGACAATAGGATTCAGAAAAATTCCCTTCAATATATACTCCTCCTTGATTAAGGATTCTAATCTCTTAGCAGAAAGATTTATAGCCTTAAAGTCGCCCACATAAGATAAACGAATAACCCCGTCATTTGGCACTGTCTGCCGAATACTACAATCTGGCTCTTTTATAATAGATATGCTTAACTTATCTCCAGGTCTAATCCGATATCCGTTTTCTTCTTTAAGAGTAGCAGAAGTAGCCTGTATTAACTTTTGGCCTTGAAGAAAGCAAGAAAACGAAAGGAGGGAGATGATAAGGAACCACTTCATAAAGGTTAAAATCTTCCAGATGCATAAATTTCTAATGTATGCCTGTCATAATTCTCATCCTTGTTATTAATTAAAGAAAAGTTGTAAGCAGAGCCTACCATGATTGTGTCGCTCCAATTATAATCTACACCAATACCTAATCCTATTTGATCGAGTTCTGATGTATCGCCATTGGTCAAAGTATAATCAATAATCGAATAGTTAGTGCTCGCAAAGCCTCTGAATCTATCGGTGAGCTTGTGATTTACGCGTACTCCAAGGTTTGTGCTAAATGTAGAACTTCCTTGGGCCGAGGGTGAAAATTGTCTGTTAATAAAGTAAGATGTTGAGGTTTTAGAATTATGTGTCCAACTAAGATCAAGTGAAGAAACAAGGTTATCAGAAGTGCCCAGATTAGCACTATCATAATCAATCCAAGAGTAACCCAAGCTCATTTTCCCTGAAAGTTTGGATGAATACTCTCCATTCAATCCAACACTGATCGCATGGCTATGTGAATCTGCAGCATTTGTTGAAGAATCATCCGAGATGGAAAGTGTACTCGTGTAATCTGTAAATATGTCTAGTTTATCTGAGTATATATAAAATGCCCTTAATGATAATGGTAAGGTAGTTAAATCATTGTAGGAATTTCTAACAGCACCGCTTTGGAAATCCTTAAATGAAAAGCTAGTTCCTGCACCAACTCCAAACTTTGCACTGTGGTTATAGCGAACATTCAAATTAGTCGTGAAATATGTATAAGAGACTAAATCCTGCTCCACGATACTGGTGTCTACATGTTGTCCAAGATCAAAAGTTGCATCAAATCTAATTTTAGCGTTAGTTGATAATCTCTTCTTCAAAGACTCATCAAAATCTAAACTCAAAGTTGTTACCGGTACGACATAACTTTTATCTGAGTTTTTAATATATCTAGTCAAAGAAACTCCAGCGGAACCTGAAATGTTGAGCAGGTAAACTTTCTTAGAAAAATGGAGAGATGGAGAAAAGTTTATGATGAAATCATCTTTACTTTCAATCTCATTATTCGAAGGTGCAGATCCAACCGCACTTTGATAAACTGCATCAGAAACTCCATATAAGTTTGAATCATAAGTTAGACTAGCACGAGCTCCAATATCTAGTTCTCTAATGATTTCAAAAGGGTTCGCAACGGCACTTGTCGAAAATAGTATGCTCAATAATAGCAAATGGGCTATAGTACATGTTTTCATGTTATCATTGCAAAGATGACGAATTTTATGTCAATAGCAATTTACTTATGAGTTGGAGGATCGTTATTCTAATAGCATATTTTTGTTCATTTGGCTGGCTCAACAACAGCCAATTCCTCGCAAAGTATGACGATTTCATCTTTTTTACTGGGTTGGCAATCCTCTTGAGTTTCATTCAAGTAATTTCAAGAAGTGATTTAGCAAAA
>CEOC01044847.1_pt1 | contig 12204 bp, 17 predicted proteins | sample 356191 | NCBI WGS metagenome assembly CEOC01 (sample SAMEA2619952, study PRJEB7988) | marine metagenome | biome: marine biome (ENVO:00000447); feature: deep chlorophyll maximum layer (ENVO:xxxxxxxx); material: "saline water (ENVO:00002010), including plankton (ENVO:xxxxxxxx)" | depth 17 m
CCACATTGTGAATTTAATACTGTCTTGTTTATATATGTAAATAAATTTTTTAAAAATTAGGCAATAATCGAGCTTAAGCGCACATCATCAGTATTCAATTCATTAGTTATTAAATTATTTTGTGCAGCTACGCATATCATTGCAGCATTATCTGTAGAGAGTTTTGGTGTTGGCAAGTAAATATTAAGGTCTTTACTTTCGGCAAAAACATTCATTTTTTCCCTAAGTCTTGAATTTGCCATTACCCCACCTCCACCAGATATGCTTTTGACGCCAGTGTCTTTTACAGCCTTAACGAAGTTTGATAATAGTGAATCGACAATAGCTTCTTGATATGAAGCTGCAAAATCAGCTTTAGTTACCTTGTCTTCAGGATCTATACTGTTTAAAAAGTTAGTAGCCGCTGTTTTTAATCCAGAAAATGAATAATTATATTCATGTTTTGTTTTTGGCCTAGGAAGATCTATTTTTGTTGGATCCCCTTTTTCACCAATTTTTTGAATCGCAGGCCCACCTGGAAATCCAAAGCCACAAAATCTTGATAACTTATCAAAGGCCTCACCTGCTGCATCATCTATAGTTGTACCAAGAAGTTCATAATTTCCCCATTCTTCTACAAGAACGATTTGTGTGTGGCCTCCAGAAACTAAAAGTGTGACAAAAGGAGGTTTCATAGTTTTATTTTCTATTAATGGAGCAGCAAGATGACCAACCATATGATCAACAGTTAAAAAAGGTTTATTTATTGACCAAGCAACTGACTTTGCAAAATTATAACCAACAACAAGGCTTCCAACAAGACCCGGCCCATCTGTTGTTGAAACTATGTCAATATCTGAAATTTGCAAATTAGCATTATTTAAAGAGGAATGAAATATATTTCTTATCATCTCAGCATGGGCTCTTGATGCAACTTCAGGAACTACACCACCAAATTTTTCATGTATATCTATTTGTGATGAAATTGTGTTTACCAATAGCTCGTCACCTTTCATAATTGCAACAGCTGTTTCATCGCAAGATGTTTCAAATCCTAGAATTATTTTGTCATCAGGCATACATTTTTTCCTTTTGAAATAGGTTTGCATCTTCGTTTACATAGTAATTTTTTCTAACACCATATTGTTTGAATCCAAAAGATTGGTATAGATTCATTGCAATTTCATTCGATTGCCTTACTTCTAAAAGAATCTTATCAAATTGAGAAGTTTCAAAATATGAAATTAACTCATATGTAAGTTTTTTTGCAATTGATTGATTTCTGTAATTTTCAAGAACTCCTATACCTAATATATGCAAATCATTAAAAGTTTTTTGAATAGCTAAATATCCAACAATTTCCTTATCTTGCTCATACACCCAATAAATAAATTCGCCTTTATTAATTTTGTTATTGATTATTTCCCGATCCCATGAAGTTGTAAACAGTGTCTTCTCTAGTTCCGCAAGGGTTCCGGCTAACTCTAAGGTAGATTTTTGAACCACTTTAATCATGAAATTTTATCTCACCCTCTAAACTCTTCGTAGAAAAAGAAACATCTGGTTCTCTCATATATTCAAGCCTGACTTCATTAAAATTTGGATAGTCGTCGTTCTTAAATATTTCTTTGCCAATACTATAAATATGCTCTGATGATACGTGCTCTGGAGACCCCAGTTTTATATATGAATTTTCACCAAAAGGGCTATCTTCTATACTGCGCCAATCTCCTACAACTAGTTTTTTGTCATTATCTTCATTTAATTTCATTTTTAGTTTTGCAGCATTCAGTACTTCTGGCACCGTATCTTTAACAACTCCTCCTGGAACAGGTTTATATAAGCAAAAAGCGTACTCATCTCTCTTAATATCGATAATTGTACAAATTTTTCTATGCCCAGTATGTGCTGCAAATGCTAATGCATCCAATCCATTAACAGGTACCAATGGTATTCCAAGGCTTCCACATATACCTTGGGCTACTGCTAATCCAATTCTTAAACTGGTATAGTATCCTGGGCCAATATCAAGATATACAACATCGATTTCAGACCTTTTTATTTTGGACTTATTAGTTAGTTCGTCAATTGATTGCATTAAAAGATTAGTGGTTCCGTTTTCTGACAAAACAGAACTGCTAGAAATTAATTTTTCATCATGAATAGCAACTGATATATATTTACCGGAAGTTGAAATTGATAAACTATACATTTATAGAAATCTTTCTAGTGTCATAGTCGACAATTTCTATTTTAATCAAATCCATATTTGGAATATATGAGTCTGTCATCAAGCTAGCCCACTCAATTAATACCAATGTATTCTCTTTTGATAGTGGCAAATCTAAATCGATAAACTCAGACCAACTTCTTAATCTATACAAATCTACATGAAATATTTTTATGTCACCTACTTCATAGTTTTTTACAATATTAAAAGTAGGAGACGTAACCACATCATTGCAGCCGAAGAATTTAATAATTTTTTTAGCAATAGTAGTTTTTCCAGCACCCAAAGGTCCTGATAGTCCAATAATCTTAGGGAGGATAATTCCTTTTAAATAATCATCTAAAAATTTGTCTAAATCTTCTTCTTTTACAGCACTATTCAACTTCAACCCTCTCAAGTCTTTTTGACATATTTGTGAGAATTTCCCATTCAATCGTTTTATTCCACATTGCAATATCAGATACAGAAATATTTAATTTTCCATCATCTGAATTGCCTAAAATTATAACCTCATCGTCTATTCGAACATCTAATCCTGTTACATCGAATAATATTTGGTCCATTGTCACTCTGCCAATTAATTTACAAAATTGATTTTTTACAATAACTTTTCCTTCTGGAAAAGTATTCCAAGGATACCCATCGCCATACCCAATTGGTGATGTTGCTATTACTGAATCTCGATCTAAGATTTTTGCTTTTCCATATGAAACAGCTTCACCTTTTTTTCTATGTTGTAAATTAGAAATTCTTGTTTTAATTTCCATAATTGGTTTTAGTTTATTTTCACTTTCAACAGGTGCTATTTCAATACCGTATGCAGCAATGCCTATCCTTACCATGTTGAAAGTTTCATCAAGATTATAAAATGTTGAAGCTGAGTTATCCACATGGATAAGTAGATTGTCTGTATTTATGCTTGAAATTGTAGTTTTAAATAAATTAATAAACGCTTGAGTATCTGCTTTACTGGTATCTGCAGTAGGGAAATGTGTACAAAGGCCTGTGAGATTTAAATTTGAATTATTAATCTTTTCAAACAAATAATTAAATTTCTCCGGAGAACATCCAACTCGATGCATTCCTGTATCAATCTTAAGATGAACATTAAATTCGTAACCTGTATCAATCAATTTATCTATAAAATCATCACTGTAGACAGTTATATCTATTTCATTTTTTAAAATCTTATCTAACTGGCTTATCGAGGGTTCAGCGAGCAATAATATTCTTGAATCTTTAGACTCTTGCTTAACCTGTATGCCTTCGTCGACTGATGCAACCGCAAACCACTCAACTCCAGCCTTTATAGCATTGCCAACACTCCACTTAAGACCATGCCCGTATGCATTTGCTTTAACAACAAGGCAGGTCTTTTTTTTAGAAACTTGTTTTAAATATTGGAGATTGTTAACAAATGTATTTTTGTTAACGTATATATATCCCCTATCCATACCTAATTATTACTCCACCGTTACTGACTTTGCAAGGTTTCTTGGTTGGTCAATAGATTCACCATTCAAGTTTGCAACATGATAAGCAATAAACTGAAGTGGAATTATTGATATAACAGTAGACAGCATTTCACTTGCCTCAGGAAGTGTAATGTAGTCATTTGAAATATCCTGCAACTTCTTAGATGTACTGTCGCCTACAGCAATAACATAGGCACCCCTTGCCTTAACTTCTTGAACATTGCTTGTTGTTTTATCTAGTAGATGGTGTTGGCTAGCAGTAACTATTATTGGTGTTCCATCTTCTATTAATGCCAAAGTGCCATGCTTTAACTCGCCTGCAGCTAGTGCCTCTGCATGTAGGTAAGATATCTCCTTGAGTTTTAAAGCGCCTTCAGCTGCTAATGCGTAATCAAGTCCTCGTCCAATAAAATAAATATCATTCTTTTCATTTATAGATTTTGAAATATTTTTTACTTGCTCTTCACATTCAAATGTTTGTTGAATTAAGGAGGGTAGCTGTTTTATTTCCTCAAATGAAGTATCAAGCTTGTCTTGAGAGTCCCAATGTTTAGCTAGAAGTAATTGACCAACAAGCATTCCTAAATATGCCTTTGTTGAAGCAACTCCTATTTCTGGCCCAACGTGTAAATAGAAAACACTATCGGCCATTCTTGCTAATGAGCTCCCTACAACATTAACAAGTGCCAATACATGTGAACCATTTTCTTTTAACAACTCTGTGGCTGCTATAGTATCCATTGTTTCGCCTGACTGTGAAATAACAATACCTAAATCATTTTCTCCCACAATTGGTTCTCTATATCTAAATTCTGAAGCAAGCTCTACGCTAACGGGTACACCTAAGACTTTTTCAAACAAGTCTTTTCCAAAAAGTCCTGCATGATATGCTGTGCCGCAAGCAACAATCCAAATTTTTTCAAACTGTTTAGCTTGTTCTAAATGTATGGGGATTTCATCTGATCCACTTTCAGTTCTGCCTGAAATAGTTCGTTCAATAACTTCCGCTTGTTCTAATATTTCTTTATACATAAAATGTTCATGTCCAGACTTTTCAGCTTCTGATACCTCCCAATCAATAGTTTGAATCTCTCTTGTTATTTGATTTTTATTTACATCAAATAATCTATAGTCTCCATTTTTAATTTCTACAAAATCACCATTTTCTAAGAAAATCATTTTATTTGTATGCTCTAAAATTGCTGCAGAATCTGACGCAAGGTAAACTTCTCCATCTCCAACTCCCAGAACTAAAGGGCTCATCATTCTTCCTGCAACTATTGTTCCAGGTTCTTTAGTAGTTGTTACTACTAAAGCATAAGTCCCGTCCAATGAGCTGGCTACCTCAAGAACTGTTTCAAGCAAATTTCCATTCCATTGCTTACTAAGTTCAACTGCAACAACTTCAGTATCTGTGTCGGAAGCAAATTTATAACCATTTGAAATCAGACCTTCTTTAAGCTCAGCATAATTTTCAATTATGCCATTATGAATAATTGCGAACTCTTTTGTGTTATCGGAGTGAGGATGCGCATTTACATCGTTTGGGACACCATGGGTAGCCCACCTTGTATGACCTATTCCAACATTCCCACTAAATTCTTTGTCTTCAAGATGCTTCTTTAAAACATCTAATTTTCCCTCTTTTTTTTCAATGGTAAGTGTCTCTCCATCTGAAATTGCTATTCCCGCTGAGTCGTAACCTCTGTACTCAAGCCTAGAAAGACCACCTATAAGTATTGGCAACGGTTTATTTGGGCCCGAATACCCGATTATTCCACACATTGTATGCTCCATTCCAACGAGCAGGTTGAAATATGACTGCTTAAATTGTCTCTGTTCACAGATTTCTCTATGTTTTTAAACAATTTTTTACGACTGCAGAGCCGAGTATGCATCCGCCGAATGTTTCGATAACATACTACCTCGTCACCTTTTTCAAGGCCTGGCGCTAATTGCTCGTTAATTTAATTATAAGAAACTTATTTAAGTTTGTAAGAACTTTTTAATATTGTTGATTAGATTATTGCTGAAATTTTCAACTAATTCTTGATTACTAGCTTCAACAAGAACTCTAAGCATAGGCTCTGTACCTGAATTTCGTATAAGATACCTACCGTCCAATTCACTCTCTTCTGATAATTTTTTTGCAATCAAATCAAGCTCTAACAACTGTTTATCATTAGGTTTGTCTTCAAGCTCTAAATTGACAAGTTTTTGAGGATACTCTTCAATATTTTCTGTACGAAATTGAGCTAATGTCGTATTAAAAAAAGATAGAGCTTTTAATACATAAACTAATGTAAGAAGACCATCTCCAACTGGAAGTTTATCCGAGATTATTATATGACCAGATTGTTCGCCACCTAGCGATGCATTATTTTCATCCATTGCTTCAGCTACATACTTGTCTCCAACAGATGTTTCTACATTTTTAAAACTATTTTTTTCCATTGCATTTTTAAATCCATAATTTGACATTACAGTTGAGACAACAACATTATTATTTAGTTGATTGGTTGCCGATAAATATTTAGCAATTAAAAGGATCAGGACATCACCATTGCAAGTATTTCCCTCTTCGTCTACCATAATTAATCTATCTGCGTCTCCGTCAAAAGCAGCACCAATCTGTCCTTTTTTTAATGTAGAAATTAAATTATTGGTATATGTAGCACCACTCTCGAAATTTATATTTTCCCCATCAGGTGTGTTTGCAATCATATTGAATTTACTATTATTTTCACTTAGTAAATGATCAATAATCTTGTACGCAGAACCATATGCACTATCTATAACAATATTAAAATTAGTAATATCGAAATCAAAAAGTTCATTTAAGAATTCATAATAAACTTTATAACCATCCTCAGAGTCTTTGAAACTTGTGTGAGCTTTTGGAACTTCTATATTTTCAAAATAAGATTCTATCTTTAACTCTATATTGTCCTGTAGTTTAGAACCGTTTTCATCAATTAATTTAATTCCGTTGTACTCACTAGGATTGTGAGAAGCAGATATAATAATTCCAAGATTATGACCAAAGTGTTTAAGTAGTATTGGCATAGAACCAGACGGCAGAACTCCGTAATTAACTACTTCGATATTTTCAGAAAAGCCTTCGCAAATCCAATTTAATATCTCTATTGATGAATTGCGTGTATCAAGGATTACAGCTACAGAGGTCGGTTTTAAGACTTCTTCTACACATGAGGAAATCTTAGAAATAATTTCATTGGTTAAATTTTTGTTTGGAATACCTCGGATTCCGTCGGTACCGAAATATTTCTTCAATGTATTTTTTTATCTCTTAGTAAATTGCTCAGCTCTTCGAGCTTTTTTAAGGCCGTATTTCTTTCGCTCAACTTTACGAGCATCTCTTGTAAGAAGTCCTGCTTTTTTAAGCTTTGGTCTAAGTTCTGGATCCATTTTAATTAAGGCTCTTGAAATTCCTAATGCTACAGCATCAGACTGGGCTGAAAGACCACTTCCATTTACATTAACAACCATGTCAAATTTACCATTAAGATCAACTACATTAAATGGTTTTTCTATAGTCATTTTCATTGATGGACTTGGAAAATATTGTTCAAAATCTTTTCCATTAAAAGTAAACTTGCCACTTCCTTCAGAAATTGTAACTCTTGCTACTGAAGACTTCCTTCTTCCCGTTCCGTAATATTTATCAGCCATTATCTTCAACTTTCTTAATATTAAAAACTAACTCTTTTGGGTTTTGACTTTGGTGCGGATGATTAGCATCTGCATAAATATGTAATTTCTTTAACACTGCTCTCCCTAATCGATTTTTTGGAAGCATTCCCCAAACAGCTCTTTCAATAATTTTTTCTGGTTTTCTCTGTCTTAATGAGTTGAAACTTTCAGACTTTATTCCCCCAGGGTATCCTGAATGAGAATGATACATTTTTTGCTCAGGCTTTTTAGAAGTAATTCCTATTTGACCCGCATTTATAACAACAACATGATCCCCAACATCTAAATGTGGAGCATATTGAGGTTTGTGCTTTCCACGTAAAATTTGAGCTATCTCACTTGCTAAACGACCTATAGGAAGGCCAGCAGCATCTACTAAGTGCCATTCACGCTCTGAAGCTTCTATTCCTTTAAATGTTGTTTTTGTGTTCATTTATCAATCTTTAGAATTGTAACGAACTACTAGTATAAAGTGCATATATATTTATGAAAACTAGTATTTAACATTCCAAAGAACCAATCCATGAGGTGGTGCTATGTAGTTTATCCTTTGTTTTTTTGGATTATTAAGGTTGTCCATAAGTTCCTCATAAGAAACTTTATTTTCGCAATAAGCAACTTGCGCTCCAACTAAATTCCTAACCATATTGCGAAGAAATGAATTACCAGTAACAGTATATTCAAAATAATCTCGTTTTTTTACCCAACTACTCTTATAAATCTCTCTATTAGGGTTTTGATCAGTAGTTGTTTTTGAATATGAAGAAAAATTGTGTACTCCAAGAAATAATTTCGATACTTTATCAAGTTTTTTAATGTGTAGTTCTTTTGAATAGAGGAAAGATTGCCTATTTAAATAAGGGTACTTTTGCTTAAAGTCTGATATAAAGTATTTATAAGTCCTTTGAGTTGCATCATACCTAGCATGGAAACTGTTTGTTGCAATCTTTAAAGAATTGATAGAAATATCATCGCCCAAAATCTTGTTCATTGAATTGACAATTTTATCATTGATTTTCAAATTTGTTTTGATGCTTAATATCTGTGCTTTTGCGTGAACTCCAGCATCGGTTCTTCCAGAATAGTTTAGATCGTAATCGGTCGTGAATACATCTAGTGCTTTTTGGAATTCTCCTTGTACTGTTTTTTTATCTTTTTGTATTTGAAAACCGTAAAAATCAGTTCCATCATAGGAAATGCTTAACTTATAGTTAGTCATTTAAACAAATATACGAATTGGATCAGAGAAAAATATCAATATAACTAAATAAGTCACCGATGATATGCTTGATATTCTCTTTTCAAGTAGAAATGCAGCTGACAGTGCTTGCGTCAATACAAAATACATCCATCCAAAAATAACTAAAGTCAAAATTTGAAATACATTTTGAGGAACCGAAATATAATTATTTATTAAAATAAATAAACCAAAAAAACCTAATATTCCATGTGTGTAACCAGTGAAAACTAATAGATTGGTAATTTCTAGTATCGTATTGAAAGCCCTGGTAATTAAAAACCATGCGGCCAAAGTTGCAAATAGCCATGCAAATATTCCATCGACTAAACCATAAAATACGATGTCACTTATATTTGCAGATGTAGAGTTGAAAATAAAGGGGAGGTAAATACTTAGTAAACTTACTAAAACAACTATCAGTGCATTCCCGGATTCATACCTATCGTCGCTAAACCTTATGAATACATCTTGATTTAGTCTGATAAATTTCTGAAATTGAGACCAGATATTTTTTAGTGAATTCAAATCTAAACTAGTTCTAATACAGCTAGCTCTGTGCCATCACCTTGTCTGTAGCTTGTTCTTGTAATTCTTGTGTATCCACCGCTTCTATCTTCATACTTAGGACCGATTTCATCAAAAAGCTTTGCAACAACAGATTTGTTTTGAATCATTTTTAGTACCTGTCTCCTGTCATGGAGTGTGCCACTTTTTGCCTTAGTTATTACTTTTTCAGCATAAGGTTTAACTGTTTTTGCTTTTGTAACTGTTGTCTCAATTTTTTCATGCTCAATCAAAGCACTAATTAAATTGCTTATGATTTGATCCTCATGTGAAGAGGATCCACCAAGTCTTTTACCTTTAGTAGGTTTAGGCATCTGCCATATCTCCTGAATCAAGGTCAGAACTTGTTGGTAAACTAAGACCCAGTTCGTCGAGTTTAGCAACTAGTTCATCTAAGCTTTTTTGACCAAAGTTAGTTAAATTAAGTAAGTCATCTTCTGTGTATTCTAAAATTTGACCAACTGTTGTAATATTTTCTCTTCCTAGGCAATTCCTTGGTCTTTCAGATAGATCCAAAGCATCCACTGATAAGGATAAATCTGGCGAACTTCCTTCGGATATAGTTAATTCACCCAGTTCTAATCCAACACCTTCGTCAATATCTGCGAATAGTTTCCACAACTCACCTAGTGTTTTACCAACTGATGATATAGCTTCGCTTGGCTCAATTGAACCATCTGTTTCTACATCAAGAGTTAACTTATCGTAGTCAGTCACTTGGCCAACCTGGGTTGGAGATACACCATAGCTTACTTTTACAATTGGTGAAAATATAGAATCAATAGGAATGAAATTTGAATCACTGGTTTTGTTTTTATCAGCTAGTCTATATCCAACTCCGTGCGCAATTGAAACTTCCATATCTAAAGTTGAACTATCTGACAAAGTACATACTTTCAAATCTGTATTTACAACTTCAACTCCAGCAGGGCATTGAATTTGTGCAGCAAGAACATCTCCTGGTCCTTTTGCCTTAACAGTCAATGTATGATTCTCTTGATCGTCAACTTTTAAAACTAGTCTTTTGAGGTTTAGTAAGAGATCTAGAACATCTTCAACAACGCCTGGAATAGATGTAAATTCATGATTTACCCCATCGATTTTAATTCCAGTCACAGCAACTCCAGGAACTCGTGAAAGCAAAGCTCTTCTCATTGTGTTACCTAAAGTTAAGCCAAATCCTGGCTCAAGTGGCTCAATGACAAATTGTGTTCTGTTTTTTCCAAGATCTTCTTGGGTAATTTCCGGTCTTTGCAGCATTAACATTTTATTCTCCTCTCAAATGCTTACTTTGAATAAAGCTCTACTATTAATTGTTCTTCAATCTGCGAACTAGCGTCTCCCCTAGAAGGCTCCGCATTAATTTTTACAGATTTCTTTTTGTTATCCACATCTAGCCAGCTAGGTATCACGTTGTCCTGTCCAGTATCTATAGTATGTTGAATAATAATTAGATCTTTGCTGGCATCTTTTATTTCAATAATATCTCCTGGCTTAACTTTGTATGAAGGAACATCTACAAACTTACCATTAATTTTAAAATGTCTATGAGATACAAGTTGTCTTGCCTGAGGTCTCGTTGATGCAAAACCAGCTCTATAAATTACATTATCCAATCTTGATTCCAATAGAATCAAAAGGTTCTCGCCAGTAATACCAGGCATTCTTGTAGCCTCTTTGTAATAGTTTCTAAATTGTTTTTCCAAAACACCGTACATATAACGCACTTTTTGTTTTTCTTTAAGTTGGGTTCCGTAATCTGTTTCCCTTACTCTTTTTCTACCATTTTCACCTGGTGGATAGGGCCTGTCTTGGAGTGCTTTATCACCTTTTCTATTTTCAAAAACATTGAAACCTATTCTCCTTGAGACTCTAACTCTAGGTCCTGTGTATCTAGCCATTATCCTCTTCTTCTTTTCTTTGGTCTACATCCATTATGAGGAGTTGGAGTAATATCCTTTATAGTTCCGACATCCATTCCCATATTTTGCAATGTTCTAACAGCAGTTTCTCTACCTGCCCCTGTACCACTGATAATTATGTCTAATTTTTGAACACCATATTCTGTAGCTCTTCTCACAGCTTCTTCAGCTGCAACCTGGGCCGCATAAGGTGTTGACTTTCTGGAACCTTTAAATCCTACGGAACCACCAGAAGTCCATACAATCGTTTCTCCAGATGGATTTGAAATATTAATAATGGTATTGTTAAAGCTTGCTTTTATGTGTGCAACTCCTGCAGGCACATTTTTCTTAACTTTCTTCTTAGTTTTTTGATCGGCCATTATTTCAACGCTTTCTTTTTACCAGCAATAGCAAATCTAGGGCCTTTACGAGTTCTGGCATTAGTATGTGTTCTTTGACCTCTTACAGGTAATCCTTTTCTATGTCTCAAACCTTGATATGTGCCTATTTCAGTTTTTCTTCTAATGTTTTGTGAAACATCTCGCCTTAGATCTCCTTCAACTCTAAAGTTAGCCTCAATATATTTTCTAATTTGAGCAACTTCATCATTTGTAAGGTTACTAACTCGAGTGCTTGGATCTATTTTTAAATCTGTACAAATATCTTTTGCCCTTTTTGCACCAACACCATGGATATATCTTAGTGATGCAATAACTCTTTTTTCTCTTGGAATGTCTATACCTGAAATACGTGCCATTAAAACTTAACCTTGCCTCTGTTTGTGACGAGGATTTCTTTTATTAATAACATAGAGCTTGCCTTTTCTTCTAACGATTTGATCGTTAGGGCCTCTCTTTTTAATACTTGATTTAACTTTCATTTATGTCTCCAAATTATCCTACCTCTTGTGGGATCATAAGGTGAAACTTCCATCTCAACTGTATCCCCAGGTAAAATTCTTATGTACCTCATTCTCATTTTTCCCGACACATGAGCCAATATTTCTGCACCACTTTCAAGTTGCACCTTAAAAGAGGCGTTTGGCAGAGTCTCCATAACTGTTCCTTGAACTTTAATTATGTTTTTTTCGTTTTCTAC
>CEOC01008605.1_pt1 | contig 12183 bp, 8 predicted proteins | sample 356191 | NCBI WGS metagenome assembly CEOC01 (sample SAMEA2619952, study PRJEB7988) | marine metagenome | biome: marine biome (ENVO:00000447); feature: deep chlorophyll maximum layer (ENVO:xxxxxxxx); material: "saline water (ENVO:00002010), including plankton (ENVO:xxxxxxxx)" | depth 17 m
TAACTGTTAATACTAACTATTCTCAAGAAAATAACTTTAAAAAAAACTTAATCTCCAATATGTTAAAGGCTATCGATTCACATAATCAAATAGCATTTGAAATGTTTAGAAGCGAGAGGAATAAAAATGGAGAGTTCATTGAAGGAAAATTCTTTGCTAAACTACAGAGTAATCCTTATAAAATTTATGCTAAAATGGAAGCTCCAAGAGAGGGTGCAGAAATACTATATAAAAGTGGGGAGAACGAAAATAAAGCACTAGTTAATCCAAATTTTTTCCCTTACATAAGCCTTAGCTTTGACCCAAATGGAAGTTTATTAAAATCAGATGGTCACCATAATATAAAAGAAGCAGGATTTACTTTATTTTCTAAAATGTTCAAAACACATATAAAAAATTACGGAGAAGCTTTTTATGATTTAGTCTCTTATGAAGGTAAATTTATTTGGAATGAAAGAAAATGTCATAAAATCACAATCGAATATTCAGATTATAGAGAAATTAAGTATAGCTCTAAAGGTAACGAAAACTTATATGATATTGCAGAAAAAGAGATGATTAATGTAGCTAAACTAAGGTTTTTAAATCCAGATATAAATGACACTAAAAAAATTGATAAAGGCCAAGTGATTTCTATAACGAGTCTTTATTCAAAGAAATCTGTTTTATATATAGATGAAGAAAATTATTTCCCTATATACCAATTAATATACGATGAAAATGGACTTTTTGAAAAATATATTTACACTAAATTAATTTTGAATAAAGAAATACAACCTGAAGAATTTAATAGAGATTATAAAGAGTATAATTTTTAACTTAAATAAATATTCTGAATTATAATTATTTTACTTTTGCCTCATGCAAATTCAAATTCTTAAATCTAAAATACATCGAGTTAAGGTAACAGGTGCTGATTTGAACTATATTGGAAGCATTACCATAGATAAAGACTTAATGGAGGCTTCTAACTTAATTGCTGGAGAGAAAGTTCAAGTAGTTAATATTAATAATGGAGAAAGAATTGAAACATATGTAATTCCTGGCAAAAGAGGAAGTGGTGAAATTGCTTTAAATGGTCCAGCTGCTAGAAAAGTTGCAAAAGATGATATAGTTATTATTATTTCATATGCAACTTTAGATTTTGAAGAAGCTAAAACATTTGAACCAACTGTAATTTTTCCAAATGAAACAAATAATTCTCTTATATAAAACACTTTATCACTACTTATTTTTATTAAAAAAATCAATCTAATCATTTCTGCATTAATTTAACTGCATGAAAAGAAGAGACTTTGTAAAAATTGGAGGGTTAGGAACTACGGCTTTAATTATTGATGGGTGCAAGGCTAAAGGCAATTCTGAAAAAAAAGAGATTTTACCATTACCTCATCTCAATCAAGTAAAAGTTATATCTACTTGGAATTCAGGAATTAATGCAAATAAAACAGCAATAGAAGCTTTAAAAAATAATAAGTCTGCATTAGACGCTGTTGAACTAGGACTAAACGTCATTGAATCTGATCCAGAAAACACAAGTGTTGGAATTGGTGGTTTGCCTGATGAAAATGGAAATGTTACGCTTGATGCATGTATCATGGATCATCAATTTAATTGTGGATCGGTAAGCTATATTCAAAATATTAAGAACCCCATTTCAGTTGCCAGAAAGGTAATGGAAGATACTCCTCATGTGATGTTAAGTGGTAAAGGAGCTTATAATTTTGCTATTTCAAAAGGTTTTAAACACGCCAATTTATTAACAGAAACATCCAAAGAAAGTTGGGAAGAATGGAAAAAAGAAAACAACTCTAATCTTCCTGCAATAAATCACGAAAATCACGATACTATAGCTATGATTGCTTTAGATCATAAAGGTAATCTAGCTACTGGTTGTACAACAAGTGGATGGGCATATAAAATGGAAGGTAGGGTTGGTGACTCACCAATTATTGGTTCTGGTGTATATTTAGATAATGAAGTTGGTGCTGCGTGTGCAACTGGATTAGGTGAAGCGATAATAAAAATTTGTGGCAGTCATGCTATTGTAGAATTAATGAGAAATGGAGAGACCCCTGAACAAGCTTGTAAAATAGCCATTCAAAGAATTAAAAATTCTAATAAAGATTTAAAAGATTTACAAGTAGGGTTTATTGCAATGAATAAAAAAGGCGAAATTGGTTCATATAGCTTATATTCAGGCTTTAATTATGCATATCAAGATATTCAAAGATCTAAACTTATTGATAGCCAATACGATTTTGAATGGAAAGGTTAAATTTCTTTTCGTTTTATGTTTTTCATTTTTTTTAGTTAGCTGTCAGAATAAATCAGATGGTAATTTTATTGCCAATACATCTATCATCCCTAAACCCCAGTTAACTCAACTTAAAGAAGGTTATTTAGAAGCTTCTGAGTTTATAATAAATGAGAATTCTAAGTTCGTAGATCATATTAATTTTTTTGAAAATCAATTTCAAAATTATTCTCAAAAAAAAGGTAAATATATTAAAACTGGAATCGGAGAAAACTTAATTGTTAATATTAATAATGAAGGCTTACAAATAAAGGGGAATTATAAATTAAAAGTTGATGAAGAAAAAATATTAATAGAGGGAGATCAAAAGGGAATATTTTATGGATTTCAAACTTTGTTCCAATTGATTCTACTTAACAACGAAAATTTTAAAGAAAATTTTAAAATTCCATGTCTAAAAATTCAAGATTCTAGTTCATTTAGTCATAGAGGTTTTTTAATGGACTGCTGTAGACATTTTTTTTCTATAGAAACTATAAAAAAATATATTGATTTATTGGCATTTTATAAAATGAATGTTCTTCATTGGCATTTAACTGAAGACCAGGGTTGGAGAATTGAAATGGAAAAATATCCTAAATTAAATAGTATTGGTTCTTTTAGAAAAGATTCTTTAGGATTATATGGTGGCTTCTATACCAAAAATGAAATAAAAGAGATTGTAAATTATGCAACTGAGAGATACATTGAAATAATTCCTGAAATTGAACTTCCAGGACATTCAACTGCTGCCATAGCTTCCTATCCATATTTGTCATGTGAGCAGAAACCTGTTAAAGTTGCTAATACTTGGGGAGTTTTTAAAGATATTTACTGTGCTGGAAATGATTCTGTCTTCCTATTTTTAGAAAATGTTTTTGACGAAATAGTTGATTTATTTCCAAGTAATAGGATTCATATTGGCGGGGATGAGGCCCCTAAGTTCAGATGGGAAAATTGCAAGAAGTGTCAAAATAGAATGAAAAATGAAAATTTACCTGACGAACATGCACTTCAAAGCTATTTTATTGAAAGGATTGCAGAAATTTTAGCTAAAAAAAACCGATCAATAATAGGTTGGGATGAAATATTAGAAAGTGAAATTAGTAGTGAAGTAAGTATTCAATCATGGAGAGGTTTTTTTGGAGGTGTTGAGGCTGTAAAACAAGGGAAAAAAGCTATCATGTCTCCTACCTCACATTGTTATTTTGATTATGAAATTGAGTCGATAGATTTAGAGAAAGTTTATAGTTTTTCCCCAATTCCTAATGGATTAGACTCTATTGAAGAAACATTAATTATCGGAGGAGAATGTAATTTATGGTCTGAAAGAATTCCAAACGAGAAAGAATTAGACTGTAAGTCATTTCCTAGATTGCTTGCCATGAGTGAGGTATTATGGAGAAATCCTAAAAAAAACTATGTAAACTTTCAAAAAAGAGTCGAATCTCATTATCCAATATTGGATGTTCTAAATGTAGATTATGGTATAGAATCTACTCCAGCAACAATAAAGTTAGAACATTCAAAAAAAACTCATGCTGTAATTGAAACAAAAGTTAAAAATTTGAAATATTTTTTTCATTGGGGAGATGATAGTCTAAAACCATTAAATAATAATAAAACTATTGTAAATAGTTCAGGAATTTTAAATATTCAGGCATTTAAAAATCAGCGAAAGTATGGAGAAGTAATTCAACAAAAAATTTCAATTCATAAAGGAATTGGCAAAAGTGTGGAGTACAAAAATTTTTTTAGCGAATACTATAAAAGTGATGGAGTAAAAACTCTAACCGATGGAAAACTTGGTAGCTTAAACTTTAAGGATGGAAATTGGCAAGGCTTTTTCGGATCTAATTTTGAAGTGGTCCTAGATTTAGATACCATGACCTCATTAAATAGTATATCCATCAATTTTTATCAGTACATCAACTCTTGGATTGTTATCCCAAAAAACATTCAACTTTACAAATCAACAGATCAAAAAAAATGGACTAAAGTAAGGACATTAGAAGGTTTTTCAGAAATTAAAAAAAGAGGAAAATTTATTAAAGAAGCTATTTTTCAAGATTTAAAAATCGAATCAAAATTCATAAAAATAATTGCTGAGAATTTTGAGGAATTACCTTCTTGGCATGAAGCAGCAGGTTCAAAATGTTGGATATTTACTGATGAAATAATAATAAGATGATTTTAGAAGCTTGCGTATCTTCCAAAGAGGGCTTAATATCTGCTGAAAAATTTAATATTCAAAGAGTTGAAATTTGTGAAAATTTAGAATTAGATGGCTTAACCCCTTCATTACAACTTCAAAATATTGGAAGACTTGAATTTAAAGGATCTAAATATATTATGATCAGACCTCATGCTAATGGTTTTTTTTATAATTCAAAGCATTTTCAAGAAATGAAAGATTCAATACATATTGCCAAAAATTGTGGGGCTGAGGGTGTTGTTTTTGGAGCTTTAAAAAATGGAAAGATTGATTTTAAAGTAAATGAAGAATTACTTCATACAGCTCAGCAATTAAATTTAAAATGTACATTTCATAAAGCCATAGATATGTGTAATCATATAAAGCAAAGTTTAATAGAGATATCTGAAATGGGATTTGATTGGGTACTTACTTCTGGAGGTAAAAATAATGCAGAGCTAGGAATAAAAAATTTGATTTCTATGGCTAATATTCCCAACAGAAAAGTAAAGATTCTTGTGGGTGGAAGTATTTCGCCAAGTAATTGCCAAAAGTTTAAAAATATTGGGATAGATGGTCTTCATTTTAGTATAGATAAAAACAAAATAGTAAATGAAGATAAGATTGAAGCTATTTTAGAGAAAATCTAACTTTCAATTTTTAATAATTAATATTCAACTAATAAACTGAAATTTCATCAAAAAACAACCAACTAGTTCCACCGCTACCCAAATGCCAAGGTGGGCATAAACCATAATTCTTAGCTTTAACTTTAACATATCTTGCTTTAAATGGCTTTATTAATTTTTGTTCGAACTGTTTTATTACAGATTCAGATGTATTATCCGGGATGGAGTGATTTAAAGAACAAATTTCCTCAAAATTTTTACCATCTAAAGAACCTAAAAATACTACTTCTTTTGGAAGCCATATCCATGATCTAACGTCTTGAATAGCACCAATATTTAAATATCTTATATCCTCAATAACCCCTAAATCTACAATAGATTCAAAATCTTCTCCATAGAAACCTTGCCATCTTCCAGTTAAATAATTATTGGGCCCTTTTAATCCATCAACTAATGCTTTATCTCCACCTGCATCATACTGATTACTGTAAGGAGTTTTTAATTTAATTGTTCTTTGTTGATTGAACTTTAAGAAGTAGGCAGATTCTACTTTGCTTACTTTTTCACCATACTGAGAATAGCAATAAATAGTATCAGTTTTATTTAAATAAAAAGAAGAAGAATAAACTTTAAAATCTAAATCAGAAGATTTCCTGTAGAATAACTTTTCTTTACTTCCCCCCTCAATTTTTACTTTAATAGAATCTTTAAAAGTATTAGAATTAGCAATAATTCTTGGTATTTTCAAAATATGAAGATTATCATTTATCTCAGTATTATAAAATTCATCACATTCCCATTTATCATTAGAATTTTTAGTCTTATTTATAGATAAAATTCCACCTTTGAGAATTTCATTAATATGTAAATAATTTCTATTTAATTTTTCTCCATTTAGTGTTACATTATTGATGTATATACATTCTGAATCGTTAGTATTGCTAGCAATTCTAAAATGATTTCCATTTTCTAAGTTAATGGTTACATCTTTAAAAATTGGTGTTTGAATTATATAATATGGATCTCCTGGGTTAGAATCAAATAGACCAATTGAACTTAAAACATACCAAGCAGACATTTGCCCACAATCTTCATTTCCAATAATTCCTGTTGGCTGTGTAGAATACATTTCATTTAAAATATTATTTACCATTTTTTGAGATTTGATTGGATTACCAACCATATTGTATAAATAAGCCATGTAATGGCTGGGCTCGTTTCCATGGGCATATTGTCCAATTAAACCAGTTATGTCAGCTTGATTTCTTCCTTCTAGAGTAGAGTTAACAGTAAATAAATCATCTAACTTATCTTGAAATAATTGTTCTCCCCCATGTAAATTAATTAACCCCTTCATATCGTGAGGAACAAAAAAACTATATTGCCAAGAATTGGCTTCTGTGTAGTTATAATTAACTTCAGATGGGATAAAACCAGACTTCCAATTTCCATTTGTTTTAGGTTGCATTAGCCCAGTGTTTTTATTAAATAGATTTTTGTAAGACTGAGATCTATTAATATATTGTGCTGCACAACTAGAATCATTTAAATATTCTGCCATTTTATAAATACACCAATCATTATAGGAATACTCCAATGTTTTAGAAACAGATTCTGGCTCTTCAAAAGATGATATATATCCTCTGTTTTTAAACTCTGGAATACCTAAAGTTTCTCTATTAGAAACATGTTTCATAGCGTCAAACAACTTATTATATTTAGGATATTTAATTCCTTTTACATAAGCGTCAAGAATTACTGAAACCACATGATACCCAATCATACAACCTGTATAATTTGCACACAATTCCCAAATGGGTAGTTGACCACCATAATTGTATTGATTTAAAAATGTATTAAGAAAAGCAGAGGTTTTATTTCTCTCAATTAAGTTAAATAAAGGGTGAGTGGATCGAAAGGTATCCCAAAGAGAAAAAACTGTGTAATTAATTAATGAATCACTATGAACTTCCATATCTGTTGATCGAAAATCACCATTTATATCACTGATAATATTAGGTGCAATCATAGTATGATACATAGCTGTGTAAAAAATTTCTTTTAAAGAATCTTTATCAGTAGAAACCTTAATTTTTTGTAATTGTTGATTCCATATGTTTTTAGAATTGGTTTTATATTTATGAAAGTTCCAATCCTTGGCCTCAGTATTTAAATTCTCCTTTGCATTTTCTTCACTAACCATTGAAATTCCCACTTTTACCATAAGTTTATCATCTTTCAAATTATTAAACCTTAGAAATACTTTAGTAGAATTGGCATCTTTATTTGTAAAGGATTCAAAATTTTCTGAGAACTCCATATAGAAATAAAAATGTTGTTCATTCGCCCAAGATTTTGAAATTCTTTTTCCAGATATTTCTTTAGAATTTCTAATATCTAAACTCCAATCAAGGAGAATATCTCTATGCTCTAAATCTAAAACTATACTTGGACTTAAATTTTTATTATTAAAAGTATACTCGTGAAGCCCTACTCGTTCAGTAGTAGTTAATTTACATTTAATATCATATTTATCTAACAAAACTTCATAATATCCTGCAGATGCCAATTCATTTACTTTTTTAAAAGTTGAGCTATAATTATTAGATGAATCATTTAAATACCCATTATTAAAACAAATATCTCCCATAGTTGGCATTAATAAAAGATCACAATAATCTCCTATTCCAGTGCCACTTAAATGAGTGTGACTGAATCCATAAATGATAGAGTCAGAATAATGATAACCTGAGCATCCGTCCCAGCCTTCTATTCGAGTATCAGGACTTAATTGTACCATACCAAATGGCATGGTTGCCCCGGGAAAAGTATGACCGTGAGCACCTGTCCCAATAAAAGGATTTATATAATTAGAAAAATCTTCTTTATTATTGGAACAACTAAAAATAAAAAGACTAAAAAATATTAAATATATATTTTTCATTTACTGAAAATTATAAAACTAATTTTGTTTAATGACCTACTTTATCTGTTGAAGATTCCCAATTAACTCCCTGTAATTTTAATTTTTTATTAACCGTCCATGCAAATAAAAATAGGTAGGCAAAACAAACAACACCCACCCAATAAGAATGTTGAATCCCTAATAAATTATCACTAGCAAGGGCGCCTTGTAATGTAGAAATAAATCCTCCACCCATAATCATCATAATCAATAAACTAGAAGCTGTATTGGTTTTTTCTTTCAAACCAGCAATTCCCAAAGTGAAAATACATGGCCAAAGTGTGCTACAAAATAAGCCCACAGCAATAAAGGCAAAAACACTAATAATCCCGTTAGCAAAAATACCTACTAGCGTCGCCAAGATTCCAATTGCAGAATAAATCATAATTTGATTAACTGGATTTCCTTTGCTTATCTTGTCAGCGATTATAAGTAGGAAAACTAGAGCAATGTAGGGAAGAAATTGTTGCATTCCATATCCAGCAATCCAATTTACAAAGAGAAATATTCCAAATGCTACAAATGGAAGTATTAAACCTAAAATAGATTTTAATTTATTAGAAATATTAAAGGCCCCTGCAGCAGAAGTCCATCTACCAATCATTAAACTTGCCCAAAATAAAGAAACAAATGGAGCCACACCACTTTCCTCAGTACTAAGTTCTTGTTTCATAAACTCTGGAAGGTTACTTGCTGTTGAAACTTCAACACCTACATACAAAAAGATGGCTATCATCCCCAAAACTACTTGAGGATATTTAAGAGTTGCTAAAATATTTCCACTATTATTACTTTCATTTTCCTCACCTAATCGATCTGGCACAGATGAAAACTTAAATAAGATGGCAGCTATTACAAATGCAGCTCCTAAGAAAAGATATGGAGTCTGAACAGATTGTAAATTTAAGTTAGTTTCACCTGATGAAAGACTTCCAAAAATAGCAAAGGAGACAATAACTGGTCCAATAGTAGTGCCTACGTTATTAATTCCTCCTGCTAAACTCAAACGCATATTACCTTTTGATGGATCTCCCATTTGAATAGCCAAAGGATTAGCAGCAATTTGCTGTAAAGAGAAACCTAATCCTACAATAAATAATCCTGTTATCAATAAAGGAAACGATTCATTATTAGAGGCAGGAATAAAAAGAAGTGTTCCCAATGCAGAAATTATTAGACCTAATGATAAACCATTTCGATAACCAATAACATTAAGAATGTCCTTCTTAATAAAAGAAGATATTCCAAAATATAAAAGAGATCCTACTGTGTAGGCAATGTAAAAAGCTAAAGAAATTAGCTGAGACTCTAGTTGGCTTAGGTTTAAAGCCTTTTTAAAAACTGGGATTAATATATCATTACTTGCAGCTACAAAACCCCAAAAGAAAAAGATTGAAATCAAGGTAGTAAAAGCGCCTAAATTTGTTTTTTTATTCATAAAATTAATTTACTTAAAATATTGATAATAGTATCATCAAAAGATGATTTTATTCAAACTTTTTAAAATTTCTACCCTGTATTAGTGTTTTTGTTTAATATTTTGATATATTTGTTAAACATGTATTTAACTCATCTTGATTAACTTTCAATATATTCTGAAATGTCTAATAATAAAATAGTTAAAGGTTTTTCTAAATTATCTAAAGAAGCCAAAATAGAATGGATAACTAATGAATATTTAAATGGCGACGATCAATATATAAAGTTTCTAAAAAGTTATTGGCATAATGACTCTAAAGTTCAAAAAATTCATGATGAGTTTATAGAAAATACTATCACTAACTTTTACATTCCATTTGGAGTAGCTCCCAATTTCTTAATAAACGGGAAAGTTTACTGTATTCCAATGGCTATTGAAGAAAGTTCGGTTGTAGCTGCAGCTTCAAAAAATGCTGCTTTTTGGATGAAAAGAGGTGGGTTTAAGTCAAAAGTGATTTCTACTACAAAGATTGGCCATGTTCATTTTGCCTGGTACGGGAATTTTAAGGTTCTTAAAAAATTTATCAGCTCTATAAAGCATAAGTTTTTTGAAGAATCTCAAGAAATGACTAAAAATATGAATGAAAGAGGTGGTGGGATTTTAGATATTGAAGTCATTAATCGAGCAGATTTAGAACCCAACTATTACCAATTGCAAGCAAAATTTGAAACTTGTGATGCAATGGGAGCCAATTTTATCAATAGCTTATTAGAAAAGTTTTCTAAAATATTAGAGAGAGAACTTCATCAAAGTAATCTTACTAAAAAGGAGAAAAAAATTATTATTATTATGTGTATTTTGAGCAATTATACACCTGAATGTATTGTAAGATGTGAAGTAAATTGTTCTGTAGATGACTTGTCTGATGATCCAAATGTGAATAGCATAGAATTTGCAAAAAAGTTTCAGCAAGCTATTCATGTAGCTAATATAGAACCTTACAGGGCTACCACACATAATAAAGGGATATTTAATGGCATAGACGCAGTTGTCATTGCTACAGGAAATGATTTTAGAGCTGTAGAAGCTTGTGGCCACACTTATGCCTCTAAATCGGGACAGTACAAAAGTTTAACGAATGTGGAGATTAAAGATGGGAAGTTTAAATTCTGGATAGATCTTCCAATTGCAGTAGGTACAGTTGGCGGATTAACTTCATTACACCCAATGGTTAAGTTTTCACACCAACTTTTAGGGAATCCTAATGCTGAAAAATTAATGGAAATAATTGCAGCTGCAGGTTTAGCACAAAATTTTGGAGCTCTGCGTTCCTTAGTTACTACAGGAATTCAAAAAGGTCATATGAAAATGCACTTATTGAATATTTTAAATCAGTTAGAAGCTAGTAAAGAAGAAATTGAAAAAATAAAAGAGTATTTTAAAGATAAAGTAGTTGAACATAGTGCAGTAGTAAATTTTTTTAATGAACTAAGAAAAATGAAAAAAGAAAAATTTATCAATAAAGAAAATTGAAAAAATTTCACTCTAACGGAAAACTACTGATTACTGGTGAATATCTTGTTCTAGATGGTGCATTATCACTTGCTGTACCCTGTGTATATGGGCAGTCTTTAAATTTTTTAAATCATAACAACCCTACTTTAAATTGGAGAAGTTTCGATAGTAATGGCTCCCTTTGGTTTGAATCTGATTTTAAATATGATTCATTAGATATTTTAAAAACCAGTGACTCTGATACTGTTAACTGGATTCAAAAAATATTAAAAGTTGCTTCTAAAATATCAAATAAAAAAATAAGAGGATCTATTTCATGCTATCTTGATTTTCCAAATAATTGGGGATTAGGTTCAAGCTCTACATTACTTAATAACATTTCTCAGCTATTTGAAATTGACCCTTATGAATTACATTTTTCAACTACAAATGGAAGTGGATACGATATTGCATGTGCTTCAAATAATAATCCAATAACTTACCAACTTATTAATAAAAAGCCTCACTCTGAAATGATAAATTGGATTCCTAATTATAAAGATGATATCATCTTTGTTTTCTTAAATAAAAAACAAAAAAGTAACTTAGAAATTAAACGTTTTCAAAGATTAAAAAAAGATATTGAAGTTGTTAATAAAATATCAACAATTACAGAAAATATAATCAAATCTAAAACTTTAGAAAATTTTGAGAATTTGATTAATCAACATGAAGAAATTATGGAGAATCATATAGGAATTGAAACTATAAAAAAGAAATATTTTTCTGATTTTAAAGGCTCTATAAAATCCCTTGGAGCTTGGGGAGGAGACTTTGTTATGGCTACTAGAAATGATAAAAATTATTTTTTTGAAAAAGGATATAATACCATATTCTCATTTAAAGAATTAATTAAAACATCACCACTAAAAATTGCGTCTTGATTTTTGATAAATTAAAATACAAACCTATTAACATGCTACCTGTGTCTGGCAAAATTACTTCTGTTAGTCCATCAAATATTGCCTTAGTAAAATATTGGGGAAAGAAACCCGTTCAAATACCCACTAATCCATCCATTAGTTTTACTTTAAAAAACTGTCACACTCAAACATCTATTTCTTTTAAAAAATCTAAATCTTTTACATTCGATTTTAAAATAGATGGAAAATCAGAAAAATCATT
>CEOC01168731.1_pt1 | contig 12122 bp, 9 predicted proteins | sample 356191 | NCBI WGS metagenome assembly CEOC01 (sample SAMEA2619952, study PRJEB7988) | marine metagenome | biome: marine biome (ENVO:00000447); feature: deep chlorophyll maximum layer (ENVO:xxxxxxxx); material: "saline water (ENVO:00002010), including plankton (ENVO:xxxxxxxx)" | depth 17 m
CATAAAGCTGAACCGTGGTATAGCTGGAATGGACATGTTCACCCAATTATTCTTCTATTAGCTATCGGTTTGATATATCAAGGATACATTCGATTCGACAGTGCCGTAAAAAAATCTTCCACTCAGTTGGAGCCAATGTCATGAATGCAACGCAAAATAATAGATCTGAGATGCTTCACGCTGAAGTTAATGTTCTTTTGGACACCTTCAGAAGACTTCTCCGCAGGCGGGCTCGTACAAACCTGGAAAAATTGACAATAAAAACACATCCTGCTGACCTTGCACTTTTATTCCGCCACTTTTCTGATGAAGAACGACTGCAAATATTTATCATTATCCAAAAAACTGAAATAGTTGGCGAATTTTTGACAGAATTAGATGAATCCATTGTGCAGACACTTCTGGAACCTCTCGAAGCTGAGCAAGTTTCTGTTCTCCTCGAAGAAGTAAGTTCTGATGACAGAGCCGATATTTTAAACTTACTACCTGAAGAAAAGGCAAACAGTGTACTAAAAGCTTTCGACAGAGAGGAATCTGAAGAACTGGAAGAACTCATGGCATATGCCCCCGACACGGCGGGGGGCATTATGTCTGTCGATCCGTTTTCCTTGCCTGAAAGCACAACTGCCAGCGATGCTGTAAGTCATATTCAATCGTCCGAAGATGCTGAAATGGTATTTTATCTTTACGTCACTGACGAAAACGATAAATTGACTGGTGTAGTCTCCCTACGTGATCTTGTGGTCGCACCTTCGAATGCATCGCTGAAATCCATCATGAGCCCAAATGTTGTGTCAGTTACTACCGATACAGATCAAGAAGAAGTTGCTCATCAAGTATCACAATACAACTTGCTGGCGATACCGGTAGTGGATGCAGATAATACACTCTTGGGAATTGTTACGGTGGATGATGTTGTGGATGTCATCCGGGAAGAAGCTACAGAGGACTTTCTTCAGATGGCCGGTGTAGGTAAAGATCGTGAAATTTTGATGAAATCCACATGGGAAAACGCTCGTCTTCGCCTACCGTGGCTCTTTGCCAGCTGGATCGGCGGGACCGCCGCAGCCTACATCATCGGTTGGTATGAACATACACTGACGAGCATGGTAGCATTGGCGGCTTTCATCCCCGTGATCGTGGGGATGGGTGGTAACATCGGTACGCAATCCTCCACAATCATCATACGCGGATTTGCCACAGGAAGAGTTCAGCTTGTTCAGGTGGGAAAGATAATTCTCAAAGAAATACGTGTGGGTGTTCTGCTGGGAGTCTTTTACGGAATCCTTCTCGGTATTGTCGCTTATCTCAAATTTATCGATGATATAGGTGACCCTGTAAGTCTCGGACTAGTAGTCGGATTGGCAATCTTCGCCTCAATGCTGATTGCGACTTCAATCGGAACATTAGTACCTATCTTCCTGAGGCGGCTTGACATAGACCCCGCTATCGCTTCTGGACCTTTTGTTACAACGTCAACAGATGTTCTCGGTATTTTACTCTATTTCATCATCGCTAACTCACTACTTCATACAATCTAGAGAATTTTGCTGGGGACACTATTCCTAGTTATCATCGGCCTTTACTGCGCCGCACTTCTGTTCTTTTTTGCCGGTTTGTTCAAAAAAGAGTGGGCGAAATCAGACCAAAAGCCCTTTGTTTCAATTGTTATTCCTGCAAAAAATGAGATGGAGAATATTGGCCGTATTCTAAGTGATTTGACGAAACAGACATATCCGGCAGATTCCTATGAGGTTGTTGTAATTGATGATGAGTCTTCTGATGATACAGTAAGAATAGTCAACGATTTCATTGGTTATATTCCAAATCTCCAACTTTTGAGCAGTGAAGGTGTTGAATCTTCTCTTCGATATAAAAAACGTCCTCTCGATCTCGGCATCCGTAAATCTCACGGAGAAATACTTCTATTAACCGATGCGGATTGCACTGTTTCTACCAACTGGATTGCATCAATGGTTTCCTCTTTTACGGAGAATGTGGGGATGGTAATCGGTTACTCAGAGGCTTCTCCTGTGAACACAATCACTCAGAAATTGGAAGCGTTGGACTTCCTAATGCTCTTGAGTGCCGCTCGAGGATCTGCCGCACTTGGGGAGCCTTACGCATGCACAGGTCAGAATATAGGTTACCGACGAAAGGCATTCGATGAAGTGGGCGGATTTTCTACATTCGCTTCGCAAGTTGGCGGAGACGATACATTGTTAATGCAGCAGATTAAACGGAAAACATCGTGGCAAATTGTCTTTTCCCAAGATCCGGACAGTTTTGTGAAAAGTACTCCTCAGGATACTTTATGGGGCTTCATCACACAACGAATCCGATGGGCAGCAGATACGCTTTTAGTTTGGAAAACAGACCCACTTTTCTTCGGCATTATTGTAGTAACATTTTTGGCTAATCTCCTTTCGTCTATCTTCCCGTTCATGTTATTAAACAATCCTGCTCTGTCCATGATCTTATTAGGCTTACTGGCAAAACTCTTTGTTGAGGGAGCAGTTATGTTTAAAGGGACAACAATCTTCAATCGTCAAGAACTTAGGGTTGTCTTTCTATTGTGGTTCTTTCTGCAAATTCCTTATGTTGCTTTTATGGGACTTCTCAGTTTCTTTGGTAATTTGCTTCCGTGGGGAGGGAGACAAACCCGATGATTTTGCTCACAATCATCACCACTCTCTATTTTCTATTGTTGATCTGGTTTGCCATGGGTCTTCTACTGAAAGACAAAAGTGACGTCGAGGGGAAGACTGTCTGGAACCCTAAAGTTTCCATACTCATCGCTGTTCGAAATGAAGAGAACACAATTGGAAAACTTTTGGAACAGCTGAGGCATCAAGATTATCCTTTTGACAAATTTGAGATCATTGTAGTGAATGACAGATCCACTGATTCCACCGGCACAATCATTTCTGAAAAGTGTGAAAAAGATGATCGGATCAAATACCTTGCAATCGACCAGGTACCCAATGGTTGGGCTCCCAAAAAATGGGCACTTAACAGTGCTGTCGAAGTGTCAAGCGGGGATATACTGCTTTTCACTGACGGAGATTGTACAGTAAAACAATCGTGGATTACCACGATGATTTCCCGTTTTGAAGATGATGCGATAGGAATGGTCGCAGGTCCCAGCCCACTTGAATCACCCAACTCTGGAATTCTGGGAGAAATGCTCCTCCTTGATTCTGTGGCTCAAGATGCTCTTTCTACCGGGGCAATGTCTCGAGGAATACCTCTGTCCTGCAGCGGTAGGAATCTTGCTGTCAGACGGAAAGCATTTGATGAGGTAGGCGGTTACGGTGAGACAAAAGGAGTGCTTTCGGGGGATGACGACCTTCTCATGCATAAATTGGCAAGCAGAGGGTGGATAATAAAGAACATTCTGATACCGGAAGCAACGGTTTCGAGTCCTCCACCTCCTACAGTTGGCATGTTCATCCGTCAGAGACTACGATTTGCATCTAAAGGGTTTATTTATTACGGAATGCAGGAAACAGGGTTTATTTTTCGGTTAATGCTCCCCTTTCTCTGGGCCGTTAACCTGTCGGTTATAACCGGACAAGTGGCAGCAATATGGACATTGAGGGCAGAATGGTTATTACCTTGGTTCATCAAAATAATGGCAGATGGAATTATTCTCGGTCTTACAAGCCGTCTCATGCAAAGACAATTTTCTCCGGTCCCATTTTTTCTGGCCGAAGTCTGGCACAGTTTATATATTGTAATGTTCGGTGCTTTAGGTCCATTACTTCCCGTTCAATGGAAAGGAAGAACTCAATAATATGTAGCCAGAAATGAGTTCTACAAATTGAGAATATGATTTCATAATAGGAGATTTTTTATGGAGCAGAAAAATCAAAATAAAACCAGGAAAACATTCAGAGAGCGAAAAGGGATGTTTATCGCTTTGGTACTTGTTCTTCTCCTTATTCCCCTTCTTATTTTCCTGGAAGTGCCAAAAGAGATTATAGCTTTTGTCACCTTAATCTTGGCTCTTCTCACAAAGGCATTAGCCGGTTTGGCGGCACTTATTGCTATGATACCTGTCATTGGACCTTTAATTGTAAATGTTCTCTCCATCCCCTTCTTCTGGCTCGTAAATGCACTGGGTTATTTTATATCCATACTGGCAATCAAAAAAGGGTATACAAGGCAGGTTATAAATTCTCGAGTTCTGACACTATCAGTACTAGTAGGAATCGTTATCGGGTATATATTAGGGAACTTACTCCCACTATTTTGAAGCAATGGGTTAGTTTTGAATTAATCAGTAAATCGAAAATAATCTTGGAGACTTCTTACTAATAATCTTTTACGCATCTGTGTCCGAATTCCTCTCACTACCGCTTCAGCCGCTGAAAGTGTAGTAATCGCCATGATCCCTTTCTGAATACACGTTCGTCCGATGGCTTCTTCATCGAATCTGGATCGTTCTCCCAGAGGTGTATTTATTACCAATTGAATCTCCCCATTCTTGATCCCATCTACCACATTCGGCCTTCCTTCCCCCACTCTAAATATGGACTTAGCCGGAATGCCGTTACGCTTCAATTCCCGTGCTGTACCAGACGTAGCTGTAATGTTGAAACCCATCTCAAATAGATCTCGGGCAATGGGAATCGCATTCATTTTATCCTGATCATTGACTGAAATAAACAGTTGTCCGCTTTCTGGTATTGCGTTGCCAGCGCTAATGGTCGCTCGTCGGAATGAACCTCCAAATGTGGACGATATTCCCATCACTTCCCCTGTAGATTTCATTTCCGGACTCAAGAAAATAGATTCTTCCGGGAATTTATTGAAAGGAAGTACTGCTTCTTTAACTGCAATATGTCTAATACCGTCCCACGGCTTCAAATCCATATCTTTCAATTTTTCACCTACTGCTAATTTCACCGCTATCCGGGCTAATGGGACATTCGTCGCTTTGCTCACAAAGGGAATCGTTCTGCTGGCTCTCGGATTCACTTCCAGTACATAGACCTGCTTATCTTTGAAAGCAAATTGAAGATTGATAAGTCCTTTCACGTTCAATTCCAAGGCGAGGGATTTCGTAATCCGTACGATGTCTTCCATGGCACGGCTGGTAATTCGATAGGGTGGCAGCACGCAAGCAGAGTCTCCGGAATGAATACCGGCTTCTTCAATATGCTGCATGATTCCACCAATGTGAACCGTCTCACCATCGCACAGGGCATCTACATCAAACTCAAAAGCATCTTCCAAAAATTCATCAATCAGAATTGGGTGTCCTTCTGTTACATCTGCAGACCTGGCGATGTAATCAATTAGCTGTTCTTTTGAATAGACGATTTCCATAGCTCGCCCTCCTAACACGTAACTGGGGCGTGCCAACACAGGAAATCCGATCCCTTCTGCAGCAACAACAACCTCTTCGAGCGTTCTGCCTGTACCGTACTTGGGACAGGTAATTTTAAGCTTATCCAGAATGGTGCCGAACTTCTCCCGATCTTCAGCAAGATCAATACTCTCCGGTGAGGTGCCGATAATGGGCACGCCGGCATCCGCCAAAGTCTTGGCAATTTTCAGAGGTGTCTGCCCGCCAAACTGTACCACCACTCCGTCCGGCTTTTCAAATTCTACGATGTTTAACACATCTTCAAATGTAACCGGCTCGAAGTAGAGGCGATCTACTAAGTCGAAATCTGTACTTACTGTTTCAGGGTTGCAGTTCACCATGATAGTTTTGTATCCAAGGTCTTGAAGGCCGAAAACCGCCTGAACACAGCAATAGTCAAATTCAATCCCTTGCCCGATCCGATTGGGCCCGCCGCCAAGTATCATAATCTTTTTACCGGCCAGCGGAGCTATTTCATTTTCTTCATCGTAAGTAGAATAACAGTACGGCGTTTGTGCTTCAAATTCAGCGGCGCAAGTGTCGACAACTTTGTAGGAAGGATGAACATTCTCTTCATTTCGTCTTTTACGGACTTCTAATTCGTTTTCTCCAAACATTCTTCCTATTTGCTTATCAGAAAAACCATTCTGTTTTAATTCACGTAAAGATATTTCATGCAATGTCTCAACATTATTCATAGAAGTTATTTGTTCAATTTGGTGTAAAAACCATGGATCAATCTTCGTCACATTGAAGAGATCATCAACTGATTCACCCTCCAGAAAGGCTTGACGTACTTTCAGCAATCGAAAAGCTGAGGCGTACCGCAAAGTGGACATATCCAATGGCCTTGCTCGACTCACATCCATGTCACCTTCAGCCGGTGGTTTCGGTTCCAATCCATCCAGTCCAACTTCAAGTGATCTAAAAGCTTTTTGCAAGCTTTCTCGAAATGTTCGTCCAATCGCCATCACCTCTCCCACGCTTTGCATCTGTACACCTAAACGGCCTGAAGCAGAAGGGAATTTACTAAAATCGAAACGAGGGATTTTCGTCACAACATAATCGATGGTCGGTTCAAATGCAGCTAAAGTTTTACCGGTTATATCGTTAGGAAGTTCATCTAATGTATAACCAACTGCGAGTTTTGCTGCTACCTTAGCAATTGGGAATCCGGTTGCTTTTGATGCCAGAGCAGATGATCGGCTTACCCTTGGATTCATTTCAATAATGATCATTCGACCATCATGAGGATTAACAGCAAATTGAACATTGGATCCGCCCGTTTCCACTCCTATAGTTCTAAGACAAAGTATAGCCCAATTTCGCATCTTCTGGTATTCTTTGTCCGTGAGTGTCATAGCCGGCGCTACTGTTACAGAATCGCCGGTGTGTACTCCCATGGGATCAACATTTTCTATGGAACAGATGATAATGGCATTATCCGCTCTGTCCCTGATGACTTCCAGTTCGAATTCCTTCCATCCAAGCAGTGACTCTTCCATCAGTACTTCAGTTATGGGGCTGGCGCTAAGTCCTTTCTCCAATAATTCCTGAAACTCTTCACTGTTGTAAGCAACAGACCCACCCGTACCTCCCAGCGTAAAGGATGGACGAATAATGATGGGAAAATTCATTTTTTTAAGCAATTCGTCAGCTTCCTCCCAAGAATGGACAAATCCACCCTTTGCCGTTTCTATACCTACAGCATCCATGGCTTCTTTGAATCTTTCACGATCTTCTGCTTTTTCGATGGCATCTACCTGAGCGCCGATTAGTTGTACACCATTCTTATTCAGAATCCCTTTCTGGTGAAGCTCCATAACCAGATTAAGCGCAGTTTGACCTCCGACAGTGGGCAAAATGGCATCCGGCTTCTCTTTTTCAATTACGGCTGTAACATAATCAGAAGTGATGGGTTCAATGTAGGTGGCATCAGCTAAGTCAGGATCTGTCATAATGGTTGCCGGATTAGAATTAACCAGGATGACGCGATAACCTTCTTCTTTAAGCGCCCGGGCAGCTTGAGTACCGGAATAGTCAAATTCGCACGCCTGCCCGATGACGATGGGGCCAGCGCCGGGAATTAAAATGGATTTTAGATCACTTCGTTTGGGCATTTATGTTATTCCAATAAATATTCATCTTTCAATCCTGTGTTGATCTGGTATTTATAAAACTCCATTGTAATCTTCCAATCCGACCAAAACTCATTGAGAAAACTCCTCCATCAGTTCCATAAACTGCTGAAACAGGTATCGGGAATCGTGTGGTCCGGGACTGGATTCCGGGTGGTATTGCACTGAAAACGCCGGAATGTTTTTACACCGAATTCCCTCTGAGGTGTTGTCATTAAGATTTAAATGAGTAGGTATCACATTATTTGGAAGACTATCTAAGTCTACCGCAAACCCGTGGTTCTGGCTGGTGATCTCCACTGATCCGGTTTCCAGGTTCTTTACGGGATGATTGATCCCCCGATGTCCAAATTTTAGTTTATATGTCTTCCCTCCCAGTGCTAATGATAAAATCTGGTGCCCAAGACAAATTCCGAAAATTGGTTTCTTTCCCAAAACAGTTTTCACCATTTCAACGGCATACTCGGCAGCAGCCGGATCACCCGGTCCGTTGGAGAGGAATACACCGTTCGGATTCCAATCCAATAAACTTTCGGCAGTCGTGGTTGCAGGGAAAACGGTCACATCACAACCGTGAGATGTCAATAGGCGGAGGATATTCCACTTCACACCAAAATCGATGCAAGCAACTTTGAATTTCGGCTCTATATCAAACTCGTCCTTATCCCACTTCCACGAATTATCACAGGTTACTCTTGGAACGAGATCCAATCCATTCATGGAAGGAACTTCTTTCAATTTTTCGGTGAGACTCTTCGTATCAGCCTCTTCCGTGGAGATGATTCCGTTCATGGCGCCTCGATCACGGATGTGTCTCGTAAGGGCACGAGTGTCAATTCCTTGAATGCCTACAATTTCCGTTTCCCTGAGGTAACCTCCCAGCGACTGTGTGGATCGATAATTGGACGGTACTTCCGTCTCTTCCCGCACCACAAATCCTGCCACCTGGATGTGAGCCGATTCAACGTCTTCACGGTTTACCCCATAGTTGCCTACATGGGGAGATGTCATTGTGACAATCTGCCCGCAGTAGGATGGATCGGTGAGTATCTCCTGATAGCCGGTCATTCCGGTGTTGAAGCAGACTTCGCCTCCTGTTTCACCTTCTGCTCCAAAACTCCAGCCACGGAACGAACGGCCGTCCTCCAGAAGCAGAATCGCCGGTTTTTTGTCACTCATTTCGTCCCCACTGTCAGTGACACAGTTCCAAAATTAAACCTGATGGTATGCACATCCCTGAATCCCACATCCTGAAAGAGCTGCCGCAATTGAGCGGCTGAGTGAAACGCTTCAATACTGTCAATGAGGTAGCGATAGGCCGGGAGCTTCTTGGGTATGAGTAGATTACCCAACGGCTTTACAATCAGTCGAAAGTAGAACCAGCTAAAAACTTTCATAGAACTGTTTTCCGGGCGGCAAAATTCCAGAAAGCCTAGGCGTCCCCCTGGTTTCAATACCCTCCGAATCTCACTCAGTCCCTGCCTCAAATCGAATAGGTTTCGTCCCACAAATCCCGCCACAGATCCGTCAAAAGTATCATCACTAAATGGGATATCTTCACCATCAGCAACAACCAATGATAGCCAGTCAGCATCATTCCCTGCTTTTAGTTTCATCTTTTCCAGCATTTCCGGTACAAGATCGAGTGCTGTAATTTCCACCTCTGTCTGTTTTCTCACAGCCAACCCAAAATCGCCTGTACCAGCGCCAAAATCAAGTACCTTGTCTCCTGATTTGAAGTTCAGAGCTTTGGCAGACTTCCGGCGCCAGCGAAAATCACTGCCCAGACTGAAAAGATGGTTCAACAAATCGTAGCGTGGGCTCAAAAGTCGAAACATATCCGCCATATCACTTTTCGATTCTATAAAAAAAGAGCCCCTGTAGTGGGGCTCTTTTTCAGAAGTTCTGATCTTGCTCAAGTTTTACAGTACCGTTCCCAGCCAATACCCCAGTACCAGTAGAATACCGACTGAGAAGTGAGTTCCGATAGTGGATACATTAACCATCAGCAGTTCATACGGAAGCTTTTGCCGGTCAGCATCTTCCTCTGCCCACCGCTGCAGCCAGTCACCGCCCATCTTCATAGCTTTTCGTGCCAATAAGAATGGAAGCATGGCGATGAGTACCCACGGTGTAGAGAAGTCCGCGTTCACAGCACCGGCAACGCCCAGTCCAAGGATAGAAAGAAACGTCAAATAGAGTGCTGCCTTATAAATAGCAAAAGGTTTGTTGTAGTTGGCAACATCGCCGCCTTCCGCTGATCTAACAATCCAAGTTCGCTTGCCGACGGCTCTGTCAGCGCTGAAATCCTGGAAGCCGTTGATAAAGAGGATCATGGCAACCATGATAGCTACCGGAATGGATGCCACCAAAACGGGAAGGAAGTTCCATTCCGCCGCCGGCATGAGCGCCTGTTTCTGCACATAGTGAGAGCCGAGAGCCATAACAGGACCGAATCCGAGAAATACAGCTATGTCCCCGAAACCGTGGTAACTAAGTCGAAATGGAGCACCTGTGTAGAATATCCCCAGAGCCACGCCGGTAATTCCAAACCAGAGGAGAGGACTAACCGCCAGGGGCGCACCGTGGAGTAGAGCGTTCAGGTTTAAACCGATGGCAATCGCTCCGGCAAACATCACAACTGCCAGGATGAACACTTTAGAGGGGGACATAAGTCCGGCTTGAATCATGCGGGAACCGCCGTTAAATGGACTGAACAGTTTGTTAGATTCATCGTTTCGCGTCACGTGATCGGAGTAGTCGTTGGCGGAATTCGTTCCGGCATGAGCGAGTATAGCACCCAGTAGCGTCCACCAGAATAGATTCCAATGGAAAGCGCCGAAGTTGTAGTATGCCACAGCCGCACCCAGCGTTACGGGGGCGATAGTCGCCGTGAAGAACGGCGCCCGGACAGCCCGGAGGTAGAGGCCTACTTTTCTTAGTGCACCTTTGATGATACTCCCCGCCAGAGACTCTTGATTTTCCGGGAACTCCCGCCACTCAAACTGGTTCTCGGCATAGAAATCCACATACTTGATATTTGTGGGTTTGATCTTGTAGTATCCGATCACCTTGTTCTTTTTCAAAAACTCATCTTCCATATATGTCTTGAAGGCTTCCGTCACTTCCAAGACCATCTTGTAAGCTTTTTCCACTTCTTCCGGATCCTTCACCTGCATGGCACGTCCTTCAATCTGAAGTTCTTTGATCCCTTCCGTACCGTCAGGTCGAACAACGCATTGTACCCGAGGGTTTACCCGTATCTGCTCAGCTTTTCGGGTGGGATTAAAGGTAAAGAAATAAATATCGAAACCGTCATGTGCAAAAAAGACATTCGCCGATGAAGAGTTCCCGCCAACTGATGTTCCCAATGTGAGGAAATTGGCTTCATCAAGCATCCCGAGAATCTTCTCATCGATTGTGTTATTCATATCGCCTCCTATACTCATACTACGTAAATTATCGAGGGCAAATTTATGGCGGGTGAATGACTCCCCCAAACTTAAAATCCCCATAATTAACCGAGGATTTCGACGAATAAATGAAGAAGACGTGAATATTCTGGTCTTACACGGACCCAACCTAAACTTGATAGGCGTACGTTCCGCACAGATTGGCGAACGGGTGACACTGGACAAGATCAATCGCGCACTCCGGAGAAAGGCCCGAGAGTTGGAAGCAACCCTTAAAATTCTACAGACGCACGACGTTGCCAAAGCCATCACCTTTCTCAAAAGGAACCGCAACCGGGCTGACGGACTCCTGCTCGCTCCTGGACCGTGGGCTCGCTGTCAGCACGATATTCTCGATACACTGAAATTTATCGAAACTCCCTTCACCGAAGTATTCTTCACGGAGGATTTCGATGCCGACCGGTACCAAGACGGCTCCATATTTACGAAAGATTCCAACGCCACCCACAGCGGGCATCCGCTGAAAGTCTATCCCGAAGCGCTGGCTGCGCTCTACGAAACCATCCATGGAGAATCCTCTGCAGATAAATAATTCCCACCTGTTACTCCTTGCCGGACTCCTTTACTTTTTCACCGGCTGCGCACAGCCGCCTCCTTCACAACCTGAAACACCTCCGCTTCCTGAAGAACAGGAGATCACTGCTAAGCAGGGGCCGATTGCGGAACCCGAACCTGCTCCTGAACCTGAGCGAGAAATCGTCCTCCCGCCGATTATTGTTCAGGACACCGTCTATGAAGAAATCATTCTTCCGCCAATCATCATTCAAGATACCATCCATGTAGAATATGTGGTCTTCCCAGGTACCTCATCTTCCTCCGACGACTTCTCATACCTGAGTGATCTGCAGCTTCTCTACCCCTGTAAAGGAGTCCCTCTACCAGAAGAATCTTGGCTGCTCCCGAATGCATCCCGGAGCTACCGCCACGGCATCCACCGCGGGATTGACTTTGTGGCCAACTACGGCAGTGAGATTAGGGCTGTTGCTAGCGGAACTGTGATTCGGGCTGACCACCATTTCCAGGAGTTCAATCCAGACTTTCGAGAACAATTACTGGCTGAAGCCGCAACAATCGGACGGACACCGTCGGACGTCTTTAACAATATTCTGGTGGGGCAGAGCGTCATCATTGATCACG
>CEOC01136280.1_pt1 | contig 12120 bp, 13 predicted proteins | sample 356191 | NCBI WGS metagenome assembly CEOC01 (sample SAMEA2619952, study PRJEB7988) | marine metagenome | biome: marine biome (ENVO:00000447); feature: deep chlorophyll maximum layer (ENVO:xxxxxxxx); material: "saline water (ENVO:00002010), including plankton (ENVO:xxxxxxxx)" | depth 17 m
AAGAGATTTTATGGATGAGTTAGAAGAAACTGAAAGTAGATCTAACTATAAGCCAAAAGTAGTTAAGTTATCTTCTGAAGATATGGAAACTATATACGACATTAATCGTTTATGGGAAATAGGAACATTCCGTTATATCCCAGAAGCCGTTGCGGAGAGGTTGTTATCTGATCATATTATCGGAAACTTCGGTAAATTAAAAGATGGTAATGTTAGTTTTGACACTATAGCCGACCCTGATAATCCTATATCTATACCTCATAATATTCTAACTCGTATGGGACTAGAAGTATTAAGGCTATATCTAATGGGAGTAGACCCCTACATGAGAGCAGTTGTTAGAAGAGTAATTACTTCTAACGGTGAAACTCTTCACCTTAAACGAATCATGTATGGAGTTTCCCATTCCGCAATCGCGCTTAACAACGATTACGAATTAGAAGACGACGATGACTTTGACTTTTCATCAACTGACGGTCTCGACTTCTAAAGTCTCTTCCTGTGCATATCCAAAGTCTACTTCGCAAGCACCGCCTGCACATGCAACTTCTCCGCTAAGATCGGTATTGTCACTAACTTCTAATACATCATCAAGATTAATGTTCTTTAGTTTTTCAAACATAACTTCGTATGTTTCCTTAGAACAGTCTTCGAATGGGGCTTGAACATAACTGCCTCCGTCATATGGTAGGACTGAAAGACCATTATAGTGTTCTCGATTATCCCACATCCAATCTCCTACATCTGACCACTCGCTTTCCTTTATAGAAACGGTTGCAGATACATTGTGACAGTTCTGTCCTTCTCTATGTCCAGGGACTACCCATTCTTTAGTTACCTTTTCTACTCTCTTTAAGAAATGAATAGCGGACTCGTTTCTATGAATTGCTTCTTCTGGTGCCTTTTGTGGAACGGAGATAACTGCTTGTGCAGTTGGGTTGAATCGTTCATCTTCTATAAGATCAGGATGATTTGTAGATAGGTAATTGTAAATCGCTTCATTTTTACCTACGCGAACTCTGCGTATGTAATGAGGGGCGTGCCAAGCATGAATACCACTGGATGTTCCAAGTGTCAGGGAAGTTGTTCCTGCTGGCTTTACACAAGTAGTCCTAGACGCTTGGTTAATCCCGATAAGACTCGCAACTCTAGCATTCTCATCTTTCACAACCATAGCGCCTCTTTCCATGTCAAGTCTTAGAACTGCACCTGAAGCAATACCAGTCATAGACACACCGATGAGGGCGTCTTTCTCTGTTGCTTCTTTCCAATCATCTCTAAGATAGTGGAAGTCAGTATAACCTGCTTGTAGTGTTGCAATAAAGGATGCAGCGCGACAGCGCTCATCATAATCTTCTTGCGAGGATAAGTCGGAAGCATTAATTTCCACCAAGTTACAGAACTGGAAAGGTCTTAGTGCAATTTCACAACAAGGGTTAGTTCCCCAATCTTTGTCATTAGTAAAGTAGAATCCTGGTTCGCCCGAACCGCTATCTTTTACTCTTTGCCAAATGGATTTGAAATCTTCTTCTTTGATTAGGTGTCGAAGTAATACTACAGAATTATTTGCCCGTCCTCTTTGAGGATTTAACTCCCACCAGTTACCTGCTTTCGCCGCAAGCATTTGGTCGTCGTTTGCGGAAAACAAACTAATCATGGCCGCACGACGAATGCCTCCTGCCAATACTGCATCTGCAATATGGCACATAATGTCATGGCATTCTATTGGTGTCAAGTTATCTCCGTTTGCTTTAGCAGAAAGAATACCATCTATTTTTAGTAATGCTTCCTTAAGTGGTTGGGGGCCTGGAGCCTTCCCTCCAGATGTTATCAACAATGCACCTTTCTCTCTAATGTCCGAGAAGTCAAATTCAACAGTAGACTTGAGTCCTCCAAAGTAAGACTTCATTAATATCTTTACTGCATCAGCCCATCCTTCTATAGAATCCCCAATGAGGAATCGTCGCTTTCGAGAAGGGTTAGGCTTCTGTATTTCTGGTAGTTTTCTAACATGGTGGTTTTGCACAGAGTAGCCTACGCCTGTTCCACCAAGAAGAAGAAACATAGTTTCACTAAATGCGTGCAAATCATCCACTGGCATGTATGCACAATTATAGATTCTATTTGGAGAAAGTTCTATTGGCTTTCCACCGAACTGCATGCTTCTCATGGAAGGTAAAATCTTCTTTTGCTTTACCAATTGGTATGCAGTTTTTATTTCTTTTTCAAGCGCAGGGTAGCGCTTTATGTGCATGTTCATGTTACGGTTTGAGAGTTCTTCCCAATTTTCTCTTCGTTGCTTTTCAGCATCGAATCTTGCGTATTTCATGTGCACGGTAATGTCGCTTAAAATTTCTTTTGATATATCCATATTATAATCCTCATCCCCTATTGTTGGTGGGGATTTCGAACCAAGGTGGTTCTGCACTTAAAGGAAACCCAATAAAAGTGTATTTTTTATTAGATGCTTATGAACTAACCATGACTTCGGAAATACTCAACTCGTAATCATCGTCTCCGGACAAATTGTTTTGGTTTAATCTAAAGTAATTTTCAGCAAAATCAATTGCTTTCTTTTTTGTCGTGAATGCGCCGAGAACCCCTAAATCATCATATTTGACTTTAGGTTCACTAACTCGCTTTACACGGCGAGTAACATCTTCTTCTTGCGAGGCTTCTTCGCTAACTCCGGTTTGAATAATTGCTTCTGCTTCCTCGTCGATTTCTCTAACTACATCATAAGAAGTCTTTCTTCCCAATGCTGGGCAATCTATTTTGCTGCACCATCTCGCTTGCTTTCTAGGGTTATAGACTACAAATATAGATCTTGCTTCTAACTTAACTCCTGCACTTGTTGCAGCAGTTGTAAGTGCTGCTAGTTGTGCTTTGAGCGCGGCTACTTCAGCGCTAATGTCACTCATAGCCTTTCACGACCACGAAGTTGAACATCTCGTGCAGTTCTTGGTAGCATAATTTCCGTTCCTTCTAGTGGAGGTCTTGGGACAAGTGCTTTCTTTCTAGCATATTCATTCGCTATACCGTCGAGTGTTGCTTGGACTCCTACCGTTTCATAACTAACATATTTGGCTCCTTGCCAGTTTCCTTGCCACCATCCACGAGATACTCGGAAAGCAACTCGCTTAGATTCGTTCACTAGTAGTGACGCCTGACTTGGACCAGTCCAAAGTTTCCAACTATCAGTCGGGCTACATGTATAGTTTCTAGGAGCAGTTAGTTTAGCGAGTTCCCGAAGTCTTGCACGGCCCTCTTCTTGGACTTCTGGTGTCATTGACCTTGCAAAGCGAGTCAATCTTCCAGATAGTTTCTTGTATTCGGAAATTAGGTCTTCGGTGGATTCGACCTCCGGTTGTGACTTAGACTTCTTTACTGCCTTTTCCATTTTGACTTTCTTTTCTTTCTTAACTTCTTCTTTCACAGAAGTAGCATCTTTTGGAATCTCATATTGGCCGTCTTTGTAGAGACCATATAGTTCCGAAATTTTTGTTTGTGACTTGCCTTTGTGTAGAGATCTAAACTCATTCCACTTCATTAACTCTTGAGATGTCATGAGTATCTGGTGTTATGTTGGCACTATTAAGATTACTAATGAATTCTCGGAAATCTTTAATTGCTTTTCTTGTGGCATTTCTAGGTGCATTAGATAACCCAATGAGATCTTTTTGCGTAATCTTGAACCCGTATTTCTCCCCCATTACAAATAACCAAGCCGTGTGTCTAGCGTATGGTATAATGACTCCTGAAAGAGGTTTATATTTTTCAAATTCTTCTAGCGCTGCGAGTGACAATGATTCTTCCATACCAATTAATTTACCTATGGATAGGAACTCCCGCCTTATCCTATCGTCGTTCCCTGGAGTCAATATTGTCTTCAAGATTCTAATCTTGGCATAAACTGTCTCTGGTTTTAGTTTTAGTTTTAGTAATGTATTCCTATTAGGCATAGTCCCTACTATGTGAGAGTTAATTGCTATGGCTTTAGGGTTAATGTCCAAACCTATTCTAAATGCGGAGTGGTTGGAAATTTCCAAAGAGCGCATTATGTCTATTATTTGTCTCACATTTCTGTTTATAGAAACTGCTAACTTACTATCAATAACTTCTAGCCTTTCCACTAACTCTAAGATAGAATCTTCACGATCGACTCGTAAGTCAAAATCTCTTGTGAAGTCTTGCTGGATGTTTTCACCTTCGGGGGTGAAATCTTTGTCTTCATTCATAGGTCCAGAGTCAGCGTCTTCTTCTTCGTCAAATAATTCTCTATCATCATAAACATCCCACTTTATTACTGATAAACAGAAGTTACACTTGTAAGTTCCCCTATCGGAGTTATAGGAATAATCTCCGCTCTCCGCGGGACACGGGAACTGTTCTGGCTCGGCGCGACAATCGAAATCATGCCCCAATATATCGTCGAATTTCTTGCTTTCCAATATACGCCACCCCCTCGACAAATAACTGTGGCAACTCTTTGTTTCCGGTTAGTGCAAGTATTTGCTCCATCCTTGGGGAATCCATATCTTCTACATCTATGAAGTCGAACATAATTCTAGCGTCTTCTAGCATACCAATTACGGCTTTGGTTTGAGATTGCCAAGACAACCCCCACAACTTCACGAGCATGCTCATGCGAGGAGTATCTTAGAGTTAAGTTTTAGGATGCAAAGAAATGTGGGTTAATTATGGAAGTAGATAGTCCGTGGTCGAGATTAGGTTTCGGCAATAGAGAAAAAAGCAAAGAGGCAGAGGAGATTTTGCTTCTTAGAGATCAGGTAATGGAGTTATCTAAACTTGTTGCTGACCTCACTCTTCGTATAGAAAGGGTAGAACGAGTGGAAGAAGGACCTATAGATAATGTCTTTGGCGTTGCAGATTATAGTGATTTCTTCGGGGAGGAACCCGAAGAATCTAACGAAGACCCCGAAGTTACCGAACCTGATAGTTCCGAAGAAACTGACGAAATTATTAGAGTCAAAAGCGGTTTTACTGCTCCAGCGCCTAAAGAAGTTGAAGAGTCCGCGACAGAGGGAGTCGAGCCTATCGGCGACTCCGAAGACACTGACTCCGAAGAGCCACCCATTCAAAAGGAGTTTGACGGCGAAGTTTTAGACGAAGAAGCACTATCGGAGTTTGTGGAAAGGGAAGAGGAAGAAATCACTCAAGGCGTTGTCGAGATGGTAGAACAATACATCGATAACAAGAGCGCCATTCTTAACAACCAGTTGAAAAAGAAGATTTACTCTGACATCCCTGTCACTGATAAAATCAAGAAGGATATCAAAGAAAGGCTCGCTAACCATCCTAGAATTAAGTCTCACAAGTTAGACAAGTTCCGAACTCTGTATTACAAAGGGGAAAGTCCTGATGAAGAATATGCGAAAGCGTTTAATTGATTACATTGAAGATGGCATAATGCCTATCACGCTATGGACTCATCATAATTGGTTTGTAACTATTGAAGCCAAAATAGATACTGGCGCTGACAGGTCATCTTTGGATATTGGGCTTATAGAAGCATTAGAGTTTAAATCAATTAGGACTAAACAACGGGTGCGAAGTGCCAACGGTGTTAGCACTCGAAAGTTATACCTTGCCACCTTTCACCTAAATGAAGAACATCAGGAGTTAATCGTGTCGGGTGTTGATCGCTCTAACATGAGATACCCTATGATAATTGGTCGAGAAGATTTCCTAAATTTCTGTGGAATGGAAGAAGAGGAATAAAAAACAACGAATTCTCCTCCACCTAATACTTTTTACTTTTTTATTATGTCTTTCTTTTTCTTTGTTATATGTCTTTCTATTCTATCTACTTTATCATATATAACTTACATACCTTGTCTTAATACTTTTACACTTTTTATGAGGTCGCACCCCATAAAAAATATTTTTTATTAGGTCAAGCACGGTCTATTTATATATCAAGTAGAGTTCTATTATATACCAACTAATACTTTTTACAATTTTATTAGGTGTCAAGTTAATCTCACTTTTTCACCAATACCCCTACCTTTTCGTAGGTGACCTCATAAAATTTAATTTTTATTAGTTAAATATCTAATTCGATTTCCAAAGACTTGCACAATTCTTTGTATCTATTGCGAATAGTGACTTCGGTAACATTACTAACCTTAGAAATTTCTAACTGTGTCCTTATTTGTCGCTCTAACTGGCAAGCGATATAAATAGCAGCAGCAGTGACACCCGTAGGGCTTTTACCATCGACTAATTCTTTGCTAGTCGCATTTTGGATTATTTCATATACCCTTTGAATGGTCTTAGTAGAAAGTCCTAATTTGGAACAGAATGATTGCACATAGTCCTCTGGGCGATTGATATCCATACGCATCTTTAGCCTTTGCTTCATTAATTTGTAAGTTCTAGTGAGTTCCTTTCTCCCAATTCTACTGTGCTCACAAACTTCTTCTATAGTCCGACCTAGTTTGCTCAGGCAACATACCGCATATATAGCAGATGCTACTAATGCATCAATACTTCTACCTCTAATCATATCAGCATTAACGGCTTTTCTATAAATCATAGATGCTTCTTCTAAGTGAGAAGGTGCGAGTCCTAACTGGGAACCTATCCTATTGATTTCAGGTAGAGCCTTTTGTAGATTTCTTTCCCTAGAAGTAGAAGTCCTAGCACGAGTCTGCCACTTACGCATACGATACATTTGTGCTCGACTCCTCCCAGAGATGGCTCTTCCCGAAAAGTCAGTGTTCCTCCAATCAATATCTGTGGACAATCCTTTGTCGTGAATTCTGAGTGTGGTAGGAGCACCAGTTCTAGACTTGCCTTCGTCGTCTGGTCCAAAAGTTCTCCATTCGGCACCTTGGTCTATAACGGTGTCTTCTAGAACTAATCCGCACTCACCGCAAGTAGTCTCTCCACGCGTTGTATCCACTAGTAAATTCCTAGAACCACATTCTCCGCATCTAACTAAATTATCTATCTGCATATGTTCGTCTACTTCTTCCATTCGTGTGACCTAGTAAGATTCCTTATGGGCCGGTATTTAATATTAACTATTATTAAAATTCCGTTAAATTCCGTCATTACTATATACTTCCTGCTATGACGATGGTTTCCCGGCGGTGATTTTTTGGCAGAGACAGGAAAAACAAAACGAGTTTCGTTCGACCTTCGCGGCGAAAACGCAGAGGCTTTCGAGGCGTGGAGAAAAGTTTTGTCCTCTAAACTCGGTTTTGATGTTTCTCCAAGCAAAGCCGTCCTTTGGTTAATGCACCAAGATCAGAAAGGAGGCGACCAGTGATGATTTCTAAAGATGAAGTAATCGCTGGTTACCTATCATTGTCCAAGAAAGAGCAGGAGGAAGTGTTTTCTCACATAAAGTTAGCAAATAGGAAAAATGCTTCTTGGAAAGAAATAGCGCCAAAGGTCAAAGCCTTCGCTATCGAGAACAAAAGGTTCTCCATTAAAGAACTAAAAGATGCGGGAATAATACCATCTAAAACCCCTAAGCAAAATTTCGTTAAGTGTGTCATGCCTATCCTCGAAAAGGAGGGATTCGCTCTCATAGAACAAAAAGGAGTTTTGCCTAGAAACGGTTCGCTGTTCCACATAGAGGGTCACGCCCTTCTCGTAGAAGAAAAGGCACAAACATCTTTCGAGGAACCAAATAGAGAAGCGGCGAAGTATTTTGTCGATAACATTCTAAACGGTAAAATTGGACAAGTCGACATACGCAAGTTAGTGCCAAAAGACATTTTTACTTTTGGCAAGCCATCGATGAACAACTTTTCGAAACTTGTCGTGGATGAGGCAGGAAAAGTCGGGTGGAGGTCTGGCTCTAACACTTTCATATTAACTAAGAAGGAGGAATCTAACAATGAGTGAAGCAGTATTAGGTGAAGAAGAAACAAGGACTATGATGTGGCAGAATACTGACACAGAGATTATGCAATCTGTTCATGCTTACTTAGCATGGCATTCAGGAGCAGTTTTTAGAACTAGTATCACTGATCGACTACTAAGAACCGAGTATCTTGATAGAAGAGCAGATGAAGCATTATCCGACGCATGTCGATTAGGTTTTGACACAAGCGACCCTAGAAGACTACAAAGTATGCGCTCACTAGATACCCAAACCCAACACGACATAGGGGACCAACCCGTTGTTTGGTTAGATGTGGAAATGATAGACGAAGGATTTGCTCTACCAGCAGTAGCCCCTAGTGGTTTAACATTCGAACCTATTGTAGTAGGTTATCCTAGATATGATAGTTATTTAGAGTTTAGAGCAGCATATAAGGAGTTAGCGTATTTCATTAAGCATTATCCTGGAGAAGTAGACTACCAATTAACTCGACTCCAAAGAGATTACTTAGGAATAGCAAACTATCACTTCATGACGGAGGTAGACTCCTTTCACTTTATACCTCCAGAGTTCCACATAACAGGAATTCCAGAAGATAGAGTTAGAACTATTACACAAATGAACCCTTCGCATGACTTAGGAAAACTCATTTCACTATCAGGGCAAGTAGTCGAGATAAGTGAATATAAAACAAAGTTCACAACAATAGCATGGAAGTGTAAAGACTACAATTGTCGAGAAGTTCACTTCGTAGAGCAAGATGAATATATGGCTACCATAACAAAGCCAGAACCGTCTTGCGGTAAATATTATGAGATGCAATACGGCGAAAGTAACGGCTGCAATTCTAAACACTTTGAAAGACTCCCTCCTCCAATGTCTAATGCTATGTCTGTCCAAAGGCTCATTCTTCAAGAAGAAGATATCGTCGATGGGGAAACAAAGTCTATGACAGTAGAAGTAAGAGGCTCTATGGTAGATTCAGTTCTTGCAGGTCAAGGAGTAGAAGTTATTGGTATTCTACATTCCGAGCCAGTAGGTAAAGGTCTTAACTTAGAGAGAAAGATGATTATGGCTAGGTCGATAACTGAGAAGTCTAATCAACTAACTAACATCACTGTTACTGAAGAAGATCAGTCGAGAGTGGAAAGATTCGTCGAAGAATACAATTATGCCGACAGAATGTCTATGGTAGTAAAGGAGTGGGGAGGAAGGGTATATTCCGAAGACCACATCAAAGAAGCGATTATTTTACAAGCCTGCGGTGGAGTCAAGAATGGCTACTCCAAGACTAGTGGAAGGATTCATATTCTAATCGTCGGAGACCCAGGAACGGCTAAGACAAAGTTGCTAGAGTTAGCAACAGAGATACATCCAGGAAGTAGATTTGTCCAAGCAGATGTAGCATCACAAGCAGGATTATTTGGAGCATGTGTCCAAGCAGAGGACTTATACACAGGAAAGAAACAATGGACAATCACTCCAGGAGAATTGCCACTTGCTCACGAATACGGAGTATGTGCTATAGACGAGTTTAACCTGTATAAAGGAGATAAGTCGGAGTTCAATAACGCTATGGAGAGCGGATATATCAAAATCAGCAAAGTCCAAAGTGCGACATTGAAAACTCCAGCACCTATTATTGCGGGAGCAAATCCCATGAATGGTAATAAGAAGAAGTGGATTCGCGGAGAGCGAGTTCCATATACTGAGCAAATAGGGTTAGACTTCGCCATGCTTCAAAGGTTTTCACTAATTTTCGTTTTAGAAGATACTCCAGATGAAGAGCGAGATACGAATATTGCCTTGTCCATGATTAAAGGAATATCGCAGTCTCGTTCCGAAACAATAGAAGAATCAGATTCGGAGATAGACCTAGAGTTTATACAAAAGTATCTTGCAATCGCTAGAGAGTTTAACCCCGTCTTTACTACGGCGGCAGGCAACTACATGGCAAACCAACACGCTCAAAAAAGACAATCGACGGATGACGACGACGAACTTAGAAGCCACAGGCAACTAAACTCTCTATGGAGGCTCTCAAGTGCTATAGCAAAGTTCGACTTGTCGGAAACTGTTACTTTAGAACACATCCAAAGAGCGGAACTCATCATCGGGGAGACACTAACAGAGAAAGACCCCGGATTGTTCACAACGGGAGTTACAAAGGCCGACCGAGACCTAGAACGCGATATCAAAGAAGGAATTATAACCTTCTTCGCACACGACGATTCGGACACGGGCAAAACCGCATCTGACCTCCTAATCGAAGTTAGCAAAGGTCTTTCTGGTAGTTATAGGAAACCATCCTTAAACGAATTAACAGAAATACTTGATACCCTGTCCGAAGGAGAAACCAACGGCTTCACAAAAGCGGGCGACATGTATTTCAAATTGGAGTGATTAAAATGACAAACCCATTCAAAGATTACAAATTTAAAGAAGAAACCGATAGAGAAATGATTTTGGAGTATTTCGAATTGCTATACAAGCAAAAGTCTGACAAATTTCCAACATTAAAACTTTTGATGATTTTCAAAGCGTTCAAAGCGGTAGTCCCCGACTTCGATATGTCGCTAGAAGAATTCAAAACTCATTTAGACGCATTAGCAGAAGCCCCCGAAGGCAGACTTATGAAAAAGAAAGACGAATACTACATGGGTGATTAAAATGAATATATTAGAAGTAATTGACAAATTAAAAGAGTTAGACTATGACGAAGTAACTATAGATGCCCCAGAGTTTAAGTTATCACTTAAGCGAAACGGGTCGCCTATCGTTTCACCACAAGCACCACAAGCAACAAGAGTCATTGACACAATAGTCAATGAAGATAAACCAGCAGGTCTAGCATCGACAAAGCAAGTCAAGTATGTTAGAGATGTTATGCTAAAGGAGTTTGAAAATAATGACGAACCTATGATTAACTATCTAGCACACTTGCTAGAACTACCCGTCTTTGAAGTTCCTCATCCCGACTCTTGGGATGAAACACTCACGATAGAAATGGCAGAAGCGATTCTAAACGATTATGAAAGAAGAAATAATATTGAGAAGAAGCGGTGATAACATGACAGTTTATGAAAAGAAAGATGTTTCCCAGTTGGTCAGGGATTATTATTCGACGATAGATTTCGATATACCAGATATCCAAAGAAGAGAAATCGCTTTCCAAAATTGGAAAGAAGTCGGTATTAGAGATAGGCATCGCTACTTCCAGACAAATGAAGATCTAAAGGCGTATCTTTCAAAGATTCCAAAAGCCGCAGTTTTTCACTCGGTAGGATATTACTTAGACCCGCTCGAAAGAGAGTTTGCTAAAAAGTCTTTACAAGGCTTTGACTTTATCTTTGATATTGACGCCGATAACTTAACTGGCAAAGGATATGTAGAAAAGTTAGGCGACCTATGTATGATGGCTAAACGCCTCATTGATAACTTCTTAGTCGGACACTTCGGTATTCCAAAAGAAGATATTAGAATAGAGTTTTCAGGAAGGAAGGGATTGCATCTCACAATTCTAGGGGATAAGTATCGTTATTTATCTAAGACCGCTAGAAGAGAACTAGTTGAATATATAGAGGGGACTAAGTTAGATAGAACTATATTATTTCCAGAAAAGAAAGGATATGTTCTTAGTGAGCCTAACTCTAAAGGATGGAGAGGAGAAGGGCGGGCTTTCATAGAAGACTTACTAAAGGAAACCGAAGGCAAAACCGCCAAAGAGATAGAAGGAATACTTCAAGAGCATAAACTTCCAAAAGTCCAAAGCAAAAAAATAAGCGCCCTTCTAACACAACCGAAAATTCGGCAAACTGTGCTAGAAGGACGCTTAAGCCCGCTTATGGGCAAGGGTGCTGTGACGCTTAATTCACTATCTGGAGCCGTGATGAAAAAGCACGGCGTAGGTTTAGGTTCTATTATTGCTAACATGAAAAAGAAAAAGACAAAGTATGAGTTCGATGGCAAAATCATAGATAGAGCCGTGACTTATGACGCTCACCGTATTTTGAGAATACCAAAGTCTATTCATCCCAAAAGTGGTTTTCCTTGCATTACTATTTCATATGAACAATTAGCGGATCCTCTTGAAATCTTTGACGAGATTTCCAAGTTAGTCGGGCATGACTTAATCACGATAAAGTTAGCAAAACCTGTTTATCTAGAAGCAGACGAAGTTTTAGACTTAGAAGCAGGAGAACATTTGCTTCCTAGATATCTTGGTCTCGCTGCATTGATACAAAGTTAAACAAAAAAAA
>CEOC01060652.1_pt1 | contig 12116 bp, 7 predicted proteins | sample 356191 | NCBI WGS metagenome assembly CEOC01 (sample SAMEA2619952, study PRJEB7988) | marine metagenome | biome: marine biome (ENVO:00000447); feature: deep chlorophyll maximum layer (ENVO:xxxxxxxx); material: "saline water (ENVO:00002010), including plankton (ENVO:xxxxxxxx)" | depth 17 m
GCCTTAGGGACCGGTTCGATTCCAAGCAGTTTCTCTTTGCTTTCAACAAATCGCGACGAGTTACCCCTTTCAAAACCTTTTGAAATCCCTTTACGGGCAATGATTTCAAAAGAGTGTAAAAACTTACTTCTAGCAGGTTCAAGTTCCTCAGCATCGGAATTGACATCGCGGGTATTGGGGAATCCATCCTGTTCATCACAAATGGGTGCTTCTGTTGGAATGATTGCTTCTCTATGTCTTCAAAAGAAAAGACTTCCTAAAACCTTGACGGACAAAGGATATATTGACGAAGTAAATAGGCTTTTTTACAGGCGTAATCATGCTGCTAAACTGGTTGGTTTTGAGGATTACGATAACCTATCTCTGAAGGCAAAAACCAATGCATCCTCCACGCTTGATGATTGGAGTGTTATTGGAGAAGAAATCGATCAGGTTATTTCAACATGTTGTTGTCAATTTCAGTTTCCTGTAACCTCAGATTTGATCGAGAATCTTTCGGTAAATCTTCAAGCAAAAGATCAACAAGTTTTTACGGTCAAATTATTCGAGGGTAGTGGATATAATAATTCAAACCCGGGAATTTGTCTGTATTCGCAAACAGTTATTTGTGAAGGAGATTCTGACAAATTAAAAATTATTTGTGATATTAAAGTGGAGAAGAATTGTTGGCATTTCCTTCAGTTGGAGTCAGTTCAAGAATTTTCAGTTCCATTGTATCGAGATGGTATTGTTGGCATTATTTTTCATAATAAAAGACCTAAAGTAAAAGGGGGAATCCGAAAATTTTTATCGGATTTTGATCCCATTCTAACCTGTTCCCCCCTACCCTCTGCATCTCCGGGAATTCAAGTCACACCTATACAACATCCTTACCAGTCCTCGAACACAGTAAGTGATTCATTGCGACCCAATCATCTCCCCGGTTTGTGGATTTCAAAACCCACTGATTTTAAATATCCGGAGTTCCTCGAATTTGAGTGGGATGAAATTCAATCAATTAGCACGATCGAAATTAATTTTGATCCCGTGTATGACTTTATTTATCCGGATAAACCTTCTTCTTTTAGGCATCATAATTTCTCATCTCTAGTACGAGACTATCGCATCTACGCTTCCGGTGATGATGCGAAATCAACCTTGATCGCAGATGTTCAAAATAACCATCTAGCATTTCGTACTCACTCCTTTGAACCTTTTAATGCCAAAAGCATTGAGATCGAAATTATATCCACTCATGGATTGACTCGGGCCCAGGTATATCAAGTAAGGGTTTATGCCTAGGCATATATTAAATTCACCTTGCATACTCTTAAATAGGTATTCATATTTTTTTATCTATGAGAGTTCTTGCCGTTTTATTTCGTCTACTCAGCCTGTCAGGTTTGCTTGCGTTGGCAGCTTTCCTCTGGTTGAAATTTGATACCAACACCAAACAGCAAATTGCTTTCTTTGACGAGGTTGTTGTTGATGCCTACGAGATTTTACAATCTGAAAAAGAAGCTCAATGGAAGGATATTTCCGAAAAAAGAAGTGCCTTTAGCGATGTCTTTGACTCCAGCGAACAAATACCTGACGGAGAACCAAATTTACTGTCAGATGCTTTAGATGCACTCAGATCCTCAGAGGATTCCATTTACAAAAATAAATCTTATCGAGATTTGCTCGACAATATTACTAAAGAATATGGTCCGGGTTCTCTTTACTGGGACGCTGAATCTAACGCATGGCGCATTCCCGATGATTACAAACTAGAGTCTCCTGCTGGGTTTAAGGATCCGTTTGCAGATGAAATTAATTTTCCCTTCAAAGATACGAAAAAAGAAGATGGTTCCGTTGTCATTGGAGTACCTCGTCAACAAAGGCTTCGAACTGTTATCGGGATGTTTTACAAAGACAGGCACGATAAATACGGTGAAATAACCAAGTTAAGGTCAATGATCGTGGAGCGTGATGTAGAGCTACGGCAATACCAAAACATGTGGGCAAGAGAGAAAAAATTGAAAGAAGATACTTTGGATGAGTTGGCAGATACGCAAATAAAACTGAAAGGTGTCGAGGAAGATCTCGTTATTGAAAAAGATGAGAGAGAGAAAGAAAAGCAAGCTTCTGAGCAACAAATCATGGTTTTAAACAATCAAGTCGTTGATTTGGAAAATCAAAAGCAGGAAGATGCTAAAAAACATCTCGCTGAAGTGGATGCCATCCAAGAGGAGCACAAACAACAACTCTCCAAAAAACAGGAAGAAATAAGACTTGCCGATGCTGCCGGTTATAAGCGTGGAATAGACGAAATGCTCGCTAAGCAACAAGGTGGAGAAGTTGCCGATGATGCTATTTCTGAAGAGGTCAACCCCTTTATGGTTCAAAAGAAGGATAGTGGTCCACCAGAGATGGATGAATTGGACATGATGGCGGTTAGCCAACAAAAGAAAATTTCAGACATTGGTGCCCCGTCGACCATAGCTCGCGTGGATACTAAATCAGGAATGTTACTTCTTCCTTTTGGTGTTGATCGTGGAGTAAATCAAGGTGAGGTTTTTACCGTTTGGAAGGATAAAAAAGAAGCCGCAAGAATAAGGGTGCAAAGCTCACGCAAGGGATATCTATTGGCTTACATCCTCCCACGGTTCGGCGAGCCTCAAAAATTGCGCCCTGGCGATTCCATCTACATCATTCCTGAAGAAGAACAAAATCTCTAATTATTTAATGAAGATATTCTCTCATATTCTTAAGCTTCTGTTTATATTCTCGCTTCTTACCTTAGGTGGTTGCTTTACCGCTTCTCCGGATGACGATAAAATGCCACAAGGTCGACCCGCAAGCTGGGAGTACAGTCTCCCGGGTGGGTTTGATCGCGGTGGGTTTAACCGCTAAGTTCCAATAACAGTCGCATCATTGGCCACTATGGGTAATACTGGTTGCCTGTATATTGTTGCTACTCCTATAGGAAATTTGGGAGATTTTACGGATCGTGGAAAAAAAGTCCTTAGTGAGTGTGATCTGATTGCTTGTGAAGACACAAGAGTAACTAAAAAGCTACTTTCTCACCTTGAGCTGAGTAAGCCAATGATCTCCTATCGTGAGGAGAATGAAAGGAAGCAATCTGAATTCCTCGCTAGCGAAATTTCAAAGGGGCAACGAATTGCATTATTATCCGATGCGGGATACCCGGGGATTAGCGATCCTGGGTTTCGCTTGATACGGGAATGTCGGAAGCAAAATATTGAAGTTGTTCCCGTTCCTGGTCCAAATGCGGCGATAACTGCCCTTGCCGCATCGGGATTACCGACCCATCATTTTCTTTTTTTGGGCTTCCCGCCAAAGGGAAAAGTGGCATTTGAAAATTTGCTACGGAAATGGGATGAGTTTGAGGGATCTTTAATATTTTATCAGTCGAAATATAAAATGGAATCCACGTTCGAAATCTTAAAAAAAGTATATGGAGATCAGCGTTTTCTTGCGGTTGCTCGAGAGTTGACCAAAATTCATGAAAGTATTGTCGTGGGAACCATATCATCCGTGCATGAAAAAAGTCTAACCTCTAGCCAAAAAGGTGAATTTACCTTGATTATTGCTCCTCATGATTTTGTTTTATGATCCAACAGGCTAGTGGTCCTAAAGTTGCTGTTATTGATATTGGTTCGAATACATCCAAAATCCTCATTTCACAGTTTGATCAAAATGGCTCCCTAGCTCCAAACTTAGAAAAAAGTTTTCCCTGTCGCTTGATTTCATCTGAATCCCAAAAGCGTGGGTTTATTTTACCCGATCAACTAAAACAGTTATTTGCAGTGCTGGAGCAATTAGTCAGTATTTCGGAGGAAGAATCTTCCGATCACTTAACTCTTGTGGCTACGGAGGCCATCCGCAGATCGGCAAATCAAGAAGAGATTAAGGCAGTGATCGAGGAAAAGTTTGCTCACAAACTTCATGTATTAAGCGGACAGCAGGAGGCGGAACTGATAGCTGATGGTGTTCGTTTTGATCCATTAATAAAAGGAGAAACACATCTGCAGGTTTTCGATTTGGGTGGTGGAAGTCTTGAGATTATTGAGAGTATGGATGGCCATTCCACTTTTGCTAAAAGTGTGCCGTTAGGTGCTCTTTCTCTTGCGGAAAGGCTCAATGTTTCAAGTGAGAATCCACTCAGTCTTTCCAAAGTGGAAGAGTTTAATGACTACCTTTTTTCTGAAATATCTAAGGTGGGTTTGACTAATGGAACTACAGCCAAATTAATTGGTCTGGGGGGGGCAATTTTTTTCATGAGAAAGATTCTTGCGGAGCAAAGAGGTGTAGGGTTTGAAGATTGTAAACAATTCACTTTGGAGGAAATTACTGTTCTGACAGAGGCATCCTGCGGGATGTCTATGACCGAGCGTATTTCTGCTTTTCCTCATTTACCATCTGATCGGGCGGATGTTTTTCCACTCGTTTGCCTGGTGGTTGAACAGCTTATGAAGGTAGTAGGCAAAGAGCACTTTTATCATTCATTTTGTAATCTAAGATACGGCGTAGCTTCTAATATTGCCAAATTCAAAGGCTCACCTGGTTGTTCTTTTGATTAATCGATATTCACAAGGATTTAAGCTTGTGATTCGGTTCAGTTCTGATGATCCCGGAAGCATAATCTCCTGATTTTGCCAATGCGGTGGAAGTTCCACTTCGTTAGAGACCTGATGAGGGTTGCATAAAAACAAATATTCTTCCTCCGCCTGATTATGTTTTATGACAAGGTTGAAAATATCTTTACAGCCCACTTCAATTTCTGAGTAACTACACTCACCAAAAGCTTTCGGGCGAGTAAACAAACCTAGTTTTGATTGCCTGAATTTGATGACTTCGCAGACTGCCTCATGCACACTTTTATATTTCTCAAGCCTTTGATAATCGAGAGCATTGACATCTCCATTTTGATAAGTGTTGCGAATGCCTCGCTTGCTTCTAAGAAAGTCCTGTCCGGCTGAAATCATCGGGATACCGGGAGAAAGTAAAAGAATGATCATGGCTAGCTTAGCCTGTTCGATGGCATTCTTTGGGGGGTGCATCCCCCCTGTCTTGCTATCACTACAAATACGGTCGATGAAGGCATAGTCATCGTGGGACTCAATGTATTGAAGGGATTGCCAGGGATAAAGATTTTCAGGATCAAGCTTACCTTGAAATAGGGCGGAGATTTTGTCCTTCCCCACCCCTTCTTTGACGAATGCCAAAAGTGATTCCCGGCAGCGATCGCTCCATAATGAATACCCGGTTTGGTTTATCTCCACAGGTAATCTTCCCCTGAAACTCCAAGGCTCCGCAATTAAGATAATACTGGGATTTAATTTTTTCAGTTCAAATTCAATTTCAGTGAGTAATTCAGTTCCCAATAATTCAGCCAAGTCGAAACGAAACCCATCAATTTGATAATTTGATAACCAATATTTTAGACTATCAATAATCATTTTTTTAACGGGTTGTGCGTCACAATTTAGATCGTTTCCACAACCACTGTGGTTGGTCAATCTACCTAACTCGTCTGTCGAAAGATATAGTTCCCTATCAAGGTGAAGCAAGTGGTTGGGTATCCCGACATGGTTATAAACGACATCGAGAATGACGGTTAGGTTGGCCTTGTGAAATGTGGATACAAGTTTTTTAAATTCATTGGAGGCAACTTCGGGACTGGTGGCATAGTCGGATGCCGGAGAGAAAAAATTTACAGGCATATATCCCCAATGGTATTCATTTTTCGAACGGGAATCGAATTGGTGGACTGGTTGCAGTTCGATCGCATTCACCCCCATTTTTCGGATGTAGCAGTCCTCTGACTCTAACCAACGGGATAGTCCTGAAAACCCCATCCTTTCCTGCTTGGACAAATCAAGTGGAGCATTTTTCAAAAAATCACGAATATGCCCTTCCATGATTATTAAGTCATGGGCTTCGGGGGCAGAGAATGGTACGGTCGAGAATTCTGTCGAGTGAAAGAGGGAACGACTGATTATGCCGGGTCCTTCACGGTCTACACAGCTTTTTGCATAAGGGTCTAAAACTTGTTTTGTAAAAGATTTAGCCTGATGGCTTCTAGGTTTGTGGGTAACTTCGTAATCATAATAAAGTGTGTCGGAAGGCTTCCTTATTTTACTTTCCCAAACCCCGTCTTTCCCAAGTAACATCTTCTGGATTGCTACATTATTTGTAAATTTTGCTTCTTTAGAAGTTCGAAGATTAACCTGATGAGCTCGAGGAGCAAAAAGTCTAAATGTCCCCTCATTACCTACTTCGGAATAGCCTAGGTTTTCCGGACGTAAGGAAGTCCATTTGCTAAGAGGTTGAGGATCATCCTCTTCGATAATTCGAAAAGATAAAATATCTTCCCCTGTCCTGCGAATATCGAAAATAAAATTCGACACACCGGGCATTGATTCTTCCTGCGAGGGGAAAAAATCAGCGGGTCCTAACCACTGGTCATCAGATGTCTTAAATTTAAAAGGAAATCGATCCTCCAAAGAAAACTTATTTAGGTCAATCGAGCATGCGAGAGTGCCCTGTTCATCTTTTTTTAGCTTCCACTGTTCGGAGGAAGTTTCATCTTGCAGCCAATTATTTAAGTCACATGCCACATAAATCTCAGTGTTTTTTCGATTCCCAATTATATCCACGATGGGATCAACTGAGAATCTTAATATATTTTCATAGATTGCATATCCGGCGAGTTTGGCCCGTTGAATCTTTTCTAGCAGATTAAAATCCGTACCTAGAAGTCCGGCTTCCTCCACCAAGTCCTCTGGTAACCGATCATTCTCCCAGTCTTTCTCAAGAAAAACCAGTCCCTGACCGTTTTTTCCGGTCCATACTTTACCACCACGTTCATACACTTTCGTGGTCATTAGGGCATTCCTCATCCGTCGCCAATCGAAAAATTTTGCGACTTACAAGATTTTTTGTATTCAAGAATGAGAATGACTGAATCAAAAGAGAAAATTCTGGTCGCCCTTTCCGGGGGAGTTGACAGTGCGGTTGCCGCGATGTCTCTCCTCAATGCCGGTCATGAGATCGAGACGGTTTATGTCAAAACATGGGATCATGAGGACGACTTGCTTGGTGAATGTCCGGGTGCTCAGGATTTAAAAGATGCTCAGGCAGTAGCCGATAAGCTAGGAATTCCCTTTCGTATCCTTAATTTAATGGATTTTTACCACCATCATGTGGTGGATCCAATGATTCAGGGCTATGCTCGAGGCATCACTCCCAACCCCGATGTTTTATGCAACCGGGAGATGAAATTCGGAGCGTTGCTTGATTATGCCTTAAATGAGAACTTCGAAGCTTTGGCAACCGGACACTACTGCAGGAGGGTGGTTACGGGTGATGGAGGAGTACAGCTATGGGAAGGGCTCGATAAAAACAAGGACCAATCCTACTTCCTGTCAAGAATTACTCAAGAACAGCTATTTCGGGCCAGGTTTCCTTTGGGAGAAATTGATAAAGTAAAAGTTAGAGCTCTTGCGAAGAAATATGACTTACCTGTCGCTGATAAGAAAGACAGTCAGGGAATTTGCTTCCTTGGTAAGGTGAAGGTTCCTGAGTTTCTTGCAAATTTCATCGAAGATCAACCGGGGGAAATTATTACGGTTGAGGGCAAAATCGTGGGTAAACACAAAGGGCTTCATCGCTACACACTTGGACAGCGCCGTGGCATTGGTGTTCCTTCCAATACAGACCATGAAAATTTTGTGGTCACTGGTAAGGACCAGTCATCCAATCGGCTAATTGTTGCCTTTGAAAATACTGATGAAATCACTTTGTGGGGGCAATCTTATGAAATATCTGACTTGTCTTTTTTAGAAAAACTGGATCTGTCCACTTCACTTTCCCTTTTGGCAAAACCACGCTATCGTGATCCATCCACCCCGATTTTGTTGGAGAGTCAGGACAGCGGTACAGTCAAAATTACCTTTTCGAAACCTCAGCGTGCAATAACTCCAGGACAGGTGTTGGCTCTTTACCAAGGCGAGCAATTGATCGGCTCTGGAATTTATTCACTACAGGAGAATGGGCGAGCTTCCCTTTCCGCTTGATTTTGCCGTCAGATTTGCAATAGATTTTTATATTTATGCGCCTACGGATTTCTAAAAGCACTCGTTCTAAACTACCTATACCTGAAGATCAGGTTCCGTTGAAAACTGCTGAGAACCTGGAAGAGTATTTACAGTCTGCCATTTCCTTCTTACAGACTCAGGAAGCAGTGCTTGAGAGAATTTTAACTATCCTTGAGGAAATTGCAGAACTCGAGCCAACCATGAAGGCGGATGTTATTCGTAATGTCACTCCGCAACAGGAGGAAAGCTCAAAACAAAGGTTCAAGCAACTCAGGCGTGAACTTAAGGGGTTGTCTAAGCTTAAATTTAATGAAAAACCGCTTTTTAGCAGTAATGGTAGTGACACCTCTTTTAAATTATTTAAAAAAGCGGGTTCCAGTGCCCCCGAAATTCGTCAACCCGCTGCCAAAAAATACCTTGAGCCGGTAAAAGTCACTAAGGATGAACTGAATTCTGATGCCCTGAGGAAGTCATTGCAAGCGATGCAGGAGATGCTTGGTCAGTCCGATGCGGCACAAAGTGACTTGCAGACCAGTTTTTCCGCGTTAGCAAAAGAGCCTGATTCTAGCAAAAAGCTTAGCTTTATTGAGGAAAGAGTAAAGACTTGGGTATCTGAAGTTATCGAAGGTCAGGATGGTCTAAGCGTTCAGGCGCACCTTTTAACAAATCGGGTAGATGGCTTAATCGAAGGAACTTCTATCGACCCTGAGTGAGACCCGATCCCTCATCTCCATCCAATGAGGGAAAAGGACCTCCAAAGCCTTTTCTGGGGATACACTTTGTAAATTGTGGGGCATATGGGAGAATTTACAAAAACAAAAGAGGTGATTCATATGTAGGGCATTGTCCTCGGTGTATGCATCCTGTTCGGGTAAGGATTGGCCCCGGAGGAAGTGGTCATCGTTTTTTCAAGTGTTTTTGTCCTTAGATGTTAGAAGAAAAATCTCCGGGGCTAACCAAGATTACAGCTAAGATTGTACCTGGTCATGGTATTGCCTCTGGCAAAAAAGAAGACCACCGATTTCCTAACGGTACCATATCTATGCAAATGCCCTTCTTCGAATCTGAGGGATTCTCTGGCAAGCCATTTCATCGAGGAACTTTGAATCTCGATGTCTCTCCCTACTCTTTCATCCTCGGCATTCCGTCTTATCAATTCTCTCAAGTCAAATGGTGTGAGTATTTACCGCCTGAGAATTTCTCTTTTTTCCCCTGCCGTCTCATCGATCCATTGGATGATAACCGCAAAGAGTACCCAAGCTATGTTTACTGGCCTCACCCTTCGACAAAACCTGGCTTTGAGCAACCCCCTTGTGTGTTAGAACTCTTGGCTCCCTACATTCCCTCTGTGCAGTATGGTCAGTCCCTTTTCATCAAATCTATTCCTGAAATAATCCGCTTTGCATGATAAGTGCCAAGGATTGTTTTGTTGCAGTTTTTTAACTTTTTTCGGCTTTTCCTTGTTTTCGTTTGAGTAAGCCAATACAGAGTTATTTCTAAATCAATGGAAAATCTTAATTTTGCTACCCGCTGGAATATCGACGAAGTCGATGCCAACTACATAAAGTGGTTGAAGGAACCCACTTCCCTAGATTCATCTTGGAGAATTTTTTTTGAGGGCTTTCACTTAGGCTCTGATAGGCAAGAGGTTCCTGCCGATCATGGTATTCAGCCCGCAACTGACAAGAAATCACCTCTTCCCAGCAATGAAGATGCCATCGAGAAGCATGCCCGGCTTTACGGGGCTATTTATTCCTATCGAGATATTGGGCATACCCAGGGAACATTCGATCCTATCAAAGAAGAGGTCGAAGAGAATCCTAGACTGAGTATGGCCAGGCTTGGTTTTGATCCTGCGGATCTCAAAGAGGTTCATTTTACCGGCAATTACCTTGGCGGTGTTCGTATGCAAATAGGCGAAGTTTTTGACCGGCTCAAAAAGACCTACTGTGGTAATGTAGGTGTTGAGTATTTGCACCTACAGGCGACTGAGAAAAGGCGCTGGATTCAGTCAAAGATTGAGCCCAACAATAACCAGCCCAATTTTTCGCATGATGAAAAACTACGAATCCTTCGTAAAATTATTCAGGCGGAAGAATTTGAGAATTTTCTTCACACCCGTTATGTGGGGCAGAAAAGATTCTCTTTGGAGGGAGGGGAATCCCTAATTACAGCCTTGGATTCGATTTTTCAGAAATGCCCCGACGAAGGGGTCGAGGAGATTGTAATGGGAATGGCCCATCGCGGTAGATTAAATGTTTTGGCCAATGTCATGGGGAAATCCCATGAATTTATTTTTCGTGAGTTTTCAGAGAATTTTGTGCCTGATGGTGCTCATGGGAGTGGAGATGTTAAATATCATCTTGGCTATGAATCGGCACGTACCACCTCAAGTGGTCAGCAGGTCGTTATTCACCTTTCACCTAACCCTAGTCATCTGGAAGCTGTCAATGGTGTGGTTGAAGGTAAAGCACGGGCTCGGCAAAGACTGCGAGGAGACACAGAAAGGCGTCGTGTCTTACCCATCCTGATCCATGGCGATGCGGCAATGGCCGGACAGGGAGTGGTTGCGGAAGTATTTAATTTTTCGAAATTACCCGGTTACCGTACTGGGGGGACTGTCCACGTGGTGGTAAATAACCAGATCGGATTTACCACCGATCCTACGGATGCCCGTTCCAGCCTCTACTGTACGGATGTGGCCAAGATCATTGAAGCTCCCATCTTTCATGTGAATGGAAATGACCCGCTTGCTGTTGCGATGGTTGCGGAGCTTGCTCTCGCCTACCGTCAAAAATTTCAGGAAGATGTTGTGATTGATATCAACTGCTATCGCAAGCATGGGCACAATGAGGCAGACGACCCTGCTTTTACTCAACCCATTCTCTACAAAAGGATTAAGCAAATGTCACCCATATCAAGCATCTTAGCTGATCAACTTGTTAAAGACGGTGACTTGGATCAGACAGAGTCGGACCAGATCCACAAACGGCTTCGCAGGCAATTGGATGCGACTCTTGAAAAGGTCAAAACTATCAAGAAGTCCAGTACTTTCGAAGGTTCTGTCGCGATCCGTCAGATACCTTACGATTTTGCTCCAGTCGAAACCGCAGTGAATAACAAGGAATTGCAAAAAGTAGCTGGGGCTTTGACTCATTTTCCGGATGGTTTTAATCTGAATCCGAAAATTAAAAGGCAAATTGAAACCAAGGCCAAGAATTTCAAAAGCGGGCGTGGAATCGATTGGGCCATGGCTGAACAATTAGCTTTTGGTTCCCTCCTGCTTGAGGGAACTGCGGTAAGACTATCCGGACAGGACAGTGAGCGTGGTACCTTTAGTCATCGACACGCTGCCTGGTACGATTCCAAGGATCGTACCCGCTATGTTCCCCTGCTTGAAATGGAGGATCGTAAAGGAAAGTTTTGCGTATATAATTCCCTTCTATCTGAAGCTGCCGTTCTTGCCTTCGATTACGGATATTCGCTAGATTATCCAAGTATGCTTTCCATTTGGGAGGCTCAATTTGGGGATTTTGTAAATGGTGCACAGGTGATCATTGATCAGTTTATTATGAGCGGAGAGGATAAATGGGGAGCCGTTTCCGATTTAGTTCTTTTGCTGCCCCATGGGTTTGAGGGGCAAGGGCCTGAGCATAGCTCGGCACGTTTGGAGAGATTTTTACAGGGATGTGCGGAGGATAATGTGACGGTTGCCAATATATCGACTCCTGCCCAATATTTTCATGCACTTCGTCGACAAAAGATTAAGGAATATGCAAAGCCCCTCATCGTGATGGCTCCCAAAAGTCTGCTGAGGCACAAGCTATGTGTTTCAGATTTGAAAGAGTTCACTCATGGAAAGTTCGAGGAGTTCATCCCGGACCCCACTCCTCCAAAAAGTCCGCACTCATTGGTTCTATGCTCAGGCAAGGTTTATTACGATCTATTGGAGGCGAGAGAGGCGATTCGCTCGCCAAAGGCATCGATTATGCGGGTCGAACAATTTTATCCCTTTCATGCTGATAAATTCCG
>CEOC01169629.1_pt1 | contig 12083 bp, 8 predicted proteins | sample 356191 | NCBI WGS metagenome assembly CEOC01 (sample SAMEA2619952, study PRJEB7988) | marine metagenome | biome: marine biome (ENVO:00000447); feature: deep chlorophyll maximum layer (ENVO:xxxxxxxx); material: "saline water (ENVO:00002010), including plankton (ENVO:xxxxxxxx)" | depth 17 m
AAAAAAACTAATAATAATTAAATCCTAGCTTGATACTTATGCAACTTATAGTATCTGCCTTTTTTAGCTAATAAATTATCGTGTGTTCCTTCTTCCGCAATATTTCCGTCTTCAATTACTAATATTTGGTCTGCCTGTCTGATGGTGCTCAATCTATGGGCTATTACAAAAGTAGTTCTTCCACTCATAAGTTTTTTCAAGCTTTCTTGAATTAAAGACTCACTTTCATTATCTAGATTGGAAGTAGCTTCATCCAATATTAATATTCTTGGATTAGCAATTATGGCTCTAGCGATGGTGATTCTTTGTCGTTGTCCACCTGACAATTTAACACCTCTTTCTCCAATAAGTGTTTCAATTCCATCATCAAATCTGTCGGTAAATTCATGAACATTGGCAGATTTTATGGCTTCCATTAATTCTTCTTTTGTAGCTTCAGGATTTGAAAATAGAATGTTCTGTTTTATGGTTCCTTCAAAAAGAAAATCATCTTGCAAAACAACACCTAATTTTTTTCTGTAACTACTAAGTTTAACTTTAGATAGATCAATACCATCAATAGTGATTTTACCAGATTGTGGATTTAAAAATGACGCAGCCATTCCAGCAATAGTTGATTTACCAGAACCAGATGTGCCGACCAATGCAGTCATAGAGCCTTTTTTAGCTTGAAAGGTAATATTGTGAATTACCTCATTGCCTTCCTCATATGAAAAAGAAACATTATTAAATGAAATATCCCCCTTTATAGCATCAAGTTTAATGGTTCTGACATCTTCGTCTTCTTCAGGATTCATGGACATAATTTCTTCAGTTCTATCTAAACCAGCAAAAGCTTCTGTAAATTGACTTCCTATATTTCCAATTTGAATAATAGGTGCAACCATAAAAGCAATCATAGCAGTATAAGAAATGAATTCTCCATTATCTAGACCTAAATAACTTCCGATACCCATTACACCAGCACTTGCCAATCCAATCATGAGAACACCAGCACTTGCCATTAAAGCTTGAGCAGTCATACTCTTTTTAACCAACTGAAATATTTCATTAACTCCACTAGAAAAAATAGTTAATTCTTGCTCTTCTGCGCCAAATCCCTTAATCACTCTAATTCCATTAAGAGACTCAGTTAGCCGACCTGAAACTTCAGCACTTTTTTTTCCTCTTTCTCTAAAAATAGGTCGTATATAACCAAATGCTTTCATAGCTATTACTGCGAAAAGAGCCATAGGAAGAAGTACAAAAATGGTTAGTTTAAAACTAATGGTTATTAAATAGGCAAAAGCCGCAATAGAGGCCAAAACGCCACCAATTAATTGAACAAATCCAGTTCCAACCAAGTTTCTAACCCCTTCTACATCTGTCATTACCCTAGAAACCAATGCTCCAGATTTATTATTGTCAAAATAGTTTATTGGAAGTGTTAGAATTTTCTTTTGAACTTTTGTTCTTAATTCAGCAATTAAATATTGAGCTTCCACACCTATAAATCTTGTAAGAAGATAGGAGGTTAAAGAATTAATAAATACCGAAAAAATTACAATACCTACAATCTGAAATGTTAAATTCATGTCTTTTCCAAGTGCATTATTTACAAATGGTTTCATAATAATTGGTGTCACTAAACCAGAAGCTCTGCTAATTATTATCAAAAAGAGACCAACAATTAATAACTTTTTTCTAGGCCAAATAATAGTTTTAAATGCTTTTCCAAAGGTTATTTTACTTTTACTCATCTAATATTAAATAATTTATTCAAATGTATTGTTAAATAGGGTTTAGACCACTTTACCTCCCTTAAAAATTTAGTTTTAATAATTTCTTTGTTAGATGTTAATTTTATATTTACCAAAAAATATTAATGAGTGAATCACTTTCAAATTTTGATAATCAAGAAGATTCTAATTTAGTCCACGATGAAAGACCAGTGCTTTTAAAAGTTCTTTGTATTCTAAGTTGGGTTGGTTCAGGAATTCAAATAATTTCCTCAACCTTATATTCCTCGATTATAAATGAAACAGTAAAACAAGAATTTTTTGCTCTTTTACCAAATAAGGAAGTCGTAGATATGTATGAACAACTATTTATTTTATTAGATAGTACTTCAATTTGGTATTTAATATTATACCTCATAAATGTTGCAGTTGTACATATGATGTGGAATTTTAAAATGAATGGTTATTATGGATATATTTTTACTCAAATTTTAATCCTCTTGGTTCCTTTTAGCGTCAATCCTTTTAGCTTTAGTCAATTTGCAGTTTCCTCCATTTTCCCAATAATTTTTATATTCTTATATGGATTAAATATAAAACTCTTTAAGAGTTAGTTCTTTTTTCCTAAGAAGGTAAAAGATAAAATATTAGCCCCCATCTCAAGAGCTTTTATTCTAGCTTCCTCGCTATCATTATGTACATCAGCATCTTCCCATCCATCTCCCAAATCACATTCATAATCATAAAAACAAACCAATCTTCCTTTATAAATCAACCCCAATCCTAAAGATGGTTTTTCATCATGTTGATGAATTTTAGGTAATCCCTCATTAAAATCAAAATTTTGATGGTAAATAGGATGGTCAAATGGTAACTCAATAAAATCAAGTTCAGGAAATATTTTTTTCATTTCTTTTCTTATAAATGGATCTAAACCATAATTATCAGAAATATGTAAAAATCCTCCAGCAAGTAAATAGTTTTTTAAGTTAGATACTTCATTAGCATCAAATACAATATTACCATGACCTGTAAGGTGAATATAAGGGTAATTAAATATTATATTATCTCCAACTTCTACTTCATCATACACTGGGTTAATATTGGTACCAATTTCAGAATTACAAAACTCAATTAAATTGGATAAAGCGGTAGGGTTTGCATACCAATCCCCTCCACCATTATATTTAAGTAATCCTATTTTATAGGAATAGTTTTGACTGTAAAATGAAGTAAAAATTAATTGAGTTAAAAGAAAGATTTTAATTTTAAAAAACCTCATTCGTTTTAACACACTACAGATTGTCATAAACTAATTTATAATCCATTATATAGCTAATCTTAGAAAATTCATTTTCATCATAAAATAGGTGAATGCCATAATCTAACATTATCTTGGCTTTTGCTGGATCTTTAGCTTTATAATAATTAGCATATTCCATTAAAGAAAACCTTAAAATGAATTGTTGAGATTTATTCATATACTTTAAGCTGAATTTATTCTTTCCATATTCCTCTAACTTAGGAATACAAATTTTAAGAACTTCTTTCGCTTTAGAATTGTTTTTAGTCAATGTACATAATAAAGCGTAAAGTAGTTTTGCACCATAATCTTCTGGATCCATATCACTTATCTTTTTGGACAAGCTCACTGCTTTTCCATAAGTTTTATCTGTCCCTTCAAGTATATAATTTTCTACTTCCTCTATTATAACCATTTTAAATTCATTAATAAATTCTTCAGCATCTTCTTTATAAGTATATTTCTTGTCTTTCTTTCTATATTTTGCTGCAAAAGACATGGCTGTTTTAAATGCCTTGGGGAATTCTTCTGTATATTTATGATCTCTGCTCATTTCATAAGAAGATTTCGCTGCAAACAAATAAGGTAGTGGATCTTTTTTTGTTTTTTCCTTTAAAGTATACTTAATAGATTTATTGTAACAGTCTTTGTATTCTTCATTAACAAGTAATACCAACAAGTCGTCATAAATATTATCAGTTTGAGCAATCACTTGATTGTTCAATGAGTTTAATAAAATCATTAAAAAAGTGATGAGAATAAATGGTCTTTTAATTGTCATAATATATAGTAATCAAATTTTATGCCTAAAATAGATTGTATTATACCTGTTTTTCAAATAAAAGTTTCGATAATTCATATTAAAAATTTAAAGTTCCTAATTTTGAAATATGAAATGGATAGGAAATAGAGTCTCTTACAAAGATCATAATGATTTTTTTACAATGATAATTACCTCAAAAACAGAAGGATGGAAAATGTGGATAATGTTTTTTTGGTTTTTAGCATGGTCTGCTTCAGGTGTAGTAATTATTTATAATTTATTTTTCACTAATGAGTTAAAAGGCTCAGAATTATATTTTTATACATTTCTATTTTTTTGGACCTATTTTTGGTATAAAATTATAAAAGTTCTTATTTGGAGAAAATATGGAACGGAGTTTATTAGAATAGATAAGGATAGATTTTCTATTAAAAAATCTATTTGGGGATTTGGAAAAGCCAAGGAATATTTAACAGAAAATGTTAAGAATTTTGAATTAGAACCCTTAGAAGAAAAATCTTATTCGAAAGTTTTTAATGATTCTTTTTGGATTATAGGCCAAGGAACCATATTAATAAACACTGAAAAACAATATAATTTTGGAGCTCAAATATCAATTGAAAATGGTCGTAAAATCATTAAACTTCTTAATGCTAGAATTAAAAAGTATAAGTCAGTTGGTTAATTTAAAAGCAATAGTTTTAACTCTTTTAGTTTTTTGATTTCCAATAGTTTCTTCTAATATCATCTCTTTAGCAACTTTTTTTTCTAAAACTTCTTTCATACTATTTATTTCTCCAATTGGTATTTTCAATTCATGACAAGAATTTAATAGGTTTTTAGATTTAATTTTTTTAGTTTTTTTATTAATAAGTTTTAAAAGTTGCTTTCTTTCTTTTACTCTTTGACTATTATTTTTAAATAATTGCGTCCACTTCTTTTCTAAACCAATTAGTTCACAAAATATTTCAAATTGTTTATCTGTTCCAATGGCAAGAATTAAATTTTGATTATCTAAAGTGCTGATGATTTCACCATAGGGTGAAATATTTGGGTGGAGTGTTCCAATTGGTTGAGGAGAATAATTAGCCATCAAGAAGTTAGAAGATTGGTTCATTAATGAAGCTATAGCCGTTTCTTCTAAAGTAGTAGTGATTTTAAAAGCTTTATTCTCTTTTTTTTGTAAAATTAATGCTGTGAGTATTCCTTCTTTTATTTGATGAGCTGCTAATACATCAATTAAAGCTACTGGCATTTTAGCATAGGCATCTTTATTTCCAGTCATTTTTATAAAACCAGTTTCTGCTTGTAAAATGATATCAAATGCGACTCTTTTAGGATTGCTTTTAAAACCTCCTATATGAGCATAAATAATATCAGATTTGATAGTCTTACAACTTTCAAAATCAAGATTAAATTTTTTTGCATCACCATCTTTAAAATTTGTAATAATAATATCACATTCTTTAATAAGTTTTTCTAAAACTAAAGTGTCTTCTTCATTATTAAAGTCTAAAAAAACATGTTTTTTATTGTAATTAACAGAGCAAAAGTAGGCTGACAAATCTTCCTTTTTTTCTTTAGGTAATTTCCAATTCCTAGTGATATCTCCCTTTGATAATTTGTTTTCTACTTTAATAACTTTTGCTCCAAGTTCGGCAAAAAACATTCCTACTGCAGGTCCAGCTAATACATTAGATAATTCTAAAATTTTTAGTTCATTAAACATATTTATTTCACTTTATGACTGTAATATAAATTCCTTTTAGCATATTTAATGTATATATTTCATTAATTAATGGCAGGGCAAAAAAAATTTGGAACTTTTAGTGGAGTACTGACCCCTTCTTTATTGACAATTCTAGGGGTTATTATGTATATGAGACTTGGAAGTGTTGTTGGAAATGCTACCGGAATTTTTCAAGTTATTTTAATTATAGTATTTGCTCACCTTATTTCTATAACTACTGGATTAAGTGTTTCTTCCATTGCTACGGATAAAAAAATTGATAAAGGTGGTATATATTATATGCTCACAAGAAGTTTAGGTCTTCCCATTGGAGGTGCAATCGGACTAACAATTTTTATTGCTACTGCATTTAGTATCGCACTTTACTTAATTGGTTTTTCAGAGAGTATTATCCCTGTTATTAATGAAGACTGGGCAACTGGTGGTATTTCTACCAATAAATTAAGACTTTTTGGATCCTTAGCTTTATTAGTTGTTCTTATAATAGCTTACATCAGTACTAATTTTGCCCTCAAAATCCAATATGTAATTTTAGGATTGATCGTACTTTCTCTAGGTTCTATATTTCTAGGTTCTTCAAAAGGATTAAAAGTAGGTTCAGATATTATGGAGTCTCCCAGTTTTGCCACTCTTTTTGGATTATTTTTTCCAGCAGTTACTGGATTTACGGCTGGAGTTGCTATGAGTGGAGATTTAAAAAATCCAAAAATTTCAATTCCTTGGGGAACAATGTTGTCAATTTCAATAGGGTTGTCAGTTTATTTAATCCTATCTGTATTCATCTATTATAATATAGATAGTCAATTTCTTAAAACCAATAATAATGTTCTTATCGAATTTGGGGCTGTTCCATTTTTGGTTCTATGTGGTGTTTGGGGAGCAACTTTATCATCTGCATTAGGTGGGATTTTAGGTGGGCCAAGAATACTACAAGCCATGTCCTTAGACAATATAACTCCTAAGTTCTTTGCCAAAGAATCAGGGTCTAATAAGGAGCCAAGAAATGCTTTGTTTTTAACCTTTTTCATTGCTGAAATTGGAATTTTAATTGGAGAATTAAATGTAATTGCTGAATTAGTAGCCATGTTCTATATGGCGGCCTACTTGTTCATTAATTTATCTTGTTTTTTAGAACAATGGTCTAGTCCTGATTTTAGACCAAAGTTTAAGATTCCATTATGGATATCCCTTTTAGGTTCTATTGCTACTCTACTATTAATGATTCAATTAAACCTTGGAGCAACTTTAGTAGCAGTTTTATTTATGTTAATTTTTTGGTTTTGGCTCTCAAAAAAAGATTTGGTTCTTGGAACTGGAGATGTTTGGCTAAGTGTTTGGAATTCGGTAGTTAAAACAGGCTTAAAAAATATTCAAAAAAAGACTATTCATAAAAGAAATTGGCAACCAAATATTCTTCTTTTTAGCGGCAATACATCCAATAGGCCACATTTAATAGAGTTTGGAAAAAATATAATTGGTAGAACTGGTATGGTTTCTAATTTTGACTTAATAGAAACTAAATCTGCTAAAGTATTATTTCCGAAAGCTGACCAAAACCTTAAGGATGATTTAATTAAAGATGATTCTATTTTCCATAGAAAGTTATATTGTCAAAATATATTTAAAGGAATAGAAACTATTGCTACTACTTATGGTTTTTCAGGTGTTGAGCCAAATACCGTTTTAATGGGATGGGCTAAGAATACCAAAAACCCAATTTGGTTTGGAGAAATGACTCAAAAGTTAAAAGATCTTGATTACAATATACTTTATCTTGATTATGATTTAAAAAAAGGATTTGGCAACTATAATAAAATTGATCTTTGGTGGACAGCGTTTGACAAAGAGAATGAGTTATCTCTTCAACTAATTAAATTTTTGAGATCATCTGCTCTATGGAAAAAGGCTTCCTTAAATATCTATTATGTAAATTCTGAAAAGACTAATTCTAAGGACATTATAAGCCGGATGAAAACAATTGTAGATAAAAAAAGAATGGTTGCAGACCTAAAAGTGATTAACAATTTTCAGGATCAAAAGAATATTAACGAATATATAAAAATCAAAAGTCATCATGCAGATATAATATTGATGAAACTCCCTAAACTAAACCCAGGAAAAGAAAAACAATTCATTAATTATTCCAATGATTTATTTGGTCAAATTGGCTCAGCACTTTTCTTGGAAGCCTCTAACAGCTTTATAGATAATTCCAAAATAGATGTCCATCTTAAAACTATTTCAAAACCATCTAACCCTTTAGAATTAGAAACCCATAATAATTCTATAGTTAAAACTTTTGACCAAAATTTTGATGATCAAATTTCATTATGGCAAAAAGAATTCGAAAAAATTAATCAGTCATTTATTAGCAAAATTCAGTCTTCTATTCTTTCTTTTGAGGAATATTATATTAATGTTTTTAATAACAAAAATTTAATAAATGAATTAACCAAACATTTATATAATACCGAGATGGTTCAAACGGTTGCTGATAATTTAGAAAATAATATGGCTCTAAATATTAAAGAGTATTTCTATTCTATTAATAAATTTTTATCCACTTTCAATGATAAAATTAATTTTAATTATTCCTTAAGTTTTTTAGATAGTCAGTACTTAAATTCTTCTGTTTATAATGATAAAATAAGAAGTAAAATTAATAAGAATCTATCCTCAGATAAATCTGTTAAATTGGTTATTCCAATCGTGAAATTATTTGAACATTATTTAAAAAGTCAATTTGTAAATCAATTTACTGACGTATTAAAGACATTTGGTAATATTCATGTAAAATATATAAATCAGTATAAAGAATTTATCAATCAAAATTCTAAAAACGAAATTTTACCATTTTTAGAGACTGTTAATAAAGAGATATTTTCAAATTTAAGCAAGGAACTTAATTTATTAGTATCAAAACTTATAAATGCAATCGTTAAAGATATAGGTGAAAAAAATGTAAAAATTATTTCTGAAGATAGAGAAGAAAATTTTGATCCAAAGGAATACAATAAAAAGTGGAATATTGTAGAATCATATCCTGAAGGTCTTGCTAAAAATGTTTTTATTTTTCACAATTTAAAGGTTCTTTATTGTTCATCTACGATTCTTCAGAATATATCCAATAATCAATTAGACCACTTTTCCTTTGTTATGAAAGAAAAAGTTTTTAGTCCAATAGAAAAAATTTTAAATGCTTGTAGTAAAAAATTAAAATTAAAAGAGCCATCTAAAATTGACCATTGGATAAGTCAATTAGAAGCTGACTATAATAGTCTAAAAATCTCCATAAATGATAATACTTGGCAAATAAATTATGAAGATATTTTTAATAAATTTCCGGAGGAAATTAAAGTCTATTCATCAGAGGCAATCAATTATTTTTATAATTCACAAAATAATCTTTTAGAGAAAGAGTATAATTTAAAAAACAGTCTTCAATATATATATAATGAAAAAATAATATTCCCCATTGTCAATTTAATAGATCAACATGAAAAGTGGATACAAAAAGAGTTAGAAAATCTTATCAGCTCCTATAAGTTGGTTTCATTCACTCTTGCTAACCAGGAGGAAAAAGATTTGCTTAAAGACTCTAAAAAGAAGCTTCTAAATACCATGGAACTATTTAATCAGAACCTTTCTCAGAAAATAGATAGATTTATTTCCTTTTTAGATGACCTTAAAGTAGAAATAAATAAATTTAATGATCACCAATTTTTAATGTTGAATGAGTCTAAGAAAATCATTCAATTGAATCCTAAAGATAATTCTGTTTTCAATCTTGAAAAAATTCAAAACTATATTTCAGAAAAGTTTCTGTCTTTTATCGATATGCTGACCGTTGAAGATAAAGTATCATTTCATCAATCTAAAAAAGATAAAATAAATTTAATTAGAGAATTTGTAGAGAAAAAAGTTCCATCATCAAAATCAATTAGTGATATACCAAAGTTATATTTACAATTATTTAGCAATGATACTAAGCCAAATGCTTTTTTTTCAGGTTTTATTTCTAAAAAAGTAAGTACTATTACTAATGCTATTTCTAACAGAGAAGATAGTGATCAGAACATTATTATAGTTTCAGGAGAACCTAATTCAGGGAAATCTTATATAATAAATAAGGTTATGAAAACTCTTGATTATAAAAACTGTTATGAGTTAGACATACCAAATAATTTTATAAAAAGTTCCAACGAAATTAAATTTGCAAAACTTTTACATCCGGTAAATCAATCTAATTCTCAAAAATTAGTGTTTAAAGATTTAGGTAAGGGTTCAGTGGTTTTTTTAAACAATTTCGAACTATGGTGGAGAAAAAGCAAAATGGGTTTTGATAATGTAAAAACTTGGATAGAAATTTTCAAGAAATATCATAATCAGTTAATATTTGTCATTGAGTTAAACCCAGTTTTCAAGAAGCAACTACTGTCAAATACCGATTTAGATACTTTAGTTTTAAAGTATATTCATTCATTATCTTTCTCCAAAAAGCAGCTAGAAAAAATAGTAGATTATAAAAATAATTTAGCTGCTGTAGAAATTTTTAATAAGGGAATTAAAGTAAATTTTTCTAATCCATTTAGGTCTGTTCTAAATTTCAAAAATATACATAGTGAAGTTTCTGGAAATATAGGTTGGTTTAATCACTTATGGATATCTTCATTGACTAAAATAGATGACGATTTTCTGGATTTTTCTTACGATTATGATTTGACTTTTCCATATGTTTTTTCTAATAAAGAGCTCTTAATTTTACTACAGTTTTATTATCATAAAAAAATTAATTTAAAAAATCTCAAAGAGTATTTTGATGAAAAGTTAGAGTTAAATATTAACGAACATATTTCTATGTTTAAAGCTGAAAATATACTTATTACTCAAGGGGTTTATACAGAAATTAATCCATATTTAATTAAGGATTTACTTCATTATTTCAAAAACAAAAATTTAATATAGTAGTGACAGTATTACCATATATATTTAATTTTATACTTCAACTAATAATATTATTAATCTCAATTACTTTAGTTAGAAGGCTATTGAAAATACTTTCTAAAAATAATCCATCCCAAAAAAAATACCTTTTCTTTTATGATGTTGTAATATACCTTATTTGGATACTATTTATCATTTTAAAAATTGCTCATGCCCTTAATGATAATTTAATAATTGTTGGTACTGCTATACTTATTTTAATTGCTTTAATGTGGGAATATTTAAAGAATTTATTTCTTGGGATTATTTTTGCTTTTCAATATGGGTACATAGTAGGAGAGAATCTAATTGCTAATGGAATAGAAGGAAAACTAGAAAGTTATTCTTCTTCTTATTTTGAGATTTTAACTAATAAAGGAGAAAGATATAAGGTGAAATATAAAAAAGTATATTCTGATAAATTTGAAATTTATAAAGGAAATTTACATAGAGTTTTTAAGAAAATTGAAATCAAAAAACCTTCAGATTCTAATGAAATTAAATTAAATATTATGAATCATCCATTCTTTATTATGAATAATAATTTTGATTTTTATCAGGAAAGGGATGACAATGGAAAACTATGGCTTTGTTTTTATTTTAATGTGATGAATTATAATGATGCAATTATCATTCAGGAATATATTGATAACTTATGATTAAAATATTCTTTATTTTATCTTAGTTAATTATTGAAATGGGAAATTCATTTGGAAATATATTTAAGTTAACTTCATTTGGAGAATCTCATGGATCTAGTATAGGTGGAATTATTGATGGATGTCCTTCAGGCCTTTCCATAGATTTAAATTTTATTCAAGAAGAATTAGATAGAAGAAGACCAGGCCAAAGTAAAATCACAACTTCAAGAATTGAGGGAGATAAAGTAGTATTTATGTCAGGTATTTTTGAAGGTAAAACCACTGGAACACCCATAGGGTTTACAATTTCTAATAACAATTTTAAATCTGAAGATTATGATAAGATTAAAAATGTTTTTAGGCCTTCACATGCAGATTTCACCTACCAAGAAAAATATGGTTTAAGAGATTATAGAGGAGGAGGCAGATCTTCCGCTAGAGAAACTGCTTGTAGAGTTGTTGCTGGTGCGGTTGCAAAATTAATTTTAAAAAAATATAAGATTGAAATTTCTGCCTACGTATTAAGTGTTGGAAATATTTTTGCAAATGAAGACAATCTTAGTTTTGATAATATTACCAATTCTAAAGAAACAAATATCGTTAGGTGCCCAGATAAAAATGCTGCATTGAAAATGATTGACTTTATTTCAGAAATAAAGAAAAAAGGGAATACAGTTGGAGGGCAAATTAAGTGCCACGTTAAAGGAGTTCCTTTGGGAATAGGTGAACCAGTTTTTGATAAGCTTCATGCAGATTTAGGAAAGGCAATGCTTTCGATCAATGCAGTTAAAGGCTTTGAGTACGGTTCTGGTTTTGAAGGCTCCAAAATGTTGGGCTCTGACCATAATGATGAATTTGAATCAATTAATGGAAAAGTATCTACAAAAACTAATTTTTCTGGTGGAATTCAGGGAGGGTTATCTAA
>CEOC01169588.1_pt1 | contig 12028 bp, 11 predicted proteins | sample 356191 | NCBI WGS metagenome assembly CEOC01 (sample SAMEA2619952, study PRJEB7988) | marine metagenome | biome: marine biome (ENVO:00000447); feature: deep chlorophyll maximum layer (ENVO:xxxxxxxx); material: "saline water (ENVO:00002010), including plankton (ENVO:xxxxxxxx)" | depth 17 m
ACAGCCAAAGTGCTACTCAAGGTAGTAGCATCACTTACAGCCAAAGTGCTACTCAAGGTAGTAGCACCGGTGACTCCCAAAGTGCTACTCAAAGTAGCAGCTTCCGTTACAGCCAAAGTGCTCTTCAAAGCAGAAGCACCATCAACCGTTAGACTGCCATTCAATGACATATCCCCACTTACAAACAAATCACCATTCAAAGAAACATCGGAACTTACCGCAGCAGTACCAGATACATCCAGAGTAGTGGTCGCAAGAAGACTCTGTTTGTTGATACCAACCTTATTCAATGTCTGAATAATAAAACTACTATCAACTGTTCCACTTGCTGTACCTTCTGATTTAACAGAAACGGCACCGTTACCGACAGATAATGTTGTTGTCTGGGTTTGACCCAATACTTCAGTATCAAAAACAATACTGTTATTATCAATAAATAGACTCTTACCATAAATCTCATTAAAACGCTTTGTTGTTGAACCCAAGTTCTGTGTTACATTACCACTTGGAACAATATCACCTGTTACGGTTACATCACCAGTGATATCCAAGGTGCTTGCCAAAGTGGTCGCACCAGAAGTATATAAATCTCCATTAAAGGAAATATCACCATCTTGCACATATAAGTTACCCTTACGTAATACCAGATATCCAGCACTAACATCCACAAAACCTTTCACATAAGTGTTAAAAAACTTATTCGCCTTGGAAGTTGCTAACCAAGTCCCAATTCCAGACATTTATTATATATATACAATAAATGAATATTTAAAATATTTTGTATGTAATTATTTTTTTCTAAATAACACTGACAGACATAGTTATACAACATTATTTTATTTGTAAGTGTCAATATTAACTAAACTGATTTATTTCTCCACTATCAATGCTATTTACAGATATTTTCGATACATCTATGTTATTATAAGACATGTCTAAATTTCCAGATAGTGAAAAACTACTATCCACAAATACACTTCCTAATAAATGGGTCGTCCCTTGCACAGTTAAATTTTCATTCAATGAAGTATCACCGCCCACATACATATTTTTATTAAAAGACGCATCAGCAATGATTACAAAGTTTGTGCTGTTATCTTCAATGTGCTGCGACCCCGCAGATAGTGAATTCAATGTTGTTTCTACGTTTTGTGTTAAATCTTTTATAAACAATAATTTATTTGTGCTCACATCAGTAGTGTTCCCACTACTATCATAGAAAGTAAATTCGCTTGGACCAATAGAGAAGTCAGGAAATGACTGTGTAGGATTATCACCATATAGTTTTATTTTATAATTGTTTCTTATTATCACATCACCACTTACATCTACAAAATTTTTGAAATAAGATTGTTTTAATGTATTTGAAGTGGCACTATTATCTAACCAAAGACTCATATAGAAAATAAATTCAATAAAAAAAACGCAAAAAAAATCATTCTAAAACTGAACCATTCTATCACTTGAATTTGTCATTACAATATCTCCATTCATCGATAAATCACCCGGAGGAGCCAGCACACCACCTTCTGTTGATAATAAATTGGAAGTGGTTGTTACACCACCACTAGTAGTTGCCAAACTCAATTGCCCGTTTGCCACACTAATAGTTGTTTCTTCTGTTTCCAACCCTACCAAATGAATACTATTACTAGTAACAAATAAACTACGGAATGGTTTTACAGCTGAACCTAAATCATATACTCCTGATACATCTGGAATTATATGACCTCCTATAGATAATGAACCCGATAGGTCCAATACAGCATTTGTATTATCCAACAAAGAAGGATAATAATTATAATACAACATACTTGTTGCACTAATATCTTGTGATGCTGTTCCATTATGTGCCACTAATGTATTTGAAATTGCGAAATACTTTGTATTTGTTGTTGATAATACCGTATTCGTATCTAACCGGTCTGTTAATATATTATGTACACCATTCGCATTTAACATGTCATCCGTAACTATATTCCATAATGCCAAACTAGCATCTGAATAAGCAATGCCTACAGTCCCGCTATCATTATACAACGCAATCGCCTTTTCATTACTTGCTAGATGAACATTATATAAATCACCAATGATATTCGTAGATGTGCTCCAATTTGTTCCATCCAATGTAAATGCTACACAACCATTGTTTCCTACTGCGATTGCATAACTTGTATCATATACATATAATGAAGTATAATCCGCTGCTCCACCATTTGATAAGTCTACTGTTGTAGATATAGATAATGATGGAGACGTCGGTGTCGTTGTATCCAAATCTAGACGAACCACACTACTCGTTCCTAACGCATAGACTATATTCCCTGAACCATCTACATCTACTATTTCATTTACTCCAGAGAGAGCTAATGTTTGAAATGTACTTGTATCCCCTTGTAAGAAGTAATACAAACTTACATCGCCAGTTACAGTTGGTTCATTATCATTAATCACAGCGTAATAATTCGTATCTTGCTTTGATACATATAGCTTATCCATTGTTCTACCAGATAATGACACACTCAAAGAATCTTTACTGAAAGGTGACGTATTACCACTATCCGTAGAATAATAGTATACCTTATTGATAGAGTCACCACGGGTAATTATGTGAATATTACTACTTCCTGTAACATGAACTTCTAACGTATCTGCTACTTGGATATCATTATTTACTATCGTCTTTTTACTCCAACTTTGACCACCATTAGATGTTACATATATACAATAGGTAAAAGGGTTATTAGATATGTCTGCATCGGCACTTCCTACTGCTGCCCCAAATAATGAATCTTCTTTTGAAAATGCCATACTATATATTTGATTCGTTGTAATACCACGAACGTGTGTTTCTCCGTGACCTATACGGGTTTTTCCATTAATATCCATGGTATAATTATCTGTTTTTGGTGATAATGTATTCACACCAAGGGTTGTACGGTTATATCCACTATTTGCACCTTCCATGATAACCGATGTAGGAACAAAAGATGTATCTGATGTAGAACTATCTTCATGTTGTAACCCAATGAACCCTACCGATTTTGTTCGTTGTTCTGGATGAACACCTCCACCCAATGTAAAACCTTTTTTGTTACTACTGGCGTCTACACTTACCATATGAATCATTATATTGGAACTGCCATCTAATTCATCTGCTACAGTGGTTACACCGTGTCCTAACTTGTAATTACTTGAAGAATCCGGAAAATAGGATTCCAAAAAAGAACTACCGCCACCAGACACATCCATTATCAATAATGCTTCGTCAAATACAGATGATGTTGATTTACCCGCTCCTAATGTTAATCCACCGTTCAATTGTATAGTTGTACTACTAATATCAATCATTGTATTTCCAGAAACATCGATGGATACTGTTTTATTCACATTATTTAACGATATGCTAGTGTTTCCATTTAATAACGAAAAAGTTTCTGTCGAACTGGTATAACTTATACTCGCATTTGCATTCGTTCCATCCCCACTTGTCACATTCTCGTTGTAAAAATTTAAACTTGTATTCTCATTTAATGCTATCGCATCAACCCCTGAAGTATATACGTTATTACTTAATTCAATTAATGTACTACGACCAGCGGCATTATTTGTTACAACACGCATTGTATCAAAAGGAACACTATTTGCCACAACACCTGAACCACCAATATTTCCAAATACATCAAATCGTGTCTGTGGATCATCTAACCCTACACCTATGTTCCCGGAATGTGAATTTCCTGTGATATAATTCAAATAATAAGTACTTGTTGTTGCTTGTGTAATATCCACTACACCATCTATTCCAAAATTCAAACTATTATCAATTGCCCGGGTTATTACGTTCGGGACAAAATATAATCGGTTATCAATAAACACATCTTCCCCAAATATACCGGCCTTTTCAACAATAATATTCACATTTGCTTCTACATTACCACCTACGTTTGATGAATTTGTATCTACTCGTAAATCACCACCTTGTATAATTAAGTTTGCATCACTCACTAATTGTGCCGCATTTGTAGTTACTTTACTTCTTTTAATAATATTATCTGTAATAATAGTATCTATTTCAAATTTTGATATGGCTTTTGTTTTACTCATACCACCATATGTTCTCCATGTGTTAGACATTATCTTATAATACAGTCATAAAATTATGTTTGATTATTTCTTCATAGACCTTTTTGATTTCTTTCCTTTCTTTCCTTTCTTTTTCTTTTTTGACTTTTCCTTTGTTGACTTCTTTAACGATTTTCTTTTGGACGCTTTAGAATTGGGTTCATTGCTCTTTAACACTAAACCATTTTCTTGTAAATGTTTCAGTTCTGGTGTGTTTGAAAACATAAATGGAACACCGTTTTTGACGCCTTGAATTAGTATACTTCCATCTTTGTTTATTTTTTCTTTTTCTAATGATTCAATCACCTTACCATTCACTATTTTTTGTTTTTTAGTTGTTGTATATTCAAAAAAATCCATTATATATTATCTAAACTCTTTTTCTTTTCATGCTATTTCCGTTATTCTACTTATCGTAATATACACTACTCTTTCCCTTCTTTCAAATTGTTAATTGAATTATAAAATTCTTTTACAACTGGGTTTGCTTTTATTCTTTCATGTGCTAATCCAGACAAATATAATCCTTCTAGTGTTCGCACTCGCGACAATGCCACATAGCTTTGTCCATATTCAAATATATGATTACCCAAATTCATAATCACATTATCCAATGAACTTCCTTGACTTTTATGAATTGTCATTGCCCAAGCTAACTGTAATGGAACTTGTTTTACACCTAACATCGGATACTCGTCTGACTGCCAGCAATATGGTTCCATTTCAATCACTTTCCCATTGTTGAATTTTACTACAGGCAATAAACCGTGTTCTGCATTATCACGAAACTCTATTACCTTACCTTGAGAACCATTATAAATACCATTTTCCAAATCTACATTCATTGTACACATTACTGGAGTATTCAATTTCAAATACAATTTCTCACTTCCCGCCCCATCGCGACTTAACCTTTTGATTTCATTTTCACGGTCATATTTAGTCATGTTACTACATCGCAATAACTCATCAGTTGGAATTGATTTTCCACTTTCTTTGTAACTTGTCAAATTTGTTATTACTTTTATTTCAAAACACTCCTCCCGTGTATTTAACTTTCCATACATTTCATTATTGGTATTTTCTACAATATACTTCTTGGGGTATAATCTTGTAAAAATTGCATCTGGAAGCTGCACATCCACTCTGTCTTGTAATACTTTTACTGATTCTTCTGATAATTCTCCAATACGCACCTCATGTAATATTCTTTGATACAATGGGTCCTTTTGACGGTGCATTGTAGTAAACAAGATATTTTGCTCACTTGGAAAGGTATTACTCCACAAATTACTTTCAAAACAAAATGCACAGTCTTCAGAGGTCATTCCTACTGGCGGTAATTGATAAAAATCACCCAAAAATATTACTTGAACACCACCCCATAATGTTGTTGTCTTTTTTACATTACGCATCACCGATTCCAATACTTCTATCATTTTCTTGGACATCATACTTACTTCGTCAATAATGAATCCTTGTATCTTTTTTAATTTATTTGTTACTCGTTTGTTTCGTAATACTTTCTTTACAATGTCTTCTGGTTCTCCTTTCATTTGTCCTAACCCAAAACAACTATGAACCGTAGTTGCTCCACAACCTAGCAAAATTGCCGCACACCCTGTAAGGGCACATACCGGCATAAATACTTTGTTCTCTGATAAAATGGATTTACACGCTTTAATCCAATGCGATTTACCTGTTCCACCCGGACCTGAAATGAATACACTTTTTCTCTCACAAACGAATTCTAATGCCTTTATTTGTTCGCTACTCAATGTTTTACGATAACGGTCTGGGATTTGTAATGGTTCGTTCAATTCTATTGGAATGCTTGACTTAATTGTTTTCGTTGATGAAGTTGTATCTGATCTTGTTTTAGATGATGACGTGTCAAATTTATTGAATAATGACATATTTATTCTTTTTGTTGTATTTTCACTTTTTATTGAATTTGTTTCGTCTTTTTCATCTTTTTCATCTTTTTCATTTGTCTTTATGTATCTTGGCGACTTTCTAATAATAAATTTATCCATAATGTATAATGCTATTATACATTATCAGATTCGCTTTATATTAATTCAATTATGTAATTCGCTACATTTACTCGTGTGAAATTTCTAACACTAATGAAAAATCTAACCCTTGTAAATTTGCCACCTTACCATTATCATAAATCAACTTCACATTCATTTTTTGTAAGTCTATTTTACTGCTGTATTCACGCTCACTACTAACCAATAAACCATTTCCTTCATTCGCTATCATAATATTTCCAAATCCGTAGTTAGTATTATCAATTGAAATACGAGCTATTATATTCTTATTAATCAATGAACTTGCTAATGGGGTCAAGAAATTATTTTGATTGCCCGTTTGATACTCATCTATCGCCAAATATAAATATGACGGATTATTCAAATTTAATAATGCTGTACTACTTGTGGTTGCGGTAGTAATATCCAAGGTTGGCTCTCTGAATCCTAACGTCCATCCCAATGATGTTGTAAAATTTTGGCTATCTAATTGCTCTTGACAACCACCGCGAATGCTAAAATCTACACTAATATTTGCACTACTTGAGTTCAATTTGGTTACATATCCCATATCTTGATTAGAAATATCAATAACCAAATCACTCGTATCTGCTCCAGATGCATTTATTTGCGCTTGAATAATACCTTGTAATGCTGTTTCATTATATTGACCGTCTGGAACCGTTATCGTAGCTACGTTTCCATTTGAACTCAATTGGAATGAATTATTGCCTAAAGAACTGGACACATTTAATAAAGAACCTGGTAGCTCTACACTGTGAACCTTCATTGTTTTTACTTCATTTATCTTTTCCGGTAACGTAATATTGTAATTGATATTTTGCGAATAAGAGAAATCATCACGGTATTTGGTATCCAAACTAATATACTTCGATTTATTTGTTTTATGTACATTCGTCATTACCATGTGACTACCATATTGGGTTGTTCGCGGTTCTATAAACATCTCTCTATTTGAAAAACTCATATCTAATATATAAATTATATATATTATATACCATTTATACTTTAAACTTTTTACACCTTGATAGCTTGTTAAAGAAGATGGGTCAATTATTTAAACCTTGGTCTTGGTAATTTCTTTCTTTCCTAACTTACCATCAAACATGGCAGGACCAGGAACAAAGTTTTCCATACCTTCTACCTCTTCCTCTTCTTCACCCTCCTTCTTCTCTTCAGGCTCTTGGTTCTCCATTGCCTCCTTCTTTGCGTGTTTCTTCTTGTCGGCCATACCTTCTTTCTTGTCGGTCATACCTTCATATAAGCCTACCATACGCAAAACAAATACGATTACGAACAAAGATAGAACAGCAATAACAATATTCATAACACGTCTGCTCATAAGAACACTGGTTACTTTCTTGATAAACTTTCCAATTCCTCCAATCATTATATACAAATCAAGAGAATTTATTTTCCACCACAACTTTTACATTTCTTACTATTTTGTAGACGATCCAACATATTCATTTGGAAATATCTATTTGTAAATGCAGTCGTTGTAGTTGATGATAGTGATTTTGTTTTTTTGGTCTCTATGTTGCTTATTATTTTGTTTTCATTTGTGCTAAATACTAAATTCATCAAAATTGATTCCTATATCAAATATTCATACAATGTATTATTCTTTATGAACCATTCTTGTCATTTCTGTAACAGGTGCTTTGATACTAATATATCACGCATAAAACACGAATCAAAGTGCGGTTATACATGTTTATTACATAACCCCCTATCATTGGAACAAAACCCCCCTTCCATATCTACAATCGTACGTGTTATGCAATACATGGCTTCCCAATTAAACGAATTACAACCTGACCGTAATGCTAATGAAAATAAAAAACAAACTAGCACTCTTAAATCTACCAAGGAATCATCTATTAAACCTCTACGGGTATTACAAAACAGTACACATCCCTCTGAAACGTTGTCATCTTTCTTCAACACTTACGTCTTATCTTACATATCTAGAAATATAAACGTTGTCTTTGAAAAGGGTTTATGTGAAGGAATGAAAGCTATATTACAAGAAGCACTCACTGATTATAAAGATGTATTACCTATTCAGAGTCATATTGTAAAGATGTCCAGTTATTATGGATATGTCTTTTCAGAAGAAAATAAACTATATGAATGGAAAAAACTTGCAATAAATGACTTAAATGAACTCTTTAAATCACTCGAGACTGAAATTATTCATTATTTTGATACTGAATGGAAACAAGAAAATATTCAAGTTCTTGATAACCTTGATAAATTCTATCATTATGTTGGACAAGTCACTGGCGAAAAAGATGGTTCAGAAAATGTCCGAAATAAACAACTGCGTACTGTTATTGAAGATTTTGCGGCGATTAAATATAAACAACCCATAAATGAAACTGAAGAATAAATTCATATATTATATAAAATTGAAAATGATATATATATTTTTATTGTAAATAAGTTATACAAAACCTATGGAACCACCTACTTACCTAGCTATTAAAAACTCACACGACCGCGATGAACGTATTAGTTTTGAAGAAGGACCCCATATTTATACTATTGATGGGGCACGTGGCACTTACACATCGGTTACCACATGGAATCATAGCCATTTTGACCATTTTGATGCTGATAAAGTCATTGATGGTATTTTGAAAAATCCGAAATGGGAAAATGACCCATCCTATAAATATTATAAAGTAACACGTGAAGAGATGAAAGAAATGTGGAAAAATAAAGGCACCGCTGCTTCCACAAAAGGAACTGGACTACACTACCACATTGAACTCTTTTATAACAACGAACCGGTAGATGATAAATCCATTGAATATCAATATTTCTTACAATTCCAAAAAGAACATTCAAACCTTATCCCTTATCGCACAGAGTGGATGATTTTCCACGAAGAACTTATGTTATGTGGTTCAGTAGATATGGTTTTCAAAGACCCTGAACAAGATGGGATTTATATTTATGATTGGAAACGAGTTCTTGAATTTTCATATGAAAACAAGTATGGAAATAAAACAGCCCATACTCCTTGTATTTCACATCTTCCTGATACTAATTTCTACCACTATAGTTTGCAATTGAATGTATATAGGCACATTTTAGAACAAAAATACGGACAAAAGGTTCTTGGACTCTATTTGGTTGCCCTTCATCCGGATAATGTCTATAAGAGATATGAAAAAGTTCAAGTCCCATTCCTGGATAAAGAAATATGCGATTTAACCGCGTATCGCTTGGAACAAGTTGAAGAAATTAAAAATGCGTCCAAATATACATAAACACTTATATGTAGTATTACATAATTATGTATTTTAAAAAAATTATCTATTCAAAAATATTTTCTTCGTTTTCCTCTAATATAAATGTTTTCCAACATATAAATATTTACAAATACACTCCATTCCTTTTTTTTCTTACATCTGGACTCGGTGGAATGATTCTTCCGCGTATATTGAAATCATTTTATTCTTATTTGTATCCTCCATTACCCCCAGTTGATAAGGTTCAACAAGAATATGATACCCAGAAAGAGAAGTTTCTTTCTTTTTGTAAAGAATCACAGGATAAGAATAAAGCGATTGACCCTCTTTTTTATGACAAAAAAAAATTACAAGAGTTTTTCAGAGACAAAGATAATACATTAGAGCCATTTTGGAAAAAAAAGATTCTAATTCAAAATACTATACGTGGAAACATTCTTATGATATATGACCCTTATAAACTTGGGTTCTCTTATTACTGTGATAATAAAACCATATCGTACAATATATTGAATACAATGGCATTGAAATATACACGTATGTTTTCATGTGTAGATTTCTTTATGGACAATGAAGTTATTGAGACCCATTCTCCATTATGGGACATTCATTTAAATGAAAAAAAGAAAAATGATGAACAAGATAAAGAAAAAGACCAAAATGAGACTGATGCAAATGATAAAAAACAATTGAAAAAGGCATTAAAAGATGCCCCTTTCTTGAGATCTAAAAAAAACAATAGTGAGACGAAAACCAAGACCGCACCAAAAACACTTTCCAAAAAAGAAAAAGAAGAATGGGAAAAAAAACAAGCCGAAAAAGAAGAGCTACGAAAACAAGAAGCTTCACGTATTCGTAATAAATTTATATACTTGGGTAAAATAAGTCATTTTCCTTTCATTCAAACACCTACAAAACAAACATTAACATCTTCTTTCCGTAGTGTATTTACTTCTTTATTAGATGGGGAACACGATTTACAAAACAATCGCTTTGATTATAAAAAATTCAAGGCACAACAAAACAATCAATTACAACAATCCTAATACACTATTTACTTTCTTGTTCTTCTTTTTTTTTCTTCCATTCTAAAAATCCATTACTCTTTTCCACTTGATATGACATTCCCAAATGCGATTTCGCTATTTCATAAGCTATTTTATGTTTCTCATCAAAGGTTGCTATGTATTCTTCCGTTAATGCTTCCAGTTCAGCATTCATTATTCAATATATGACTTTATTATCATATATTGATTATTATGTTTATATCAATTTTACCTTATACCCCACATCCTACTGGCGTTTGTGAAATGCTTGAACTTGAGGTCTCGTCATTGTCTACACATTTGTCTTTCAGCTTTGACAAATATTCACTTGCAGAAGTTGAAGTAAATGTGCTTGAGTCTACGGTAATCACACATCCCGCAGTAGCATTATTACAAGTACTTTCATAAGTTCCTTGCTCACAGTTCTCATCACGCACACTTTGTTGAGTTTCTTGTGCTTGCTTTTCAATGTACTGACCTTGAGTACTTGTGTTATTGTTATTATCTGGTTTCACAGTACTATATGGTTGAGGACGACGAATCCATCTATACTTTGACATAATCATACCATTTGTTCCTAACGAACTTGATTTTACCACGTCATTATCATTCAAATTATTAATAGTGGAATTCTTGATGTTGCTGATTTCATATGTTCCTTGTGAACCACCATGACCACGAGGCGCGGTTCCATTATAAGGGGACTTCAATATGGTGCGAGACAAACTGGTTTGACCTACAAAACCTTGGTTTCGGTGTGTTCCGTTTAAAGAAAACTGACTTTGTCCTACGCTCATATTCTTGTATTTTGTATTTGTTTTTCGTTTTAATGTTGCTAGAGACATTTATATTACGCACAGATATTTTTCGCTCTAAAATATTTATATGTTTAAAGGTTCTATTCATCAAATTGGAATATAGAATAGACTACTGGCATATTTACATTTCCATTCAGCGTTGTTGAACCCGTTATTGTTGTATTTCCACCTACAAGAAGACTATTATTTAATGAAAGGTCTCCAGAAACAAACAAACTACTTGTTGGAGCATCACTTATATTAATTGTACCACCCATATTTGAATGGTATTGACAACGATAGTATAATGTGCTCGGTGCGTCTGAAGCTACTACTATTGTTAATGTTCCTGTTGATGACCCATTGTTTGTTACTCCATCGTTATAAACATTTGAACTATCGTATGCACCAGAATTGTCAGTTGTCTGAATAAAGAACGGGTGCCCAGACGCATTCACTTCAAACAAATAAGTGCTACCACGAACAAGTGATAATGTTGGTGCTTGACTACCGTCTATATAATATTTACCACCAGTTGCAGTTACTGTATATACTTTCCTTTCTACAAATTTGATTGTTGTATCATTCTTTACAAATAACCCTGAATTTAATGACACATCTCCAGATACATCTAACGTGCTATTCATAGTTGTTGCCCCCGTTGTTGTTAATACTCCTGTTATATTAGCTGCTCCACCTACATTCAAAGTGCTACTCAACGTTGCTGGTTCAGATACTTC
>CEOC01016433.1_pt1 | contig 12002 bp, 11 predicted proteins | sample 356191 | NCBI WGS metagenome assembly CEOC01 (sample SAMEA2619952, study PRJEB7988) | marine metagenome | biome: marine biome (ENVO:00000447); feature: deep chlorophyll maximum layer (ENVO:xxxxxxxx); material: "saline water (ENVO:00002010), including plankton (ENVO:xxxxxxxx)" | depth 17 m
CAATTTCATTTAGTGTTAAGTGAACCAACCCTTCATACAAACTAGCATCTTCTTCTTTAATTGAATGAGAAACTTTAATTTCCGGCGGCTGAATTTGATTTAATAGGAAAAAATCTGAAAGAGTGGAAAGGAAAGATTCCCTGCTAAGGTTTGGATTAGCTCTGAATAAATTCGGAATTGAGTTATCATCTACCTCTCTATCCGAAACGAGGAGAATTCCTGCATCATATGAATGCAGACAGTCTGCTAAAAGCTGATCGCTAACAGTACCGTAGATTATGGCCGTTGAAGCTTGTGAAACATTTGTTTCAGATAACCATATTGAATCTGGCTTCATCAAATTTGTGCAATTAGTTGAAAATTGATCAATATCATTTGGTTAATTATGGATTCTTTGTCATCGACTAGATCTATTTATTTAGACATAATAACTACTATTATCAATGTTTGACAACGAATCGATTTTAATAACAGGGGGAACCGGCTCTTTTGGGCAAATGTTTGTAAAAACACTACTCGAAAAGCATTCTCCCAAAAGAGTAATCGTCTATTCCCGAGATGAGTTGAAGCAGTCTGAAATGAAGAGTAACCCGCTCTTCCAAAATTCTGCGCTACGTTTCTTCCTCGGGGATGTTCGCGATCGAGAGAGGTTGTACCTTGCGATGAGAGATGTTGATTATGTCGTGCATGCTGCAGCACTCAAGCAGGTTCCTGCAGCTGAGTACAATCCTCATGAGTTTATTAAGACAAATGTAAATGGTGCAACCAATGTGGTGGAAGCCTCGCTTAGAGCGGGAGTAAAAAAAGTGGTCGCTCTGAGTACCGATAAAGCTGTCAATCCAGTTAATTTATACGGAGCGACTAAGTTATGCTCAGATAAAGTTTTTATCGCTGCGAATAGCTATGCAGGTGACTCTGGTACTATTTACTCTGTAGTCAGATACGGAAATGTCGTCGGAAGTCGTGGTAGTGTTATTCCATTATTTGTTAATCAACGCGAAAATGGAGTGCTGACGATCACAAAACCTGAGATGACCCGATTTTTGATCACTTTACAAAAAGGGGTAGACTTTGTTTTAGAGAGTCTTGAATCAATGGTGGGCGGAGAATTGTTTGTCCCCAAAATCCCAGCCTGCTCTGTTGCTGACATTGCAAATGTGGTTGCTCCTAACGCTAGGTGGGAAACAATCGGAATGAGACCTGGTGAGAAAATGCATGAAATCCTTATACCTGAGGATGAAGCAAGAAATGTACTTGAGTTTGATAATCACTTTGTTGTGCAACCCATCCAATCATTTTGGGGAAATAAGATTGGAATTCTTGGTGGCAGGAGTTGTCCTGAAAATTTTCGGTACGCTAGCAATGTAAATTGTGAATCTCTTGATGAAGAACAATTAAGGGAACTACTTTCCGATTTTCTCCCTAAATAATTTTTAAGAAGAAAATGGGGTTCTTAAATAATTTTAAGCAGCCTTTGATTATTGCAGAGATTTCAGGAAATCATGGGGGGTCTTTGGATAAAGCTAAGGCTTTAGTTTTGAAGAGTGCAGAGGCTGGTGCTGATTATGTAAAACTTCAAACTTACAAGCCAGAAACTATTACTGTGCAAGGCGAGGATAGTCGTTTTCAGATCAAGTCAGGATTGTGGGAAGGGTATCGTTTACATCAGTTATACGCCAAAGCCATGACTCCATGGGAATGGCACCGGCCTTTGTTAGAGTATGCTAAAGAAATAGGCATTGCTTTATTTAGTTCCCCATTTGATGAGTCGGCGGTCAAGTTCCTCGAGAAAGAAATTGATCCTCCTTTATATAAAGTGGCCTCCTTCGAATTGAATCATTTCCCTATGCTCAAAGAAATTGGAAGTACCGGAAAGCCTGTTATTGCAAGTAGAGGAGTTTCCAGTGATGATGAAATTTCTAAAGCAATTGATTGTTTGAATTCTTCTGGTTGTCCTGAAATTACACTTCTTCATTGCGTAAGTGAATATCCTGCGAAACAAGAAGAATTCTTCCTTTCTGAAATGCCAAGAATCAAGGAGAAATTTCAAACTCGCTTTGGTCTGTCAGATCATTCTCAGGGGCACTTGGTTGCGGTCACTGCCACCGCACTAGGTGCAAGTGTCATTGAGAAACATATAACACTTGATCGTGAAGAGGAATCGATTGATGGAGGTTTTTCTATGCTTCCTCATGAATTTGCAGAGATGGTGGATGCAGTGAAGTCCACTCGCAAGATCCTTGGATGCGAAGGCAAATCCAAAGAAATCTCAAAAGAATCTGCTTTTTTTAAACGATCTATTCTTGTCAGTGAGAGCATAAGGGAAGGCGATTTATTGTCCCCAGAGAATATAAGAATTGCAAGGCCAGGCGATGGTTTGTGTCCGAGTTATTGGGATCAAGTTTTAGGAAAAAGCGTACGCAGGAATTTATGCGTTGGGCACCCTTTAAGTTTGAATGACATTAATACTTTAAGTTGATGATGAAAAGTGTGGCTTTTTGTGCTATCTTTAATGTGTGCCCAAATCTTCCAAAATTAAAAAAATTAAAATTCCCTCTTTTTTAGGTTCATGTGAAGTAAGACTCAGAAAAGCTTGTGATTGGATTTCAAAAAATGATCCTGGGAGATGTTTAACTCTAGAAGAAATAGCATCAATAATGGGAGTTACAAGGGAAAGAGTCAGGCAGCTCGAGGCTCAGGCATTACGAAAATTAAGACACCCATCTAGATTACAATATTTTAAGTAATTTTTCTTAATGGAAACTTGCAAGTTTCCACATTTTTTGTCGGTCTGATTGCGTGAGTTTATCATATAAAGATCTGTCACATAAAGACGCATGTCTTCTCTTAAATGGAATGGCGAAGTTGGGCCCCGTTAGCATTCGTAGATTACTCAATCGACACCATAATGATCCTCGCAAAATTCTTTGTGCGACTAGGTCTAGTCTATTGTCAGTAGAAGGGGTTGGCCCGGCAATTGCAGATAGCATACTTGATGGGAAAAAAGACCACTGGCTCCAAAAGGAGAAAGCAGAGATGACGCACAGAGGTATGCAATTTTTAACGGAGGAAGATTATCCTGAACTTTTGAGGCAGATCTATGACCCACCGGTTGGGCTATATGTCAAAGGGGCAGCACCTAAGAATCCCTGCATCGGGGTTGTGGGTACAAGACAGCCGAGTTTATATGGTCAGCGACTCTGTCATGAAATTGCTTCTTCTCTCGCAGAAGCGGGTTTCTGTATTGTTAGCGGGATGGCAAGGGGGATCGATTCAATTGCACATAAAGCTGCACTCTCGGTGGGGGGAGAAACCATCGCTTTTCTTGGTTGCGGGCTCGATATTATTTATCCTCCCGAAAACTTGAACCTCTACCGTCAAATTTCGGAAAAAGGGGGAGTTTTATCTGAATTTCCACTTGGTCGAAAAGCGGACAGAAGAACTTTTCCGATGAGAAATCGTCTGGTGTCCGGGATTTCATCGGCCACAATTGTAATTGAGTCTGCGGCATCGGGAGGGAGTCTAATTTCTGCTCAGTTTGCTGCTGAACAAGGTCGCCTTGTTTTTGCTTTGCCGGGCAGGGTGGATCAGCCCGAATCTGCCGGTTGTCATCAGTTAATTCGAGATGGAGCCATTTTAGTACGAAATGCGCAGGATATTTTAGATGAAATGGAAAATAGTTTTTTGCATGGTATGACTTTTTCGAAAAAAAATACCGAGAACCTCTTGGATGATAATCGGATCGCGAAATCCTCTCAGTTAGAAAACTTTACTTCGGCAGAACGAGAAGTATTTTCTGTTCTAAAGGACGGAACATGCCTTTCTCTCGAAGATATGATCGAAAGAGTAAGTTTAGACTTTTCAAGCCTTAGTGCGACTCTTTCGATGCTCGAAATTAATGGAGTTTTGGAAAAAAGATCTGATGGTAAATTTGAGCTTAAATAAAACTACTAATCGCTTTTGTTTGCCAAGGTTACTTTTGTCTCTAATCTGATAACTTGTTTAGGGGAGGTGCAGGTAGCGTCTGAGAGTTGATTCAATTATCATTACCCTTTGAACCTGATACGCAATCCGTCGAAGGGAAAACCTTAACCTTCCTTCGTCTATTTATAATTTTATGATAAAAAAAGTCGAAGAACCAAACATACAAGTTTCAACCGAATTCAAGAATTCGAAAAGAGTATATATTGAAAATAATGACAAGTCGGTCAAAGTACCGATGAGGGAAATTACACTGTCTCCCACTAATAAGACTGACGGGACGATCGAGGAAAATGATCCGGTCAGAGTCTATGACACATCAGGTCCTTGGGGAGATCAGGATTTTAGTGGTAGTTACTCGGAGGGTTTGCCGAAAATGAGATCATCTTGGATCTCCGAAAGGCAGGATACCGAAGAGGTGGTCGGGCGAGAAGTTAAACCTTCTGATAACGGTTACCTATCTGATATTCATGACCGAACAGTTTCTGACCGAAGCAACGACCTACCTGATTTTGATCGGACTAATACCACTACTTTAAAAGCAAAGAGTGGTTCTGTCGTAACCCAGTTGCAATATGCCCGCCAAGGAATCATCACTCCGGAAATGGAATTTATTGCTATTCGTGAGAATATGAAGTTACAGGAATCTAGAGGTGCACTCGAAGTGAATTCTGATCATGATAGGAACGATCTTGCTCATCAACATGTCGGTGAATCCTTCGGCGCTTCCATACCTAATGAAATAACTCCTGAATTTGTTAGGGATGAAGTGGCTAAAGGTCGGGCAATAATCCCAGCCAACATTAATCATCCTGAGTTGGAACCGATGATTATTGGCCGTAATTTTCTAGTCAAGATCAATGCCAATATTGGTAATTCAGCTGTCGCCTCTTCCATTGAGGAAGAAGTCGAAAAAATGAGGTGGGCAACCCAATGGGGTGCGGACACATTGATGGATCTTTCAACCGGAAAAAACATTCATCGGACGAGGGAATGGATTCTGCGTAATTGCCCAGTTCCTGTTGGTACGGTTCCCATTTATCAGGCTTTAGAAAAAGTTAATGGTAAGCCTGAGGATTTAACTTGGGAGATTTTCCGTGACACGCTTATCGAGCAAGCAGAACAGGGAGTTGATTACTTTACCATACATGCCGGAGTTCTACTGCGGTTTGTGCCTTTGACGAGCAAGCGAATGACTGGGATCGTTAGTCGTGGTGGTTCGATTATGGCGAAGTGGTGCCTGGCTCATCATCGGGAAAACTTCCTTTATGAAAAATGGGATGAAATCTGCAAAATCATGGCTGCCTATGACATTTCTTTTTCAATAGGGGATGGTTTACGACCTGGTTCTATTGCAGATGCTAATGACGAAGCTCAATTTGCAGAATTAAAAACACAGGGGGAACTCACGAAGAGAGCTTGGGAGTTTGGTGTTCAAGTTATGAACGAGGGACCAGGGCATGTACCCATGCACATGATCAAAGAGAATATGGAAAAGCAAATTGAGTGGTGCAGTGAAGCCCCATTTTACACGCTTGGTCCTTTAACAACTGATATTGCGCCTGGTTATGATCATCTTACCAGTGGAATAGGAGCCGCTATGATTGGATGGTATGGTTGTGCTATGTTGTGCTATGTTACGCCTAAAGAGCACTTGGGTCTTCCGGACAGAGAAGATGTTCGAGAGGGAGTTATTGCTTATAAAATTGCGGCTCATGCTGCGGACTTAGCTAAAGGTCATCCCGCTGCCCAATTCCGTGATAATGCATTGTCCAAAGCTCGATTTGAGTTTCGGTGGGAAGATCAATTCAACCTATCCTTGGATCCACCCAAGGCTCGTGAGTTTCATGATCAAACCTTACCCAATGACAATGCAAAGACAGCTCACTTTTGTTCGATGTGTGGTCCTCATTTTTGTTCAATGAAGATCAGTGATGAAGTTCGGGAATTTGCGAAGCAAAAGGGGCTTGATTCGAAAGAAGCTATCGAAATGGGTATGCAAGACAAAGCTAAAGAATTTGTCGAAAAGGGAGCAGAGATTTACTCATCCTAAGAATTTATGAGGATTCTTTTGAATGATGAGAATTATGAAATTGCTGAAAGCACATCCATAACAATGCTTTTCCAAAAGTTAGGGAAAGATGACATGAGAGGATGGGCGGTAGCAGTTAATGAATCTATCATACCTAAACACGACTATGATAGTACTTTTCTATTTGATGAAGATCGTGTGATCCTCATTCAGGCAACTCAAGGTGGTTGATTTTAAATGGATGTAGTTTTAATTACACAGCCAAAACTTAAGCATAATGAAGCTATTTTCATTAGTAAGCTCTTCGATGCTGGTCTTGAGAAACTGCACATTCGAAAGCCTGTTCATAGCGTATTGGAAATTTCCTGTCTATTAGACTCAATACCAGAAGATTTATGGCCAAATATTGTGATGCACCGACACATCGAGCTTGTAGAGGATTATGGATTGGCAGGCTATCACCACGCGGATGGAGAGGATATAAAGGTTTGTTCGGGTACGCGCAGTCAGTCGATACATCATCTTGAAGATCTTTCTTCGTGTGATTCGCAACTCGATTATGTTTTCTATGGTCCTGTTTACAGATCAATTTCGAAGAAGGGGTATGAACCCAAAGTTCCCTTACCTCGAGTCAAAGAAACTTTGCGAGATCTTTCAAAATTGAAAAAAAGACCAAAAATTTATGCCTTAGGTGGCATTCGACGAAAAAAAATTATTCCTATTGCTGAGACGGGTTTCGATGGTCTCGCTCTTTTAGGTTCAATTTGGGGCCACAGCGATCCAGTCAAGGCTTTCAGGAAGTTTAACCAAAGTTACTTAAAATCTCTCTTGAATTCAGTTTAATTTTTGAAGGTTTTGAAATTCATGAACAAAAGATTGCCACGCTTATACTGTCTGACTTCAGATCATCTTGATATGTCTCACTCACAGCAGGTTTCTTTTTTATGTCAAGGCGGGATGCGTTTGATTCAATTAAGGTCGAAAAAGCTATCCCATACTGAATTACAAATCGAAGCATCTAAATCAGTTGAGATCTGTAATCAATTTGATGCAAAACTCATCATCAACGATTCTGTCGAAATTGCTAAATCAACTGGTGCGGATGGAGTGCATCTAGGCAAAGATGATATGCATCTTCTAAAAGCACGAGAAACCCTCGGGGACACTAAGCTGATTGGAGTCACCATTCATTCAGAAGATGAAATTAGTGATAATACTTATGAATTCGCTGATTATGCCGGTATAGGTCCGTTTCGAAATTCGAAAACAAAAAGCGAACTCAATCCTCAACTTTCGGAAAATGATTATTCCACCATCATTCATCTTTTGGATCCCATGCCAGTTTTTTTAATAGGTGGAATAAATTCTCAGGACTTCACGACCATTCAACGCTTAGGTAATCATGGTCTTGCCGTTTGTTCAGCCTTATCGAAGGATCTTTCTTTAGATAATTCCAACATTAAGGAATTTATGAGTGAATCTGAAAAGCACGATAAAATCCTAGCTTTGAACTAATATGAATAGTGAAAAATTAGAGATCGCAGGAGAAAAGTTTGATTCGAGATTATTTGTGGGGACAGGTAAGTTTTCATCAGGTGAGACTCTGAGTCAAGTCATTGAGTACACAGGAACCGAAATGGTAACGGTGGCGATGAAGCGAGCTAACATCGGCGACGAGTCTAGAGATTCTATCCTCCCTCATATTCAAAAATCTGGGGTGCGAATATTACCAAATACATCTGGAGTAAGAGATGCAAAAGAGGCCGTTTTTGTTGCCCGGATGGCAAGAGAAGCACTGGAAACTAATTGGTTGAAATTAGAAATTCACCCGGATCCCAAATACCTGATGCCCGACCCTGTTGAAACCCTTCTTGCTACCGAAGAACTAGCAAAAGAAGGTTTTATCATTTTACCTTACTGTCATGCAGACCCAGTCCTGTGTAAAAAACTAGAAGATGCAGGAGCATCGGCAGTTATGCCTCTTGGATCTGCTATAGGTAGTAATCGAGGACTGGATAGTCGTGAATTTCTTAGAATCATTATTGAGCAGGCTTCGTTGCCAGTGATTATTGATGCCGGGATTGGTCGTCCATCTCATGCCGCCGAAGCGATGGAGATGGGTGCATCTGCGGTCCTTGTGAACACAGCTTTAGCTGTTTCCGGCGACCCTTTGAAAATGGCAACTGCTTTTAAGGACGCGGTCAGGGCAGGGCACACTGCTTTTGTTGCCGGTATCGGAAGTGAATCTTCCACTGCTCAGCCGACATCTCCGCTAACCAATTTCTTATCCTGAGTAGCAATCTTTACAAATGACTACTTACAATGATTATTTTTCTTCCGTTAAATGGGATGTGATTTCTGAGAAAATTTCTTCCACTTCAAGGAATCAGGTTGCTCAGGCAATTAATCGTGAAGGAAGAGGTGGTATAAATGACTTTACAGCCCTGCTTTCACCTATCGCTGCTTCTGAATTTCTTGAGCCAATGGCTAGGTTGAGTCATTCACTAACTCAAAAAAGGTTTGGGAAAGCTATTCGTTTGTTTGCTCCTCTTTATCTTTCGAACGAGTGCAACAATGTTTGTGATTATTGTGGGTTTAGTCTCGGTAATAAGATCGTACGTAAAACCCTCAGTCAAGCTGAGCTTCTGCGAGAGGCGGGTATCTTAAAAAAAATGGGTTTCGATCATGTCTTGTTGGTGACGGGTGAATCGACTAAAAAGGTAGGACTGGATTATATAAATCAATCAATATCTACTCTGCGTCCCTATTTCAGCAATTTATCAATAGAGGTACAGCCACTTCATCAAGAGGAGTATTCTGTTCTTAAGTCAAGTGGGCTTCATGCTGTTTTGGTGTATCAGGAGACTTACAATCAGGAGAGCTACGCCCAGCATCATTTAAAAGGAAAGAAATCAAATTTTGAATGGAGACTTGCAACCCCTGATAGGCTCGGAAAAGCTGGCGTTCATAAGATCGGTTTGGGTTGTCTTTTTGGTTTAACGAAGGATTGGAGAGCTGACGCATTTTTTGCAGGTCATCATATGGACTACCTCCAAAGAAAGTACTGGAGGACTCAATATTCGATGTCTTTTCCGAGACTACGACCTTGCGCTGGAGAGATTCCCCCTGAGGTTAGTTTGGAGGATCGAGATATCGTCCAACTCATTTGTGCTTTCAGGATATTTAATCACGAATTAGAAATTAGTATCTCTACCAGAGAGAGTTCTGAATTGAGAGACCACCTTCTTCCTCTTGGGGTTACCACGATGAGTGCTGGTTCGAAAACTAACCCGGGAGGATATGGGGAAGATGAGAGTCTGGAGCAATTCGAAATCTCTGATTCCAGGTCTGTCTCAGAAGTAAGTTCGCAGCTTCAGCAGTCAGGCTATGATGTGGTTTGGAAAGATTGGGATCAATCCTATGATCAATCAAATAGTTATGCTTTATCTGATGATAGCTTTGAGTGCTCCACTGAAAAACCTGATCTTAGTATTGCCGGTTGAATCCTTTAAGCAAAGAGGAAAGTAATTTTTATCAGAGGCATTTGATGCTTTGTGATTTTGGTCATGAAGGTCAGATGAAACTAAAAAGTGCTTCCGTCTTGCTAGTAGGAGCAGGGGGGCTGGGGTGTCCAGCCCTTCAATATTTAACAGCTGCAGGTGTCGGCAGAATCGGAATTATCGATGATGACATTGTGGAAGAATCCAATCTGCAGCGACAGGTTGTTTACAGGCTTGAAGATCTTGGATCCCCCAAAGTGATCACCGCTGCAAAACGCATGGGTCAGCATAACCCAAATATTTTGATACAACCTTATTCGACCCGTTTGTCTGACGAGAATATATTAGAAATATTCGATCAATACGATGTGATATTAGATGGTAGCGATAATTTTGAAACTCGCTACTTGGTCAATGATGCCTGCGTGATTCTTGGCAAACCTTTGGTTTTTGGTGCAATTTATAAATTCAGTGGTCAGCTAAGTGTTTTCAATTTCGAAAATGGCCCAACTTATCGTTGTCTTTTTCCTGAGCCTCCAGGTGCTGATGCTTTGCCCTCCTGTGCTGATGCAGGAGTGCTTGGTGTGTTGCCGGGAATCATTGGTTCATTGCAGGCCCTTGAGACTATCAAAATTATTACCGGTATTGGAGAAGTTATGACAGGTAGGGTTCTTCTTTATGACGCACTGGGGCAAAAATTTGATGAGCTCAAATTGTCAGCCGACAAAACAAATCAAGAAATCACTGAACTACAAAATTATTCATTTAATATAGATTGCAGTACACCAGTTATGAAGAATCCAATTGAAATCAATGAAATAGATCCTGCAGACTTACTGAAAATGGTGGATGAGAATCCTAACTTGTCTATCATTGATGTCCGCGAAGATTGGGAAAGGGAACTGGAGTGCATTCAGCCTTCCATACATATTCCTTTGGGGGATTTCCATCAGGAAACTCCACCACAATCTTTACCGGTTTCTTTGGATGAAGAGATGGTCATTTATTGCAAAGCGGGCGTACGAAGTTTGGATGCATGCAAAGTCTTATCCGATCTAGGTTATACCAAACTAAATAACCTAAGCGGAGGAATGATGCGGTGGCGTGCTGAAAACATGCCCCTATTTTTAAACAATGAAGAGTAATGCCTGAGATTTTGGTAATTGGAGGCTCGGATGGTAGCTGCGGTGCAGGGGTTTTTGCAGATCACGAAACTCTTTTATCTTTAGGTTCAAAAGCAAAGTTCATCGTAACTTCGGTAACCTCACAAAATGATGAGGTTTTTTTAGAAACTCATGATGTGCCTTCAATCACTCTGGAATCACAGTTTGAAGCCATTTCGTTTAAAGATTTTGATGCAATTAAAATCGGTATGCTGCCTAGTGTTGAGGCTGTGCAAATCGTAAGTAGATATTTGAGCGATGTTTCGCAAAAAATCGTTATGGATCCAGTCTTACGAAGCTCTTCTGGAGGGAGTTTGTCTACCCCTAAAACGATTTCAGCAATGGAAGAACTGCTTTTCCCAAAAGTAGATCTTTTAACTCCCAATCTATTGGAGGCTTTTTCGTTGCTGAATTTGGACGGAGATCAGGAAATACAAATCGAAGCAATTGCTTCCCGTTGCCTTGAGTTTGGTTCCGAGGCAGTTCTCTTGAAGGGGGGGCATTTGAAAGGAGCGATTTGCAAAGATATTTTGGTGGAGAAAGTAAAAGCACCTATTGTTTTTCAGAGAAACAAAATTGCAGGCGGTACTTCGGTGCGGGGCACTGGATGTCGACTCGCGAGTGCGATTACCCATTTTATTGCCGAGGGTAGAGAACTGGAAGACGCGGTAAACGCAGGTATTGAATTTTTGCAGAGGTATATTCGGACAACCTTGAATAATTAAGAGGGTTTTCCTTTGGTGAGAGCCAACCTGATTAACTCCTCAGTACTCGCATTTGCATCCATGCTCTCTGAGGCACGACGTATGGCTAAGTCCGCATCAGTTGCTTTATAGCCGAGTGTGAGGAGAGCTGATACTGCGTCCTGGAAATTTGTAAGGTTTTGACTGATATCTGCGTGTTGGCTTGTATCTAAGTTAGAAGGGCTTGCCTTAGCTTCCTGAGAAAGTTCTTTGGGCAAGACTTTGTCTTTCAACTCTACGACAATACGCTCAGCCGTCTTTTTTCCCAATCCCTGTGCTTTTGAGAGCATGGCTACATCGCCACTTGCGATGGAAACTTTGAGAGTCTGTAAAGAAAGAGAACCCAATAAGTTGAGTGCTATTTTTGGTCCGATTCCCGAAACTTTATCAACAATCATACGGAAGAAATCCCTAGATTCACGATCGATAAAGCCATAGAGGGTTTGAGAATCTTCGCGATAAGTTGCATGCGTGAATAATTTCACCGCATCACCCAGAGAGGGAAGCCTCTCTACCGTCGTTAAGGGCACATGAACTTCGTACCCAATCCCATTGACTTCCAAAATAGCAAGTGTGAGTTGAC
>CEOC01025666.1_pt1 | contig 11989 bp, 15 predicted proteins | sample 356191 | NCBI WGS metagenome assembly CEOC01 (sample SAMEA2619952, study PRJEB7988) | marine metagenome | biome: marine biome (ENVO:00000447); feature: deep chlorophyll maximum layer (ENVO:xxxxxxxx); material: "saline water (ENVO:00002010), including plankton (ENVO:xxxxxxxx)" | depth 17 m
CATGACCAGAGGCTTAAGAACTAGAAGCATTGGATTGACTTAGTTACTCTGTAACGGTAGCTCTGTTCTGCTATGGCCACCAACCCCGAAGATCAGCACGAAAAGGAAGGCATCTCAATGGCGGATGTCGTCAAGGCTTTGGTCTTGGCTTGGAGCGCTGCGCTTTTGACCGCTTCTTATCTCGGCATTTTCCCGCAGATGAAAATGGACAACACGTTCGTAGCATCTCTCCTGACTGGAGCTATGGCCTCGTTTGGCATCGAGCGCAAGAGCAATGGAAATGGCAATAAAAAGCCGACTATCGTAGATAACAAGGACACCAAAGCTGGCATCAAATGAAAAAGGCACTTCTGGCGCTAGCCGCCAGCTTGCTTGCCGCTCCAGCGCAGGCAGACATCACCCATAAAATTCAGTCGAGTGTCTCTCTCAGTGTTGATGGAGCGGGATCAGTTGCAATCCGTCAACCATCTTCCATGGCGGTATCTGGCTCTAACGTCACTTTGGGTACTGCTCCTACTCTTAGCTCCCTTACTTCCGGAACTGCTCTCGGTTACACTCCTGGCGCTTACAGCATTACTACTGCTGGTGATGCTTTTAGTTACAGCGAAAGCTATACAGAAGGAGACGATGTTCCAACTGTCCTCTCAACAACAGTCACCGCCGGTGTAGTCCCAGCACTGCCGGTGTTCGGCAATACAACGACTACATCAGGCGGAGTTGCTGGAACGTTGGCTGGCAGTATCGCGACAGACGGTGCAATTAGCCTGACTAGTGGCGGAGCGGGTACTCAGGCCGTAGGACAAGTGATCCAGGAACTGACGATTAAGTGATGTGGACAAGTCTTTGGATTGCCTGGGGCGTTCTTAGCGTTGTTGCACTTGCCGCCCCAGAAGCTAAATCAGTCCCAGTGGTGCCCAACTTTTCACAAGGTGTTCTCTCCTCTACGACAACAACCAAGACTAAAGTCACAGAAGTCATCAACTCATATGAGTACCGCACTGGCTACGAGTATTCAGTTAGTGGTACAAATATCGAGACTGATGCTGCTATCGCTCCAATGGGTCTGACGACAACGTCAAACACCATTCAAGGCATCACAAGTAAATGGACCAGCATTGATGCTGCGACCAAGCCGACTTGGACAATCGTCAATCAAGGCGAAGCCATGCAATTTGTAGAAACTTTGTCCGGCCCAGGGCTCGTTCAGCACACAATTATCGACCGCACCACTGACATTGAGTCGGTCACTGACACGACAAGTACGTTTACGCAATGAAGCGAGTCATAGCAACGCTTCTGCTGCTTTCCGCTCCAGCACAAGCTCAGGTTTCCAGTACCGCTGCACCAGTCGCAAACAGTTCTGGATCGGTTACGAACCAAGCTGTGCAGGTGGTGCCATCAAAAACATTCGGCTTCAACTATGCAGGTATATCTTGTCAGGGAGCGACTCTTCACATCAATCCTTTCCTAAGTACAACCACCAGCTGGGCGAATCCTTATGAAAGCTATTACCAAGAGCCTGTTTATGATCAGCTCGATTTGGTTGGCGCGACAGATCCGGAGGGTAATCCCATCCCAGATGGCCAGCCCGATAATCCGGGCAATGTCCTTTACTATCGTCCAATCAGGACGGGTCAAAAGACGAATTACTCAATCAACGGCGGAATCACAGCCACGATTTCAGTGCCGCTCGACCGTTCCCACGTCAAAAGCTGCAGGAAAGCAGCCGAGAAACAAGTGGCTTTGCTCGACGCCCAGCTTGCTGACAAGCGACTTAACTACGAAATCGCCAGACTTAAAAACTGCGCCTCACTAATGAAAGAAGGTATCAGCTTTCACCCTGATTCGCCTTATGCGTCAATCTGTGCAGACGTAGTTTTGCAGAATCCGCCAGGTGTTATACCGCCCCACATCCACAAAATTACTTACGAAGAGAGCGCTGAAACTTTATCCGCTCAGCAACAGACTCAGGACGAGGCTTCTTCCCAATCAGCCCCTTAAGCTTCTTAACTGTCTTTTTGACAGCAGGCTTGACCAGCTTCAGCACATACTCACCTAGCGGTTTAGCCACAATGGCTGATGTCGCAGCCGTTGCAGCAATTACACCAGTTGTCAGTGCAACAGGTGCAGGAGGCAGGTAGTTGTCGATAATCTTGTCGATCGGCAAGCGGTCATACATCGTGATGCACTGACCATCGACACGCTTATATCCAACGACAATCCCGGTCCCCTGCTTGCCTCTGACACCAATAGGTAATGCATCCAGTGGCGGACATGGCAACTCATCGCTATCTAGTGGGATGTCAGGAATGCCACGGCCTGACGGAAGAGGGACTGCCGGTTGGCCTAAGGAACCAGCCGGTTTTTCTTTCTTTGGCTCTACCTCTTCTTCTGGTGGCGGTGGAGGTTTTGCCGCTCCATACACCAACGTTCCAGGCGTGTAATCGATTGGTTTGTACGACGGCATCTGACCACCGCAAACCGTGATGTTGCCCTTTGGATCGGTGTTATAAATTTCCTTGTCGCCTGCTCCTGAGTTCCTCGTCTCTACACAGCCTGGAATATCAGCAACAGGAAAACCAATTTGTAACGTCACCGGCGGCGCAACCGGAATACTCTGTGGAGGCATGGCACGCCAGGCCGGAATTTCCGGCACTTGCACCGCACCAATACCAATCTCAGGGATTTCTGGCATGAAGGGTGAACGCTTTGTTGCTGGTCAGCTTTGGATCGAAAGAAACCGTAGACGCGAAGGGCCTGAAATCACTTACACAGTTTTGTCTGGTAGGTCGTCTCGGTTGTTTACAGATCACAAGATGATCTTGCGCCACGTTAAATGGCCTAAAGGCACTCCGACAGGAGACTCATTACGAGAATGGTTAGCTTCGTTTGACCAGAAACCAAAAGCACCCGCGCCAGAACTTGATATGGCAAAAATCAAGGCTGAAGGTTTCGGACCAGAGGCTCATGACGACGATCCAACGGCCAACACTAAAATGGTGACTTGATCGGCAAGCCAGTCTCTGTCGGCATTTCTGGCATCACCTCGTCAATCTTGCCAGGAATCATTTCGCCAATTACCTTGGTCAGCTCAGTCTTCAGCTCACCCATGTAGTGTTTTGTCAGTGATGGGATGCGCGTGTAAAACACCACCGTTCCAGCAACCATCGCTCCAGACATCACAAAAGATGCGACGGATAGAACGTTGAAAAGCTTCTGCATAGCTGTTTAGGCAACAAAAAGCCCCCGTGCAGATTTGCAAAACGGGGGCGAATTGCTGTCCTGTGTGAGAACAGCCTTGTTATAGCTCAGAAGCTGTACTTCACGCCAACTTTGGTGCCGTAAGAAGCATCATCGTCACCAGTCATGAAGCTGATTTCGCCATAAGCACCAAACTGCTCAGTGGCTTGAACGCTGCCGCCAATCTTGCCGGACAGTTCAAACTCACCAGCATCACCGTCAGGCTGGACGTAAGCAGGACCACCTTGCAGGTAGAAGCCATAAACGCCATCACCACCTTCGTAGCCAACGTGCATGTCAGTTACGGAGCCACCGAAATCCGATCCGGTGAAGCCAGCATTATTCTCGACGTTCACAAAGGGGCCTGCCCAAGCAGCTGAACCAGCGAGAACACCAGAAACAGCGATTGCGAATGGTTTGATCATGGAAGAGTGGGGAAACGTTTCCGCTGCCTACATTACTGGCAGGGTCAATGGGACGGTTCTGATTAGTGTCCATAAAAAAACCTGCTGGTGTTACCCAGCAGGCTGTATGTGTTCAATCTAGAAAGTGCCCCCATCTAGTTCTATGCCTGAGATAGAACCACCAGTGATGCTCACGTTGTTGGAAGCCTGAGTTGCAATAGAACCAAGGCCAAGGCTGGTACGTGCAGTCGCTCCAGACTCAACAACGAATGTAGATCCGTTGCCGACAACGAAGTTGCCATCGCTATCGTCCAGAGCTGCAAAAGCAGCAAGCTGGGCTGAATAAGCCTGAACGTTGCTACCGATTGCAACACCGAGGGTGCTTCTGGCGGTAGATGCGTCAGCATCATCCAGCAGCGTGCGGGCAAATGAGGTCAGGTCTGCAACCGCAGCCGTTCCAGAGCCTGTGAAATATGCAAGCTTGTCAGCGGCAGATGTCAGGCCAGCAATGGCTGAAAGGTTGGAGTTTGCAGCCTGTACGTTCGTACCGATTGCCAACCCAAGGGTGGTTCGCTGAGCAGCAGCATCAGCGTCATCAAGCAGTGCCCGACCTGCAGAAGTCAGGTCAAACGTGGCTGCAGAACTGTTGGTATCAAAGAAAATACCTTTGTTTGCAGCCTGAGTCAGACCTGCAACGTCATCCAAGATGGCGTCGTGAGCTTGGACATCAGAACCGATGGCGAGGCCAAGGTTGGTTCTGGCGTCACCAGCAGACGTGGCGTTAGTACCACCATCGGCAATGCCAAGAGAACCGCTGATACCAGAAGCATCAAGATCAAGAGCAATCTCACCGCTGCTGATAACCAGACCAGAGTTGGCCTTAAGGTCAGCAGAAATGGTGGTGCCGCTCTTCGACAGACCATCACCAGCACTAATCGCACCAGCACCCGAGAATTGGGTAAAGGCCAGATCAGTTGTGCCAACGGTGATTGAACCGTCAGTCGTCAGAACGAAGCCAGCATCTGCGTTGACAGTGCCTTGCTCAACGAACGTAAACGCACCAGATGTAACTTCGGTGTTGGAGTCGAAGTCGCTGGAACGTGCCCAAGCACCAGACTTACAGTCATAAATGCCGTTTTCGCTGGCATCTGTCTGGTCTTTGACCAGAACGCGCTCATCAGCCGAAACTGAAACGCCGTCAATCGTCTGCGTTCCAGACAATGTGATGTTGCCAGTCGTCGCAACTTTGACGCTGTCTTTGACATCAAGGCCAGTTTTTACGGCATCGACATAGGCTTTTGTCGCAGCCGATTGTGCAGAGGTCGGGTCTGCAACGCCTGTAATTTCTTGGCTGTTGAAACTAACTGCACTGGTCGGTGCAGCCATCTCGTCGAGACGGTTTGCCTGAACAGTGGTGTCAAAATCACTGATCTTGGCAGCAGTCAGCGACGGAATATCCGAAGCAGACAGGCCAGTAATTGCAGTGATGCGACCCTTGGCGTCAACAGTGATGCCGCTAGTCGTTCCAGCAGACACACCGCTGTTTGCCAGCGTTACAGAAATACTGGTCGTGCCAGAACCAGAAGCATCCCCACTTAGGGTGACTGTCTGGTTGCCGGTGATGAACGAACCAATCTCGCCTTGCACATAGGCGGTGGTTGCAACCTTGGTGGAGCTATCACCACTGCTTTGCGTTGGCGCAATCAGGGTGCCTGAATACGTCTTGCTGCCAGCAACAGTCTGCGTTCCGCTAAGTGCAAGAAACGCACCAGAACCAGCAATGGCCTCAACGGTTGTTGCAGAACCGCCAGAGCCACCTGTGCCTTTACCGTAGTAAAGAACGTCACCTACTTCGTTAAAAGCAAGTTCCGCATTTTCCAGCGAAGATGGCGCTCCAGCCGAGCCAGAAGCGCGGCGTTTGATCCTAATAGTGTTAGACATGACTCAAGGATGGTGGGAACATCCAGGCGTAAAGAGATGGGCGTCTAAAACGACCCGCCATCCGTAAGAGTGTCAGCAGTGTAAACAGCATCAGCCTTGAAAGTATCGGCTGATTGGTCGTAATAAATGACCGATTTGTCTACCTTGCTGGACTGGTTTAAATCAAAATCGCCTGGAGGGCCTTGCGGCCCCGCAGTTGTTGCAGTGACGATCGTTGTCGTTCCATCCGTTGTGACCGCAACTTTATTCTTGACGTTCGTTACGTTGACAGCTGTCATGTCGTGTAACCCTCCTCAACAACGATGACTCCCTCAAGGTAATAGTCCTTGCGGCCTGCACTGTCTGTGACCAAAACGTCGTAGTACAGCTCGTCTGGAAACAAGGTCGTGTCTGTATCAGACAGGCTTATCGTCACCTGCCCATTAGACCGACTTGTATAGGCAACCCCAAAGTCCGCGTATTTGTTGGTACGGGCCTTGTCCCATGCCTGAGCAGCAACAGTCGATCCAGTCAGATTGATTGCATCATTGTTGCTGTCCTTAAATTGCAGCAAGACGCTCCAATCAGCACGGCGCTGGACTGCGAAGTTATACGTTCCAGGATCAATGCTCATGGCTAACCCCCCGGAAACACTATAACGACTCCAGCTTACCGCTCATCGCTTGCCTTGGCCCCTGTATTTTTTGCGCCCATGGGACGCCTTCGAGTGTTGACCGTTGCCTTGACGTGTCTTTTTGGGACGGCTTGGGACAAAGCTTTCACCGTTTAACGATTTAGCCATCAGTAACCGTCAGTTGACTCCAAGTTTTGATACTTAAGAGCTAAGCCAGTAAACAGGCCATGCTGCGGATGGCTGATTTGATCACGACCGTCAAGAAAGAACAATTCCTCAAGCCACAGCGTTCTAGCCGCCATGGCTTGCACGTCCTCAGCGCCAGGCTTGGCGGCGATCATCGGATCAGGGCGTTGCATCAGGACGGCTCTTCAGGCCAAGTCATCGTATGAGGGAAACCGCTGGCTGTCGGCAGATCACGCAGACTCTGACGATAAGTGGCCCATTCAGTTTTCTTGTCAGAAGCCAAAGGGCTATCAGTCATTTGCGTCCAGTCAGAAGCAGTCAGCTTTTTATCGCGTGTTGCACGTACTGACGTTTCAGCGTCTGCATCAACCTTGGCGCGGTATGCAGCCTCGTTGTCAGCAGCAGTGGTGACGTTACCTTCGTCGTCAGTGGTATCCGTAAAGATCGGACCAGCAACAAAACGAGTGAACCATTGACCGTCAATCTGCTCAACACCATCACGGGTGCTGACGCCATAAGGAGCAGTAACTTCAGCCGCCGCTCCATTCAGCACAGCGTCGTAGCCGTAGCTGTCAAGAATGGCGGTTGTGATCTGCTTGGGGAAGCTGGTGGTGGGATGCTCAGCCTTGAATTGGCTGATGGTGGTGATTGCACCAGTGGAGCGGTTGCGGATTTCCATAATCAGGCGATGGCAAGGAACAGGTAGGTGCCACCATTTGCATTAATGTCACCTTGGCCTGATGCTGTCACTGTAAACCCGGCGTTCAACGGGTCAATGTAGTCAGTATTGGTAACTTGAGCAGCATTTGAATTAAATTGGAAATAGGGATCGTTGCCGCTGACAATGCCGCGAGTTGTATCCCACACGTACCAATCACCAGTACTATCTCTGCGCTTGATCATCACAAACCGCGCACCTGCAGTGAATCCACAGTCAACGTTAATGGTGCTACCTGTGCCTGTGTAGGTACCAACTTTACTAATACCGTCAAGACTGGCAAAGAGGTAGGCGACATAAGTAGCGCCTGAACTGTTTAGGGCAGCGCCAGAGCCAGTAGTAAAATGCGTACTTGTAGGAGAAGTACTAGCCCAAGCATTAGTAGTATCAGAGGCATCAGTTCCCTGTAAAGCCATACTTTTTGTAGGCCCATCTGCTGAATTGTAAACAAACCAGCCGAGGAATGTATAATTGAGTGGATGAGCTCTGTTCTTGACTATAAAAAGTTCAGGAGTCACTCCTAAATTATGTTTGTGAGCAGTAGTTGAGCCGGTTCCATCATAAGCCACAATATCAAAGAATCCTGGGGCGCGTTTAAAAGAGTGAAAAATCATTGATGCATTATCAATTCTCTGAATAGGATATTCCAGTCCAACAAGCTCTAAATCAGGGTTTGATCCTGAAAAATCAGTTTCTACGCGAGTTTCTGAACTTGTAAGAATTTTCTTGTTGCCTCTCAACCGATCAACAAACGCAGAGTTATAAACAGTATTGCTTTTGCCTGTTTTTCTCGTGAGCACCAAGTCCGAATACGCATTTAAGGAGGTTAAAGATGTAGGGTTAGAAGATGTTGCCTGCATTTTAAACACATCCGTTCCAGCAGCCGGCGGCTTATGCGGACGGCGGATTGCGACGTAAATGTAATTCGTGAATTGGGTATTAGTATTGTCGTCAGTATTTGTTAACGTAAAGCCGTTTGAATGGGGATCAATAAAATTAAATGACTGTTCGATTGCATTTGTATTAGCTTGAAGCTGCTTACCACCTGAGCCGACCGGCATACCTCGAATTGCATCAAATATCCACCAACTTCGGGCACTACCGGAATCAGTTGCCTTTTTAATCATTAACCATTGCGGCTCAAATCCTACATTTATAACATTTCCACTTGAGCCGCTGCCGCTATAAACTCCACATTTAATAATACTTTCATCACTATCCGTGCCAAACGATTGATCGTCGTGCGCAAAAAGATAGGCAACATATGTTGCACCAGTAGCGTTAACCTCGGTTTCGTTGCCAAGCGTAAATTCTGCACTTGTTGGATGTGTGTCATTCCAAAAATCAGTAGCAGTTCTATTGGTGGCTTGGTTTAAAGCAAATTGATAACCGTTACCCTCGCCCCTATGATATACAGCCCAATTATTGCCACCAGCGCTGTATTTTTTAACTATGATCATCCCTGGTGCACTACCGAGCGAGTGGGATACAGTGCGCCCTGCCGTACCATTTCCAGTATAAGTCACAACATCAAAAAACCCCGGCGCTTTGCGGAATGTCCAAGACACATAATTTTGCCCACTTTTGTTATTATATGTAGAAGTGCTTCCGTTAACCAAGGAAAACCCGTTATTGTTAAACGATGAAATTTCTGAGGAATAGTCGCTAGCAGCATTCGTTGCATCACTAAATAATGTGCCAGACCTTTCTGTATCGTATAAAGTATGATTGTATCCCGACGACGTTCTGTTTTTAATCCATACCAATCCACCTTCACCACTTAAATCAATTCCATTATTAATTGTCTGCGTGCTGTTGTTTCCTTCAATCAAAGACGTACTAAATACATCGTCGACATAAGTCGGATCACCAGCACCTGCGGCTCCAGCGGTGGCAAGGACAACTTGTTGTGTGATCGGATCCATGTCGTCCCTCAGTTGACGTAATCAGCAAGTGCAGCGCCGCGATAACGGCTACCGCCATCATCGGTCACAAACACAAATAAATGAGTCTTACCAGTCGTCAAAGTTGGCGCGGTATCAGCAGGGAACTTCACTGAACTAGGCCAAGTAACCGTTCCAGAAGAATGCGTCAGCTCCAACGTGAAGCTGCCCACCGTTCCAGATGACGGAGGGTTGGTAAACGTGAAAGTGGTGTTGCCGGAAATCGTCTTCGTAAAATAATTGCCAGTGGACAAGTCAATGGAGGTAGAGCTAACAGCCTCTACTGCCTGCTTATACGGTCCATCTACCGAAAGTCCTGCATTCAACGTTTGCAGAGCTGTAAACGTGTTGGCAACATCGTTTTTTGTCGTGTCAGCGTCGTAGCCTTGGACCGTGCTGCCGATAGATGACGACGTAAGACCGTTTACCGTCAAATCATCAACCGTCACCGTCTGGGTGCTGGTCGTGATCTGATTGACTTTGACTGTTCCGTAGGACATGGCTTAAAGGATGTGCCAGGTAGACCCGGCTGAAACAGTGACTGTGACGCCAGTGTCCACCGCAACCGGTCCAACACTAAGGCCATTATACGAACTCGTCAAAGTTACATCAGCGTCGATAGTTTGCAGGTTTTGAAGAATTGCACCTTGACCACCTTCTGCCACCGTAGGCGTCGTCGAAACCCACTGTGTGCCGTCATAGACCTTCAGCTTGTTTGGCGTGACACTCGTATCAAGCCATTGCTCACCCTTCTGAACGCCAGATTGACCAGCAGGAGATGAGTTTGGCGCGCTGCTACCGATATGAACAGGACCAGCTTTGACCAACGCGCCATCACTGCCTTTAAAAAACAGACCGGGTGATGCTGAATTGTTGTTGACCAGCACTTCGCCAGCCGACATCGCTGATGGAGTCGGACGCTTATGAGCTGTACTGCTGCGCTTAAGCTGGATTGCCATTGGACTTAGTTCACGTAGTCGGCAAGGGCTGCACCGCGATAGCGTGTACCGCCATCGTCAGTGACAAACACAAACAGATGGGTCTTACCCGTCGTAAGTGTTGGTGCGGTGTCTGCCGGGAACTTAACTGACGTAGGCCAAGTCACCGTTCCAGACGTGTGAGTCAGTTCAAGCGTAAAGCTACCGACCGTTCCAGATGACGGAGGGTTGCTAAAGGTGAACGTCGAGTTAGCGCTAATCGTCTTCGTAAAGTAGTTGCCGGTACTTAAGTCAATATCAAGTGCCGAAACAGCTTCAGCTGCCTGCTCATAGGGGCCGTCAACAGTCAGACCGCCGTTATGCGTTGTCTGTGCTGTAAAGGTCTGCGCGGCACTAAACGTTTGGACTGATCCAAGTGCAGCAAATGATCCGCTTGATGCTGCAGTAATACGACCTTGAGCGTCAACCGTAATAGCTGAAGCCGTATAACTTCCGGGCGTAACTGCAGTGTCCGCCAGCTTGGCTGCTGTAACAGCATCATCAGCAATCATGCCGGTCGCAACCGTACCGGTATCGCCAGTCGTCACCACCGTTCCAGTGACGTTTGGCAGTGTGATGGTGCGGTCAGCTGTTGGGTCAGTGACCGTTAGCGTCGTTTCATAGTCATCAGCACTAGAACCCTCAAAGACCAGCGTTCCGTTCGTGTCGATCGAAACCGTTCCAGTAAACGTGGGGCTGGCTGAACCAATCTTTTCAGTATCAAGCTCCTGCAATGCAGCCTGTACGTCAGTGCTGCTGATGTCTCCTGCAGGAACGACCGAAATGTTGGCAGCAGTCTGACCAGCGATTGCGTTGGAAACGTCGATCAGCGAGAACGTTGATCCCGTTCCAAGAGAAATCAACATGTCTGGCGGAGCCAGTGCTACAGCAGGTGCTGCACCAGATCCCGTACCACTCGTGTCCACAACCACGTAGTAGTTGAGGTTGGTAACGGCAGGCGAAGGCAACGCACTACCAGCACTAAAGCCAGCCGCAGAACCTGCAGTAGTGACGCTGGTCAACAGATTAGTGTTGGCGTTATACGCTCCAGCGTTGATCAGGTTGCCGCTGATAACGGTGATTGGAACGTAAGACGTGCCGGTATAGACGTAAAGGTCAGCGTTTTTCTCGTCGTAAAAGAACTGACCCTTGTAATCACCGTCAGGGAAAGTAACGACGTTATCGGTCGCACTCGCACCACCAAACTTGGTGACTGACTGGTCCGCTAACTTGTTGCCGGTGACGACATTAGTTCCCAGCAGGCCAGTACCAAAGGTGCCGCTGGTAATCTTCGATGCTGGAATTGCAGGAATATCGTCCGCCGCCAGCGTGTCACCCGTTGAAACGTGACCCTGAGCATCCACCGTCACCTTGGTGTAGGTGCCCGTCGCAACTGTGTTGCTGTGGTTTAAGTTGCCGCTGCCGTCAACAGCTAGCCCCGTTCCAGGAATAACAGCACCTTTGGCAGAGCTGGTTGCGGCTGGAACGTCAGCAGATGTAATAGCTCGACCACCAGTCACCAAGCCTTTGGCGCTATACGTGACAACGTGATGCGTCGTGCTAGCCGTTACGTCGTTATCGACCTCAATAGTGTCGGAGTCCATGCGGAGTCCTTCACCGTTGACAATGACCGCACCCCTTGCCGAACTGGATGATGTCGGCAGGTCAGCGCTATCAATCGTTCGATACGAAACCGCACCAGCGCCACTGGTAGGCCCAGCTAAAAATTGGTGTGCTGCACTCGTATCATCGAGCGTTGCCGAAATGGCAACCGTGTCACCCGTTGTCGTAGCAACGATGTTCACTACACCTGTAGTGCTGCCCGTTGCTGCGTTTAGCGAACCAGCGCCTTTTAAACTTTGCCAAGCGCTGCCGTCCCAAGCGTAAAGCTTGTTGTCATCAGTGTCTAAGGCCAGCTGACCCGTAAAATCGCCTGACCCGGGCAGCGTCGTGACAAGGTTGACGCT
>CEOC01169206.1_pt1 | contig 11988 bp, 7 predicted proteins | sample 356191 | NCBI WGS metagenome assembly CEOC01 (sample SAMEA2619952, study PRJEB7988) | marine metagenome | biome: marine biome (ENVO:00000447); feature: deep chlorophyll maximum layer (ENVO:xxxxxxxx); material: "saline water (ENVO:00002010), including plankton (ENVO:xxxxxxxx)" | depth 17 m
GAGGATCAAGATCAGTACGCCTTCGAGAATGGCGTTATTCTTAACGACGGACAAAGGGTGTCTGGAAGAATGGAGATGAGCTGGAACCCTCAATCAGGTGCTACGTTTAAAACGACTGGCCTTGTCACCAATGCTAATTTTAACAATGTTGAAATCATTAACTTTGAACCCAATGACAATCACACATTTATCATCTCTGCAAGAGTCGGCGGTGCCAATCAGGATCTATTTATAGACAATATCACGATCAGCACAGAATCGTCTAATAATCCGGGCGATCCAGATGATCCTGACAACCCAGACGATCCGGATGAACCAGACGTTCCAGACCCTATTCGTAATGGTGAGTTATTCATTAGTGAATTCTGCGCGAGAAACGATACCATTTTAGAGGATGAGGATAAAGAAACTTCAGATTGGATTGAGATCTACAACGGAAAAGAAACGGCAGTCAATCTAGAGGGATATTATTTATCAGACAATACTGAGGACCTCACAAAGTGGAAATTTCCTGCGGTTACCATTCAACCATATCAATATCTCGTTGTATTTGCCTCGACAAAAGATCGCCGAAATCCAGAAAATGAACTGCACACCAATTTTGCTCTTGATGGTGATAAGGGGCAACTCGTTTTCTTGGAGCCTGATGGTTTAACTATTCTCAGTGAGTTTAATTATGGTGAACAGGTCGAAGATACGAGCTTCGGGGAGCTCGTCGCAAATAATACTTTTGGATTCTTTGATAAACCTACTCCTGGAGCAGTGAACAACACTCAACAATTTGCTTCAGCACCTGGCGAGGAAATTCAGTTCGACAAGCCTGGGGGACTCTTTAGCGGTACTATTCAGCTCACTATTCTTCCTCCAGAATCCCCAAACGCCGTCATCAGGTATACAACTAATAATAGCGAACCATCATCAAGATCAGCAATATATAATGGCAATCCTATTACCATTAGAGAAACAACAACTATAAGGGCAAGGATTTTTGAGTCTGGCCGTGAACCTAGCCGCGTGAGAAGCCGAACTTTCATTGAGTTAAATTCTAACGTTGTAAACTTTAATTCTGCACTCCCTATCATTGTTGTTGATTCAAATGGAGCCAACCTAGATGACGGAAATCGGAACTTTAGATTTACCTACAATGTTGTCATTGATAAGGATCCAAAAGATGGACTAGCTAGAATGACTGGACCCGCTGACTTCCAGGGCAGAAGCGGAATGCATGTTCGAGGTCAGAGCTCCTCAGGGTTCGCCAAAAAACAATACGCATGGGAAATAAATAACAATGAAGGAGAGGATAAAGATGAATCTATCTTGGGAATGCCAAAAGAATCGGATTGGATTATACATGCCCCATATTCCGATAAAACTCTCATGCGTAATGTTATGGTTTACAACCTCGCCAGAGATTTGTGGGGTAATAGAGGTGGAGTAAGAACACGATTCGTTGAGCTATTCATGAACACGCGAAGAGGAAGCGACGTTTCGATGAGCGACTACAGAGGAGTTTACGTACTTATGGAAAAAATAAAGATTTCTGAAGGACGAGTTGAAGTCGAACCCCTTGAGAATGATGTCACAGATCCTGAACTTATCCAAGGTGGCTATATCTTCAAAAAAGATAAATCACCATACAGCCAACCTTGGTCGACTGCAGTCGAACGAGTGCCATTAGATATGCATGATCCAGAAAGAATCAGTACCGTGCAATTTAATTACCTCAAAAATCATGTGAATGATTATGAACGTGCTTTGCATGGAGAAGATTTTGAAGACCCTACAAAGGGATACGGAGGTTTTATTAATGTACAAAGCTTTATTGATAATCATCTTTTTGTGGAATGCTTTAAAGAAATCGACGGATACCGAATCAGCTCCTACTTTGTTAAACCTCGTTATGATAAAATCAGGGCACTACCAGTTTGGGACTACAACCTAGGTCTTGGAAATGCTAACTATCTTGGAGGTGAAAATCCAACAGGTTGGTACTATCCGCAAGTTGGTGGGTCAGATTATTATTGGTATCAAAGATTATTTGAAAGTCGGGAGTTCAGATTAGCATACTGGGATCGTTTCTGGGAACTTCGAAGAAGTACTTTCAGTGATGAAAACCTCATGAGCCAAATTGACAGATGGGATGCTGAACTTGATGCTGAAAACTCTGAAGGTGAATCTGCGGCGACAAGGAACTTTAATAAATGGAGAGTCCTGGGTAGTTATCTTTGGCCAAACGCAGGTGGATATCGTAATCGAAGGACCCATCAATCTGAAGTTGACTGGATGAAAAATTGGCTGACAAGAAGAATGGCATGGGTAGAAACTCAGTCAAAAGGTACAGCAGCAGGAAATCGAGACTTTGCCAACCCTCCCGAATTCAATCAGTTTGGAGGAGAAGTCAGTTCCAATTTTAGACTACGCATTACTGACCCTAATGACTGGGCAAGATCAACCATATACTACACGACAGACGGCTCCGACCCCAGAGTCCCTGGTAACGCAAGAGGCATCGTAACAACACTCATCAAAGAGGATTCAAATTGTGAAGTATTAGTGCCCTCCGAAACAAATGGAGGAAGTGATCTTACTGTATCACAATGGACAAACACCTCGACTCCGCCTAATGGCAATAATTGGACTAGTGGAAAACAAGGGGTAGGAATCGAAAGGAGCCCATCAGGCACGTATGATTCAAATATTGGAGTGGATGTAGAAGAAGAAATGTACCGAATTAATCCAAGCGTTTATATTCGTGTTCCGTTCAATGTGAATCAGGAACAAATTGAATCCTTCACACAATTAACTCTGAGAGTTAAATATGATGATAGTTTTGTGGCCTATCTCAATGGAGAAGAAGTCTCTAGAGACGCGGAGAGAAGTCCCGCAGACCTCGCATGGAATTCTCGCGCAACTTCAACTCATAGTGATAGTCTAGCTCTAACATTCATTGAGTTTGATATCACACCATTTATTGGCTCTCTAAAAGCTGGTGAAAATATGCTCGCTCTACACGGGTTAAACGCAGGCCAGAACAGTAGTGATGCCTTGTGGCGATATGAACTCATCGCAACTGCTGGTTCTGGAAACAGCCCCTCACCTCTTGCACTATCCTATGAAAGCCCAATTAAACTCGAAGGAGGGGTCGAAGTGAAAGCAAGAACCTTTGATGGTGTTGACTGGAGCCCTATAAGCAGCGCTACCTTCAAGGTTAATACAATTCCTGCGTCAGCGAATAATTTGGTTGTTTCTGAATTAAACTACAGGCCGGAGCCAGCAACCGATGAAGAAAAAGTTGCCGGTTTTTCAAGTCGAGGCGATTTCGAATTTATAGAACTTCTAAATATAAACACAACTCGTTCGATCAACTTAGAAGGTGTTAATTTTGCTGGAGGAATTGATTTCACTTTCAATGGCAATCTAGCCGCAGAGGCACTGGTGCTCCCTCCAGGAGGACGAGTTGTATTAGTGGACAACGTTGAAGCATTCAATTTCAGATATCCAAATTCAACAGCAATAATAGGGGGTAATTATGCAGGTAATCTTAGTAATGACGGTGAGCAAATTCATATCGTTTCGTCTAATGGCACAACCATTAAAGATTTCACCTATAATGATGTCGCACCATGGCCGACATCGCCAGATGGTGATGGTTTTACTTTAACACTTGTCGATTCCGACAAAAACCCTGATCACTCTGATCCAAGTAATTGGACTGCCAGCTCAAACATTGGCGGTAGTCCTGGTCAAGCCGATGGCGAAGGATTCAACGGTAATCCAGAAGTGGATCAGGATGGAGACGGCCTCAATGCTTTTCTGGAATATGCTTTTGGAACAAATGATTCCGATTCCAAGTCTAGAGTTTTGCCTAGTATTAGGTTAAACGATCTGAACGTTAACAATGAATCAGCTCAATATTTGGTTTTTGAATTCCAGAAAAACACTAATGCTGGAGGAATAAGTTATCAGATCCAAGTAAGCGGTGATCTTAGTACGTGGTCAGAAGCTTCAGGTGAATTCACGATTCTCTCATCTCAGGACAATGGCGATGGAACAGAAAGCGTTATCTATCGTTCAAAAAACAAATTTGAAGAAAACAGCAATCCAAGATTTTATCGTCTTAACGTTGCCATAGAATAATTACTTTAGGCTCTTACCTAATTCGTTAACAACCGAGGTTAGTGGTTTCAAAGCATCTGATAATTCAGTAACAGAGTTTTTGGCATCCACGTATAATTGATTATTTTTATCCTTTGAGGAGAGAACGTCAAATGGACCTTTAAAGTTCTGAGACGCACGCATTGCATTGTTTATAATCGATCTCAAATCCTCTGAATTGATAGTAGAAATCTCCTCCGCCAACCCCATTAAACCCAGTCCCAATACTTTTATTTTTCCGTCCAATCCTACATAGGCACCTGCAAAGAGATTGGATATACCCGCAATTGAATGTAAAAAATCAAAGTGTGTCGTATCACTGTAGGTTGATTGTTCTGTGAATTTAGAACCATCAACAATCATTGAGTCTATTTGAGATGAAGAAATTGAGAATGATAATTGTGAAATTGTTTCTAAAATCAATGCAATTGCATCATCTACAGGCATTGCCTGAAGTCGTCCCAAACGGTTATTTTTGTTTTCTGGTTTCCATTCAGAAACTTCATTTTCCAGATCATTGATAAGAATTTCAGTACAATTTATTAAGAACTGACCTCTTCTTTCTGCAGAATTGTTCTCTGATTTGTCATAATCCTCAAAAGACCGGTCACCACTACCAACAATTCCATTGTCTTCTCCCCAGAGTAAAAATTCGATGACGTGATAACCAAGTATTGTCTTATCCTTACCGGAACTTACATTCATTTTGATTAAAGAATCTTTAGTAATAAAAGGAAGTCTTTCAGAGTTTTGAATTAATCCAGACGAAGAATCATTCTGAGTGTAGTCAATTATACTAGGCATTACAGGCCACCCATTTATTTTTCCATCAGTATCGACAATCAACTTCTTCATCCTAAACACCTCACCTTGTAGGTAAGGGAACCTCGCGTTGATCCAACTGATTTTCGCCAACCTGTGTGTTTCATTTGACGGCTTTCTCAAAAAGGCCTTAATCGCTTTCTCCAATCCTATTGCCTGATCGAGACATGATTTTGATGTCGCCCGTGCGATATCAGCATAATTTTCAATGAATAATTCTTTTGCCTCTTGAAGGCTTTTAGGTTTAGGAGCTTTTAAAATGGGTACGCTTTTTTTGGGTGCAAATAAACCGTCCTGTGCAAAAAGTGATGACAGAAGTACCTGGCACATTATTACATGGAGAAAAAAGATATGAGTTGTATTCAAAGATTTCATATTATGATCAATATTAGCACTAATTAAAAAATCATAGATTCACACATTGTTTACCACGTATGTTTAAGTATAAAACTATAATCTCATCGTTCATCATTTTATACTCTTTTTCATGCTCTTCAAACAAAGCACCTTCAAAAAAAGAATCGAATATTCCTCAGTCCATTGAATTATTTGATGGTAAAACCCTGTCAGGGTGGAAAACTCTTGGTTTTGAAGGTGAAGGTGGTCGTGTGGTCATCAATGACAATAAAATCGTTCTTGAGCGTGGCGAACCTTTTACAGGAATTGTTATCAATGATGCAAACTTTCAACCCCCTTCTGATGAATACGAAATAAACATAAAAGCTAGAAAAACTGAAGGGCGAGATTTTTTTTGTGCTGTAACTTTTCCTGTTCCTGAGAAGCAATCTTGCTGTACATTTGTAGCCGGAGCTTGGGGGGGGCAAGTGACTGGACTATCAAATATTAACTATCTTGATGCCAATAGAAATTCAACAAGAAGCACCCTTAAATATGAAACAGACAAATGGTATAATATTAAAGTCGAGATCACATACGGTCGTATAAGGTGCTGGATTGATGATAGAATTGTCGTTAACACACTCATCGATAAAAAGATAATATCGATGAGACCGGGAGCGATTGAGGCTTGCCAACCTTTTGGTATCGCAAGCTATGAAACGAGTGCTGAATTTGAATCCATTACACTTAAAAGTGTAAGAATTGATTGAACCTATCACTATTCTAAATAAAATTATTTAAGTTATTCTTAATGAATGATACGCCAATAGAAACTATGAATTTCCGAGAGCGCGTTCGAAAAATTATTTTTGATCACAATACACTACTCTCAAAAGGCTTTGATGTATTACTTCTAATTCTCATTCTATTAGCAGTTTTTGCAACAATGCTCGAAAGCATTGAATCCATTCGAATTGATTATGGAAAAACACTTCGAACTGCTGAATGGGTTTTCACTATACTCTTCATGCTAGAATATGCTGCACGACTTTACTCGGTTAAATCTCCATTTAAATATGCGTTGAGCTTTTACGGGATCATTGATCTTCTAGCATGGGTTCCATTATGGATCACGCTTATCCTTAAAGAGGATTCCGCTCATTATTTGGCAATGATCAGGATACTTAGAGTATTAAGAGTTTTCCGAATCCTAAAATTAATGAATTTGGTTGGAGACTCAAATAAGCTAATCCGTGCAATGAGAGACAGTGCTGGGAAAATTTTTGTCTTCCTGTTTTTTATTTTAACTCTGGTAACCGTTGCGGGTTCAATTATGTACATTATTGAAGGTTCTAAAAATGATGCCTTTAGTAGCATTCCCACTAGTATTTATTGGGCAATCATCACAGTGACAACCGTCGGCTTTGGTGATGTCTACCCCATTACTGCAATCGGAAAAATTATAACAAGCGTTATGGTCCTAGTTGGGTATGCTATAATTGCGGTTCCAACGGGAATCGTTATTGGCGCAATGAGAAATTCCTCAGAACAAGCGGCGAGCGGTCATTCATGCCCAGAATGTGGCCGAGACGGCCATCATGATTACGCTATATATTGTTATCACTGTGGTTCAAAATTCCCAGAATAACAAACTCACCTATAGAGTTTTAATATACCAATAAAGATCGGCTAATTGAGTTTCCGTTAATCCAATCAATAAACCTTCTGGCATAATTGAAGTAGTCCAATCCTTCTGATTAGCAATGTCTTTCTCATCTAAGCGAATTGTCTTTTCGGGACCCGTTCGGACAATGACACCATCAGCTGAATAGAAGGCTATTCTACCAACCTTCTTAGTTCCATCCTTCATAGTAAAGGCAGTTGCCCTATAGGCGGGAGGAACATTATCATTGGGATTTGCAATAGAATGAAAAAGATCATTAGGCGACAATCTCTTAGCCACTCCCGATAGGTCAGGGCCTAAAGCATTGGTAGAGAGATGACAGGACTCACATGCTCTTTGAGAAAAAATTATCCGACCTCTTTTTTCATCTCCTTGTGACCAATCCACTTTTGAGAATAATTGATTCCAATCAATATTAATATTTTTTTGCTCACTAATAATTGAGTCTGCGATTTTGGGGTAATTATCTTTCAACCAATCAATCGCCTCCTCTTTGTTAGCTTCTCTTCCCAATAATTTTGAAATGAGAGGTAAGCTTAATTTGGAATCTGACATCCTAAAAAGAGCGAGTAATTCGTTAAGCTCTCTGCTGGGGCCAATTTCACTCAGGGCTCGAATACATATTTTTTGAAAATTTTTATCAGCGGACCCGAGACCTGAAACAAATAATGAACGATCCTGATCTATTGGCATTTTGGCCAATTCAATAATACATGTTTTACTTAATAGCGGATCTTTGGCCAGTTCACGAAAAATTGGATGAGTACGTTTGTAATCTACACTTGAAAGCAAAGTTATAATATCATTATTCCATTGATCATTGTTGGCATCTTTTAATGATTCAAAAAATTTTAGGGCAACTAAATCTCGATAAGACTCGGGAAAACTATTAACGATTCCAATATGATTAGGCTTAACTAAAAGATCATTTTTGATAAATGCATCATAGAGAGATCCTCTTTTTACCAATTCCTTAATCACTTCATTCAGTCGATCAATATAGTTCTGCTTTCCACGGACTTGCTTGCCTCCCAGTTTCTTATCAAGCGACAATATCGCACTAGCGAGCAACTCATTATTGCCCTCGTCTAACTTTATGGGCAAACAGGAAATGCAGGTCAAATAATGAAAATCATCTTCTGGACTGGAATCTGGTGAGAAAAAACTCAACATCAGTCGAAGGCTAATCGGATTAGGATCTTTAAGCATTGCCACCATTCTTGCTGCTTCTAATCTCTCCTCATGATGTAGGGAATGGAGTAAAGCGCGGGAAGAGTTTCGAGAAAGTTGAATAAGATCATGATTTTCTTCATCAAAAATTTCACTAAATGAAAGCTCGTAACCAGTTAATGACTCGAGAGAGGGCTTTGCCAAGTTCCAGTCACCTAATGATTTCATTAGTGAGCGAAGAACTTTCAATCTCTCTTCTAATTTTGAGTTAATTAATGTGCGATCGAGATGGCGCGCGAGAGCCATTGACCGATCGTAAGAAAATTCAGAATTGTTTTGGGAATTTAAATTTCTATATCCCTCATAAATTGAGTTCTTAATAGTTATAGCTTTAGGTTTTTCAGGTATATTTATCGCTGATATTTTATAAACAGACCCCGTAGTGCCACGTCCTCCTACACTAAGATAAACTGATCCATCTGGCGCCAATTCAATATCTGTAGGGGCAAAGCCATTTGTACCCATAGATTCGAGAAACACTTCGGAAGACGGAAACTCAGCGCCTATTGAGTTAGTCGAAGTCGATGTCATAAACACTTTTCCAAAAGTCCAATCGCAATAGAAAACAGCATCATGATAATACTCAGGAAATGCGGTATGCTTATATACCATCACTCCAGTTGGCGATCCCCGGCCCACATTGACAAGAGGTTTTACAGAGTCAAAATAATAATCAGGCCTCTTCCAACCACGCTTATAACCTGGAAGTCGCCATCCATGATGAGCCCTGTCCTCGACTCTATAAAGTCTCGTGGGCGAGTACCAAGGAAGCAAAAACTCCCTCTCACAGTCGCTGTCATAGGTGTAAATTTGTCCTTCGCTGTTAAAGTCGAAATCATAGGGATTTCGGAATCCATGACAAATAAGAATAGGCTCTTCAAGTTCTGGCGTATATCGGATAATTCCACCTCCTTCGATTCCTCTATATTGCTTTAGATCTTCATGGCCTGAAAATTTTGCATCATTACCACCAATCAGATAGATCATACCTTTTTTATCTTTTCGAATACCATGGATTCCATGTTCCCCTCCACCGAACCTGCCAATCAACTCAGGACCATTTTCAAAAATACCGTCGCCATCCTCATCAATGTAACGATTAAACTTTCCTCCTTCCGAAGCAAGCAATGTCCTCTTATCAACATACAACATCCCCATAGCACCAGATGATGATTGCCTTAGGAGTAAGTCTTTTTCAGCTATGCCGTCGCCATCCTCATCAATTAACCGTTTTATATATCCTCTAGAAGAGATAACAACCGAACCTTCAGGGTCAATAGTCATAGAGTAAACATCCGAAGCAATATTCGGATTTGCGAATAGAGTTACATTGAAGCCTTCGGCAATCTTAATTCCAAGTTTTGGATAAGATACGAGCTCGGCTCGAGCAGAGCAGAGTAACACCAACGCAGCTATGCACTGAATCCACATAACCAATATTTTAAACTCGATTAGTCTAAAATTACGAGCTTAGATTATAATTAGTAGGAACCTTAATTATACCAAGGCTCTACATGCTTTTTACCTGAGGCACGCTTGTAGCCGCCACCATTTGCTGCCTGCCAAGCACAAACTTTCCTTAATATCTCACCCATCGGAACATCACCGGATATCGTATCACTAAGAATACTTGTAAGTACGTCATCGTAACGAATAATCTCTTCCGCCAATTTTCTTAATTGATCATCCTCAACTGAATCTTCTTCATATGCCCAATCCTTTGGATCAGTATAATCATTAATATCGCTTTCTTTTTTTCCAAAATTTGGTTGGCTATCACCATTGTTATTTGGTGAATTAGAATTCGATCTGGAGTTGGACATGTTGTTTTCTTACTGGACTGTTTTTGATTCCTAATCTTTTGGTTTTTCTTCCACAAAACTGGAACCTTTTTCTATGTATTCCCTGATCGAATCAATAAGTAAAAGGTTCGCTGTTTCGGCAGCATTTTTGCCAAACATGCCTGTTTCGGTCATCCGATCCAGGTGATCACGAACCTTTTCCGTTACAGAAACGGTCAGTTGCACTGATGAAATGGCATTTTTTTGGCGCGGCATCCAGATAAAAATTACATAAAAATGCCATTCTTATCTCATTTGTAAAACTTTTTTTTGATAATTATAGCAATTTTGATTTATATGCTTTCAAACCTCGTTTTGGCAGAAGTTTTTAAAACTAATTCTTGAGATTGGTATAATGAACTGCTGAGAAAAGATAAAATTTAAGAAAAATATTAATAAATCGCTATTTTTCTTATTTACGCCTTTTTAATTAATAACGTCTCACCTCAACCCATCTTTTATGGGCTCTACTAATTGAACTCAAACTATGACCGATATGAGTAAAGACCTAAAAATCAAATCGGTTTGGTTTATCTAGATCATCAAATCTATTGGCACGGGCATCAGTATCTCGAACTACTTTTGCATCAGGCAACGCTCTACGTAACGATGAAGCTCCTTCGTCGGTAACGGAAGTATTCCAAAGGTAGACAGCTTTAAGATCACGATATTTTGAAATGATAGCAATCGATGCATCCGTCACTTTGGTTCCATAAAGATTTAACCATTCCAATGATCTTAACTCAGAAAGTGATTTTATTCCATTATCATCAATAGCCGTTCGACTTAAATTCAAATGCGTCAATCTCGCAAGCTTGCCGACATGCTTCAATCCCTCATTCGTCACTTTAGTACGACTCAAATCTAATTCGACAATGTTTGGAGCAAGATGCAAAGTTTGCTCAATCTCTTTGTCAGTAATCTTATGATAAGTAGATATCCATTCTAGTGAAAGGTACTCAGGTAAGGTCACAGCTATGGGAGTTATTGTAGCACCGATTCCTTCTAGATGGGTAATGGCATCAGCATTGGGCTCTCTAGCGGGCATTCCTAATACTTTGCGAGCATCTAAATCTTTATCAATTTTTCCTAACCCTTCCGCACTCCCTGAACCAAAACGTGCACCATCATCAATCCATTTCTTAATTAACTCGATCTCTCTGGAAGATAAGGGTCCGCCATCATCGACTGGCGGCATCAAATCCTCTGCTGTTTTAGGCAAAGATACTCTAACAAAAAGTTCACTACTGAGTGCGTCACCAGCTTCGAGGACTCCTCCAGCTCTAATTCCTGTGGGAGTATCTAGAGCAAGACCTGCTTTAGGTTTTTTATCACTCTCCTTCTTTTTTGCGGTGTGACATGAATTACACTTCGAAGCTAAAATTGGAGCAATTTGTTTTTTGTAATCTACAGCCTGAGCAGAGCATAAACGCAGAGCCATCAAACTGAGAAATATGAACGAAAAAATGAGCCTCATATTTAGAATGAGCCTTCGGTTAAATTCTTTAATTGGATAAAATGCTAAGGAGAAAATTAAGCAAAAACTTCTTTAACTGGTTTGGCTTCATCACCAATGGTAAATGGTCTACCTGAAGGAGAAGTTACAACTCTCTCGGTTGGAAGACCAAGGGCATGGCCAATAGTTGCATTAAACATACCAGGAGTAACGACACCTTCTTTAACGGTGTGCGCTTTTCGGTCAGTTTCTCCATAAACAAAACCACCTTTGACACCACCGCCGGCCATCAGAGAGGTGAAGGCGCGTGGGAAATGATCTCTTCCAGTGTTTTCATTAATCTCAGGAGTTCTTCCAAACTCAGTGCCTAAGGCTACAAGCGTTGAATCTAATAATCCTCTACGCTCAAGGTCAGAAATCAAACCAGCTAAAGCGCTGTCTAAAATCTGACATCTAGACTC
>CEOC01167996.1_pt1 | contig 11987 bp, 10 predicted proteins | sample 356191 | NCBI WGS metagenome assembly CEOC01 (sample SAMEA2619952, study PRJEB7988) | marine metagenome | biome: marine biome (ENVO:00000447); feature: deep chlorophyll maximum layer (ENVO:xxxxxxxx); material: "saline water (ENVO:00002010), including plankton (ENVO:xxxxxxxx)" | depth 17 m
TTCATATGGGACAGGGTATAGATTCCCATCTTTATATGAAATGCTTTATGTGTGGAATACAGCTAATAATGGTGGTTCAAAAACAGCGTTACCTTATGTTTCAGCAGAAAATAGTCGTAGTTTTGATTTTGGAATTGAAAAGAATATAAATTCAAATTTTTTTATAGATTTGAGTTATTTTAACATTCAGTACGAAGATGCATTAGAGGGATGGTCAGGAAATACTGCAGCTGGGTCAGGTTCTACAACTCAAAACTCAATAAGCACTACTAAATCACAAGGTTTAGAATTATTTTCTAATTATAAATTTAATAATATGATAAATTTTGTTTTTAACTATACTTACACACAAACTTATGACGGTGCAGAGCAGGATAATCCTAACAATTCTAATATTAATTCGCAAATGGTTAGAGTGCCGAGAAATATAATAAACTTAAGTACGAATGTTAAAATCCCTAGTTATAAAAATCTTGGCTTAACATTAAGAACAAAATGGTCTGATAAAGCTAGAGATTATGGAAATGGAAATGCCAATAGAAATGGATCCCAATCTTTTGCTGATGCAGAGCTAGATAGTTATTTGGTAAATGATTTATCCATAAATTATAAACTATCTAATAATTATGATCTTTACTTTGATATAATCAATATTACGGATAAAAAATACCAAACTGCTCTGGATTATACTCAAATGGATAGAAGTTTTAATTTTGGGTTAAAACGTAGATTTTGAATGTCATATTTACAATTTAAAATCAAAGATTTTCATATACTATTAACTTATGAATTATTTAAAAATCTCTTTAGGAATTTTTATAGTTTTAGCAGCAAGTAGATTTATTCCTCATCCACCAAATTTTACAAGTTTAATAGCTTTAAGTTTTTATGTTCCTCTCTTTTTAGGAAAAAGATTTATTTCTGTTTTATTAATTTGTTTTATGATAACAGATTTATTTATAGGTTTTCATAATACTTTAGTTTTCACGTGGGGAAGTATTATTCTTATTGGTTTAACCTCACATTTATTTCAAAAAAATATTTTCTCAAGAATTATAGGGGCTGTATGTGGTTCTTTAATTTTTTATATAATTTCAAATTTTGGTGTGTGGAGTCTAGGATCATACGGATATTCAATTAATGGACTATTAATTTGTTATATTGCCGCAATACCTTTTTATACTAACACATTGATTTCTACAATATTATACTCTGGTTTAATTGAAACCATTAACAGAGTATATAAAAAATATAATACAACTTAATGTACTTCAGATCGATTGAATATAACGAGTTAAGAGCTTTTTATAACTTAAATGGTTTTATTGTTATAAAAAATTTTCTTAGTCAAAGACAGATAAAAAATTTAAGGATAAAAATAAATAAGAAAAAAAAAATTTTTGAAAAAAATTTCTCTTATTTTGAAAAAATTGAAAAAAAACAAAAACTGAGAAGAATAGAGAAAATATCTGAACAATTGAGCGATGTAAAAAAGTTGGTAAATTCTAAAAAAATATTCGGTCTTTTAAAAAAATTAACAAAAAAAAATAATGTATTATTTAAAGATAAATTAAATTTTAAGTATCCGGGTGGTAAGGGATATATACCACATATTGATGGACACTTTTATTGGCGTGACAAAAATAATAAAATAAAACGAGGTTGGTCTATATATTCTAATAGTTTTACAAATGTAGTTATTCCACTTGAAAGAACAGATAAAGACAATGGATGTTTATACTTATCATCAAAAAAGGATTTAAAGAAGTTAGGAAATAACTGGCTAGAGGTTACAAAAAAATTAGATAAATTTACTCCAAACATAAAAAAAAAATTTATTAAGAAATTTAAATTTTTCCCAGCAGAGCTAAATGTGGGTGATATCTTAATATTTGATTGGCACTGTGCACACAAATCATCGAATAATAATTCAAAAAGATCAAGGATGATATTTTATGCAACTTATTGTTCAAAAATTAAACATATAAAGAATGCTAGAAAAAAGTATTATAATGATAAAGAGTTTAGTAAAAATAATAGTTTAATAAAGTCTCTTCAATTTAATTAAGTTTGTTTAATTAGAGATTTTTCATTTGCATCTTTTCCATACTTGAATGCAAATCTTTTCGGATCTTTTTGTTTCAAAATTAAATTTGCTTTAAGATTAGCTTCATTAACAAATTTTTCAAATTGATTTGGACCATCAAATCCATCGACTTTTACTAAAGAAGATCTGAACATTAAATCATTTAAGGATTTACCGTCCCACCAAAGATTTTCCTTAACAACTTTTCTGTAAATAGGCGTACCTGGTAGTGGACTTAAAATTGAAAAAGAGAAACTGTCAGCTCCAGTGCTTAGTGCAAATTCTACAGTCTGATTCATTTCCTCAAAGGTCTCTCCCGGATAACCAAGTATCCAAAATGTATGAACTAGCAATCCTGCTTTTTTTGCGTTTTCTATAGCTGGTTTTATTTGATCAACTTTTAATCTTTTATTAACAACATGATCCAAAACTCTTTGGACACCACTCTCACAAGCTAAAGTAACCTGATAGCATCCAGACTCATACATCGCTTTAAACATATCAGGTTGATTAGCTAAATGATAATTAGTTTTTATTCCATTAGGTGTGCACCATGGTAATCCAATTTTTTCAAGTCCATTACATAATTCAATTAAATTTTTTTTCCTAGCCGTTATAGTGTCATCTTCAAATTGAATTTCACCAATATCAAATTCTTTAACTCCATTTTTGATTTCCAACATTATATCGTCCATTTTTCTCCATCTTACATTTGACCCCCACATTTGAGGTGTTGTACAAAATGTACATTTTTCTGGGCAACCACGTGAGCACATAATATTTAAAACTCTGTTAGACCTTGATTTTGCAGAGTGAAATGCTCCTATATCAAAATAACCCTCCATATTAACCAAATGTCTAGCTGGAATTGGCAAATTATCCAAGTTAGATAATCTGTCAGATGGATTATTAAAATATTTTCCTCTTGAAATTTGCCTTAGTAGACCAGGGACTTTTGAAATATCTTGTTTATTAATTATCTTATTTACTAAATCTACAACTGTGAAATCACCTTCACCTACTAAAGCCAAATCAATATTTGGGTCTTCAAGATCTTTTATAAGTGGTATGTCATCTCCTGGATGAGTTATATTATGTTGATAATCAATTAGAGAATTAGTTATATGATTTCCACCAGTAAAAACCCATATTTTTTTATCAATTTTTTTTACAATTCTTGCGATTGTATGTCCTGACTCGTTTAAGTTTGAAAATAAAATTGATATCCCAACAATATCAGGATTAAATTCTCTTATAACATTTTCTATTTCTTCATCAGTTTGACCAATCAAAACTTTGTTGTTGCCTAGGTCTACTTTGTTTTCCCAGCCCTCAAGTGCAGTATCATGGATTTTAACGATATGATTATTGTTTATTAAACTCTGGGCAATTGTCATAAGTCCTAAAGAAGGTTGTATTCTATTAAGACCATCTTTAATCCCTTTTAAATTAGGAGTTAATAATAATATTCTTGCTCTTTTCATACAAAAACTAATTTTATATTTTATATCAACAAATGATAGAACTTATTTACTAAAGAACTGCAATAAAAGCAAATTTTTAAGAGTTCTAAAAATTTCAATTTTAGGAATTTTAGATTTACCAGCACTCCTATTTTTAAAATAGATTGGAACTTCTAATATTTTGTAATTATTCTTATTTAAATGATATATGCTCTCCATAAAAAAACTATATCCTTTTGACTTTACCTCTTTAAGATGAAAATTATTCAATTTTAATAAATTGAAACCTCTATATGAAGTAGTAAATTCACTACAATTAACTTTTAAAACAAACTTGATAATTTTATTACCTATGATACTTAAAAATAGTCTTAGTAAAGGCATTTCACATTTGCCCCCTTTAGAATATCTTGAACCAATAACAAATTCATGTTCGTCCAATAAATTAATGAATATTGGTATTTCTTTTGGATCATGAGACAAATCAGCATCAATAGTAATTAACTTTTCATAACCATTTTTAATTGCATAATCATACGCATATTTGTGCGCTGTATCTAAGCCTAATTTACCTTCTCGAACAAGAAAATCTAAATTTGAATTCTCTTTTTTTAATTTATTTAATATATTGCCTGTACCATCTGGACTATTGTCATCAATGATAAAAATATCTGAATTTGAACTATATCTATTAATTTTTTCAATCAATTCTTCAATATTATCTTTTTCATTATAAGTTGCTGAAAATATTAAATTTTTAGTCATGATAGATTTTAAGAAAAATAATTAAACGGATCTAAAATCAATAAATTATTTTTAATACCCTTTTTAAATATAGACTTATATTTTTTGCCTGAACTTAAAAAAATTATTAATTTAAAATTTTTTAGTTTTTTTATATTTGTAAATTTATTTTTGATATTCACAAAAGGATCATAAAAAAAAGTATTTTTATATTTTTTTTTGATTTTATCAAAAATCTTAAGACCCAAGGAGTTTCTTAAATCAGATACTCCGTATTTATAAGAAATACCCAAAATTAGAATTTTAACTTTATTGTTTAATCTATTTTTTTTTATACATTTTAATATTTCATTAATTACATAACTCTTCATGTTATTATTTGTGGATCTTCCGCTTAAGAGTGTATTAGTTTTAAATTTATTTTTTCTTGCAATATAGGACAAATAATATGGATCTACTGGTAAACAGTGTCCGCCTACTAAGCCTGGTTGAAATTTTATAAAATTCCACTTTGTTGCAGCTAATTTAATAACCTCATTAAAATCTAAATTCATTTTTTGGGATAAAATTAATATTTCGTTGAAAAGAGCAATATTCAAATCCCTTTGTGTATTTTCTATAGCTTTTGCAGTTTCTGCCTCTTTTATTTTTTTTGAGAAAATTATTTCTTTTGAGATTAATTTATAAACTTTTTTAATTTTTGTTAAAATTTTTTTATCTGTTGTATTAATTGCAAATATCTTATTAATGCTTTTTATTTTTTTTGTTTTATCACCAGGATTTATTCTCTCAGGACTATAACACATATAGAAGTGTTTATTATTCTTTAATCCTGTTTTAAATTCTAAAAATTTAGTAAAGTGTTCGGTGACCCCTGGATAAACCGTTGACTCTAGTATTATAATATCTTTTGATTTTATATAAGTGCTTAATATGGAAATACTTTTTTTTATATACGATAAGTCAGGTAAATTATTATTCTTAATAGGAGTAGGAACACATATAATATAAATATTAGAATCTCTTAAATCTTTGGTATTATTTGAAAATTTTATTTTTTTTTGATTAAAATCATTTCTAGAATATTCTCTATTCGAGTCAAATTTTGCACTGAGTTCTTTAATTCTTTTTTTAGAAATATCAAACCCCAAAGTTTCAAATTTACTTGATATACCAAGTGCAACTGGTAGCCCAACATAACCCAAACCCAAAACGCAAATTTTTAACATTAATAAATTTATACTTTTTTTGAACAAAATTGATATATATTTTGATATGAAAATTCTAATTACGGGATCTGCAGGATTTATAGGTTATAATTTTTGTAAATTTTTATTATTAAATACAAATCACCAAATTCATTCTATTGATAATATAAATAGTTATTACTCCCAAAAATTAAAAAGAGCCAGATTAAAAGATTTAAAGAAATATAAAAATTTTAAATTCTATAAATTTGACTTATGTAACAAAAAAAAATTAGAAAGAGTTTTTAGATTTAAATTTAATTGTGTTTATCACTTCGCTGCACAAGCAGGAGTAAGATATTCCCTGATAAATCCTAGGTCATATATAAACAGCAATATAATGGGATTTTTCAATTTAATAGAACTAGTTAAAAAAAATAGAGTTCATAAATTTTTTTATGCTTCTTCAAGCTCTGTTTATGGCGATAGCAAAAAATTTCCATTAAAAGAAACTCACATAATTTCACCAAAGAACATTTATGGTCTGACCAAAAAAAATAATGAAGAAATAGTTGAATTATTTTTTAAAGGTTCTTCAACAAAATATATTGGATTAAGATTTTTTACAGTTTTTGGTGAGTGGGGGAGACCGGACATGTTGATATACCAATATTTAAATTCAATTTACAATAAATCAAAAAAATTTTACTTAAATAATTATGGTAATCATACTAGGGATTTTACTTACATAGAAGATGTTAAAGAGATACTTTTCTTGCTTTTAAAAAAAAAAATAAAAAATAATATTGTTGTAAATATTTGTTCTAATAATCCTGTTAAAATAACAAAAGTTCTAAATATTATTAATAAAAATTTTAAATATAAACCAAAAATATATAAGAGAAGTTTCCAAAAAGCTGATGTAAAAAAAACACATGGATCAAACTCTAAAATTAAATATTTTTGTAACAAGAAAAAATTCGTACCTCTGGAAATAGCACTAAACAATACTTGCAATTGGTACAAAAAAAATTGGAAAATTTTTACTTAACTTGTTTAAACAGTTTTTTATACTTTTTTAAATTATTGATCTCACTAAATTGATTAAGATGTTTAAATAGTTGAGTTTGATTGAAAGTGAACCTAATCTTTTTTGAAATAATTTTGTTTAAAATATTTTTTAATTCATATTGATCTTTGTAAATATATCCAAACTTTTTCCCTTTTAAGATTTCATTAATTCCACCATAACTCTGAGATGCTATTACAGGTATATTATGACTTAATGCCTCAACAACAGTATTCGGAAAACCCTCAAAATCTGATGAATTTAAGTAAATGTCAAATTTTTTATAGTATGTTTTAATTTTATCTGGAGAAATTTTACCAGTAAACTTGATTTGTTTTTCTAAATGTAATTTTTTTCTCAAGCTTATTAATTTTTGTTTCTCTGGACCATCGCCAATTATTTCTAAGAAAAATTTATTTTTGAAATTTGATAAAACTTTAATTAAGCTTGATAAATTTTTTTCTTTACTCAATCTACAAATTGTTCCAAAATAGATTTTATTTTTAGTACTCTTAAGACTTTTTTTGAAAATTTTTCCATCAAATGACGGTGGATATATAGTTTTAAAATTTAAATTATAAATTCTATTATATTCATTTGATATATATTTTGAATTAGATACGCATTCATTAGCTTTATAAAATGTTAATTTGATTAATATCTTTAAAAAATTTTTTTTAATAAAATCAAAAAAATTATAGTAAATTGACAGTTCTTGGTGAGGAGTTCTCTCAATAAGAATCATTTTCATATTTAAATTTCTTAAAAAAAAAACGGATAATATATTTGAATAATATATATTTGATGCAAATATATTTTTATAATTACTCCTCAATAATTTTACAGTTATTCTCTTAATTTCAATCATTGCCACTGCTGTCCTTTTGGATTTAACTTCAAAAACTTTAATACCCATGCTATTAAGCTGATCTTTATAATAGCACTTGTTGAGACAAATTATTGATATTCTATATTTATCTATACTTAAATTTTTACATAACTTGAATATAGAGTTACCAGCCCCGCCCAAGCCGAATTCTGATATAAAAAATATTAAGTTTATTTTCATAGAAACTAAGATGATGGAAAAATAATTAAACTTATAATACTAATCTAATTTATAAATTAAAAAAAATAAATGAAAAAAAAAAATGCATTAATATTTGGTATCTCAGGTCAAGATGGAGCTTATCTTGCTCATTTTTTATTAAGTAGAAATTATAATGTGATTGGAATTACTAGAAATAATTCTAAAAGAAACTTAAACAGACTATATAAACTGAATATTCAAAACAAAGTTAAAATTATCAAAGGAGAAGCTACAGATTATAAATTCTGTTATAAAATTCTAAAAAAAAAAATCAACGAAGTTTACTATCTTGCTGGTGAGTCATCAATAGTTAAGTCATTTGAATTTCCCGAAATATCTTTATTAAGTAATTCAGTTGGTATCCTTAATATTCTAAGAGTTGCAAAAATAAAAAATAAAAAAATAAAAATATTTAACGCTTGTTCAGGTCAGATTTTTGGTAACAAAAAAAAAAATTTTTTCAACATTAACTCAAAAATAGATCCACAGAGTCCATATGGTGTTTCCAAAGCAGCTGGGTATTGGTTTACAAAAATATATAGAGAAAACTACAACATGTTTTGTTGTTCAGGTATACTTTTTAATCATGAGTCCCCTTTAAGGTCAAACGAATTTGTAACAAAGAAAATTATTAATGTTGCTAAGCAGATTTTAAGTAATAAAAAAAAATATTTATTATTAGGTGATGTTAATATTTATAGAGACTGGGGTTGGGCTCCTGAATTTGTAAAAGCTTACTGGCTCATGTTGCAACAAAAAACTCCAACTGACCTAATTATTGGTACTGGAAAAGTTTATTCATTAAAGGATTTTGTGAGAGAGGTTTTTAAAATTTACAATATAAATATCAAAAAATTAAGATCTAATGCAAGTCATCTAAAAAGAAAATTAGACATTAAAGGATATAAAGCTGATATATCAAAAACATCTAAGTTATTAAAATGGAAACCAAAAGTGGGTTTTAAAAGGATTATAGAGAAAATGATAAAAGAGGAATTATTTTAAAGAAACTTTACATGCATGAGTATTTCTATTGAAATACATTAAATAGAAATCCCCATCAAAAACTTTGCAGTAATTAAAAAGTTTGAGTTTAGAAAAATTCATGAAGTCATCCATTTTGTTTAAAACAATTATATCTGGATAAGTTAGCTTTTTATCAAATTTGTTAAATTCAGAAATTAATCGGTTTATTTCATATTGTGGAATAATTGATTGTTGATGTAATAATGGACTGCTTTTACCTATATCAATTAATTCATTCTTTTTAAAATCTTTTGAATTATTAAAAGTTACAAGTGAATTTGCCTGATACTTATAGTATACGTACTTTGTTATATTTTTATTTAAATATCTCCAACTAGATTTATTGTTTCTTATAAATCTGTAGAAATTTTCTTCCTCAAGTTCAAGTTTTTTAAAAGCAGCGTAGATATCTTCCTCAATCATATAATCTTTTTTTGAGGTAAAAAAACCGTTAATGAAGTCTAAATATTTTATATCATTCATTATTGACCAAATAATTATATTTGTTTCAAATGATAAAAGGCTAGATTTATTGAGATTAAATTCACCTAGTATTTGCGAATTGATTTTTGAAAATTCATTTCTTTGATTTTTATATTCAATGTCAGTGTATAAATTTTTAAACTTATTAACGTCATTTATTACATAAAGACATGATATCAATATCAAAAAAATATAAGTTATAAAATTATTGATACGTATTTTAAGAATATTATTAAAAATAATTAGAGAGAAAATGATTAAATATAGCACGCCGTTTACGACAATAAAATTTATAAAATGATAAAAAACAAAAGATTTATTTGAAAAAATTACAAATAAAACTGGAGAGATTAGTGATGATAAAAAAACTAAATAAAAAATATTATTTAGTCTTTTTTCTCTCAATTTAAAGAAATTAACAAAATAAGATATTAAACTAATCGTAAATATTACTGCAAGGAATTTAGTGCTTAAATATTTTTCTGCAATATATCTAAGTAAAATAATCTTTTTTTCATAGTCTAAATTAAAAACACCCTGTCTAGAGGTAAACTCATCTTCATGAAAATATAAATTTATTAAAAATGGAAGAATTGATATAAAAAAAACTAAAAGAGAAGTTAAATAAAATTTTAACTTATCGTTTAATTCAAAAAAAAGGTTATTCTTTAAATTAAAATGCAAAAAAATTATTAAAAAAATGACTTGAGTTAAAAAATAATAATAAACACTCGACAGAGTAAGACCTAGAATTAATCCAATCAATAAAAAATTTGAGTATTTATAAATATTTTTTTGATCTATTTTAAGTATAACAAGTATAAAACTAAAAAAAAATAAATTCGATATCATTGGTCTTGGCACTCTTAAGTTATAGAAATTATCTTCAAATATTTTTAAATATTGAAAGTTACTTAAAAAAGTTTGAGATATTAAAAAAGGTGAACAAAAAATTAAGATTGAGAAAATAGTTGATAAATTATTTGAAAAAAACAAATTAAAAATTTGATAAAAAATGATTAAAAAAATAAAAACACAAATCCATTCAGCAATGATGAATGAGTAAAAACCAAAAATTTTAAGCAAAATTGAGTGAACCAAAATCCCTGATATTGGTATAGCAATATTTCTCAAATTTGATATTTCAGGATCATACGAATAGTTCAAAAGAAATTTAGATAAATATTTTATTTGAGGATAATAAGCCTCACCATCTGGAACACTTTCAAAAATTATCTTTGTACCCAGAGGTTCATCAAAAAAATATGTTGATGATAACCATTTAGATAATACGATGATTATAGAAATAAATAATAAGTTATAATTTTTTAATGACACAATTTTTTTCTAATAAGATTAATTATGTTCTTAGCATATTTGATATTGCTATTATAATTAATTATTAATATTAAAACAAAATGGATTTATATTCTCAAACAAATTGGGCAAAAAATACTTATTTTAAAAATAAAGTTTTATACCCGAATAATATAGATGAACTCAAAATAATTCTTTCAAAAAAAAAAACTAATATTGGATTATGTGGAAATTTAAGATCTTTTGGAGATACGTGTGTAAATAAAAAAAATTTAATATCATTAACAAAATTTCCAAAAAAAATACACGTAGACAAAAAAAAATCAATTTTAAATGTATCCTCCAATTTTTTGTTAGTTGATATATTAAAGTTAATTATACCTATGGGATTTATGATTTCTGTAACTCCAGGGTCAAAATATGTAACAATTGGTGGAATGATAGCTAATAACGTATTTGGAAAAAATTCTTACAAAAATCAATTAAAATCTATAATTGATGAATTTGAGATTCTTATGCCGAGTAACAAAATTATATTTTGCTCTAGGAAAAAAAATAAAAAAATATTCGATCTGACAGTTGGTGGATTTGGTTTAACAGGCGTAATTTTATCAGCAAAAATAAAGTTAAAAAAAATTAAAAATCAATTTATAGAACAAAAAATTTATAAGTTTAAAAATATTCATCAATTTAAAAAGATCATAAGTAAAAAAAGTATATTCAATGTTTCTTGGATTGACTCTCATTCATTGAATAAAGATGAATTTAAAGGTTTATTCTATACTGGAGATTATTCTAAATTAAATCAAAAACCGGAATATTTTTACTATAAAAATAAAAAACTTGGTTTTTGGGAAGAAATTTTTTTAAGCTTTTATATAAAAAAATATTCATTCTCAAAAATTATAAATACTCTTTTTTTTGCTTTTAAATCAAAAAACCAAAGAATTACCTTTGATGAATTTTTTTATCCTCAAGATAAATGGTTAAATTTTAATGATTGTTATAAAAATGGTTTTTTTCAAATTCAGTTTTTGGTGGAGGAAGAAAAATTTGATAGAATAATTAATAAAATCTCAGAATTTTTTAAAAAATTTTCAATAAAATCAACATTTATAATTATAAAAAAAATAAATGAAGATGGTGAATATATGAACTATTTTGGCAGTGGTTTCTCAATATCAATGGATTTTGAAAAAAATAGTAATTTTAAAATAATAAAAAAGTTTTTTAATAATTTAATTTTTGAAAATAGTTTAAAGTTAAACTTTTCTAAAGATAGTATTTTTAAATCCGAGTTATTAAAATATAATAGAGAGTATAAAAAATATTTAAAAGATATAAAATCGATAGATAAAAAAAATGTTTTTAAGAATGAATTTTCTAATAGATTGAAAATTAAACTTTAAGTTTATGAAATACAAAAAAATTATAGTATATGGTGGAACCTCTGAAATATCTATTGAATTAATAGAAATATATCAAAAATCTTGTGAAAAAATAATAATATTCTCTAGGTCAA
>CEOC01155963.1_pt1 | contig 11965 bp, 9 predicted proteins | sample 356191 | NCBI WGS metagenome assembly CEOC01 (sample SAMEA2619952, study PRJEB7988) | marine metagenome | biome: marine biome (ENVO:00000447); feature: deep chlorophyll maximum layer (ENVO:xxxxxxxx); material: "saline water (ENVO:00002010), including plankton (ENVO:xxxxxxxx)" | depth 17 m
TTTTTTTTTCTCTGTTTATTATATTCTTAGGTTTATTACTTTTTTTTCTTCCAGAAAAGTTTGGTTATATTATTAATCGATTAGTTTCTTTTTTTGATCCAAGTCAGGGAGATAGATTTCAGGCGTCATCTGCCCTTGATGCTATAAAACTTGGTGGGTTAACCGGTCAAGGCATGGGTGAAGGTATATTAAAAGAAAGTGTCCCCGAGGCTCACACTGATTATGTTATAGCTGTTATATCAGAAGAATATGGTTCAATAGTTTCAATAATGATAGTAATAATTTTTTTATATATTTCTTTTAGAATTATTAAAAACTGTTTTAATCAAGATGACCAATATTTAAAAATATCTTTAATTGGTTTGGCAACATTATTAATTTTTCAAACTTTTATACATGCGGGAGTTAATACTAGCTTATTACCTACAACAGGTATGACACTACCTTTTTTGAGTTATGGCGGATCATCTCTAATGGGTAGTGCAATTTTAGCAGGTTTAGTTTTAAATTATACTAAGAACAAATCTTATTTATATGACTAAAATTAACATATTAATTGCTACTGGCGGATCAGGCGGTCATATTTTTCCTGCTTACAGTTTGGCAAATTTTTTAATTAAAAATAATTATGATGTAAAATTAACAACTGACTTAAGAGGATTGAAATATCTTAAAAATCAAAATAATTTTAAAATTATTAAAATACCCTCATCACCTTTAGTAAAAAAAAATATATTTAAGTTACTTTATTCATTAATTATCATGATTTATTCATTTATAAAATCTTTATATTATTTAATATTAAATAGACCTTCCTTAATTTTTGGAATGGGAGGGTACTCATCTTTTCCAATATGTATTGCAGCTGCAATTTTGAGAATTAAATTCGTTATTTACGAGAATAATCTATTCATAGGAAAAGCTAATAAATATCTATTACCTTTTGCTAAAAAATTATTCGTATCTTACAAAGAACTCGAAGGGGTCCGAGAAAAATATAATAAGAAAAAACTCGAGATAGGAAATTTAGTAAGAGAGGAAATAATTTATGCACCGATTACCACTCAAGAAAATAATGATACATTGGATCATATTAAAATTTTAGTTTTGGGTGGAAGTCAAGCGGCAAAAGTATTTGCTGAAGAGTTACCTATAATTTTTAAAAAATTAAAGAATTCTTTTCCCTCAATAAAAATATACCAACAGTGCCTTAAAAATCAAAATGATCAATTATCGAAGTTTTATCAAAATGCCGGAATAGATTATGAGATATTTAATTTTTCAGATAATATTATGAATTACTTTACAAAAATTAATTTAGTTATCTCTAGATCCGGAGCTTCAGTTTTAGGAGAGTTAGTTAATATGAACAAGCCTTTTATTTCAATTCCCCTACCAACTTCAGCAGACGACCATCAACTAAAAAATGCTGAGTTTTATCAAAGAAAAGGTTACGGGTTATTATTACGTGAGAAAGAGATAAAAGATAAATTATTTGATTTAATTAATTCTATTTTTCAAGATAAATCGATATTAAATAATATTATATCTAATCAAAGACAATATTCTGACAAAGATATCTTTAGAAATTTAAATATTGAAATAAAAAAGATTACTAATGAAAAAAATTAATTTAGGTCAAAAAGAAGTCATCCATTTTGTTGGTATAGGAGGTATTGGAATGAGTGGCCTCGCACAGATCATGAAAAATATGGGATTTAGAGTTCAAGGAAGTGATCAAAATAAAAACAAAAATACTATTAATTGTTCAAAAACAGGAATAAGAATATTTATAGGGCACTCATCAGGCAATTTAAAAGACGCAACAATTTTAGTTAAATCCACAGCAATAAAAAATAATAATGTAGAACTAAAATATGCAAAAAAAAACAAAATTCCAATTTACACTAGAGCGGAAGTATTAGCTGATGTTGTATCTTTAAAAAAGAATATTATTATTACAGGATCGCATGGAAAAACTACTACAACTTCTTTAGTTGCAAAAATTTTGTCAGATCAAAAATTAGATCCAACCATTATAAATGGAGGAGTTATAAATTCATTTAAAAGTAATGCAAAACTTGGAAAAGGAGAATGGGCAATTCTTGAAGCAGATGAGTCAGACGGGAGTTTTTTAAAGTTACCAATTAATTATTCAATTGTAACAAATATTGATAATGAGCATTTAGATTATTATAAAAATTATAAAAATTTGGAAAAATCATTTTTGGATTTTATAAACAAAACTCCCCCTACGGGTAAAGCAGTAATTTGTTTAGATAGTGTTAATATAAGAAAAATTTTAAATAAAATTAAAAATAAGAATATAATTACCTACGGAGAAAATAATAAAGCTGATTATCAAGTAAAAAATATAAAGTATGGTATTGATAGCACCTCTTTCAATTTAATCTTTAAAAATAAAGGAAGAAAAAACAATTATATAAAAAAAATAACTGTAAAATTATTAGGCAAACATAATGTTCTTAACGCTTCTGCAGCATTTATACTTTGTTTAAATCTTGGCGCTGATTTGAATAGAGCAAAAAAATCTCTTAAAAATTTTTCTGGTGTTCAAAGAAGAATGACAAAAGTATTTACAAAAAATAATAATGATTTTTATGATGACTATGCACATCACCCTACGGAAATAAGCTCGATACTAGAGGGAGTTCACAATGTCAATCCAGATAGAAAAATCATAAGTGTATTTGAACCACATAGGTATTCAAGGGTAATATCTTTAAATCAAGAATTTTCAAAATGTTTCACTAAGTCTGGATTAGTAATTATTTGCCCGCTTTATGCAGCCGGTGAAAAAAGAAACACAAAATTTAATATGTTAAAATTTGCAAATTTAATTTCTAAAAATTCAAAAACTCAAGTAATTATTGTTAACAATGAAATTGATTTAAAAAAATTTTTCAAAAAAAACTTATTTGACAATGAAATAGTAATTGGAATGGGAGCGGGCGTAATATCCAAGTGGATTAATTGGCTTAAATATTCTTTATGAGCATTGACATAAATTTTACAAAAAGATTTGGAGATAATTTTCTTAAAAACGTAAGTCTCTCAAATTATAGTTGGTTTAATTTAGGTGGCAAAGCAGAATATTTTTATAAAGCCAAAAATCAAAATCAGCTTATAAACTTCCTCACCGAGGCCAAAAAAATGAACTTAAAAACAACAATACTAGGAGCTGGTTCAAATACTCTATTTAGAGATAACGGTGTAAAAGGAGCAGTTATAAAATTAGGGCAGCATTTTTCTTATGTAAAACTAGTTGAAAAAGATATTATTGAGGTGGGAGCGGCAACATTAGATCGTAAAGTAGCCAATTACGCAAAAGATAATAATTTAGGTAATTTAGAATTTTTGTCATGCATACCCGGATCAATCGGCGGAGCTATTATAATGAATAGCGGTTGTTTTGAAAATGAAATTTCAAAAGTTTTAGTTTCTTTACAAGCCATAGATAAAAATAAATTAAAAGAAATTGAAATTAAAAAAGAAGATATCAAATTTTTCTATAGAGGGACCAATTTATCTGATGATCTAATTATTATTTCTGCAAAATTAAAAGGTTGTATTAGTGATAAAAATATTATTGAACAAAAACAATTAAATTTTAAAGAAATCAAAAAGAAATCTCAGCCAAGTCAAGTTAAAACTTGTGGAAGTACATTTAAAAATATTAACGAAGATATTAAAGCGTGGATGTTAATCAAAGAAGCTGGATGTGATCAATTTAAAGAAGGGGATGCAGTGATATCTGAAAAACATTGCAATTTTTTTGTTAATGAAGGAAATGCCAAATCATCAGATATAGAAAAATTAATAAATAAAGTAAAAAAAAAAGTTTTTGAAAAAACTGGAAAAAATTTAGAATTAGAGATTAAAATTGTAGGTGAATAAAAAAAAATTTAAAAATATTTTAGTAGTGCTAGGCGGAACCTCAGGTGAAAGAGCGGTTAGTTTAGACAGTGGAAGAGCATGCATTAAAGCCCTGAAAAAAAAAGGTTACAAAGTTTCTACTTTTGACCCAAAATTTAAAAATTTTAATTTAATTGATAAAAGTAAAGTAGATGTGATATTTAACGCTTTACACGGAAGAGATGGAGAAGACGGCGTCGCACAAAGTTATTTTGAATATTTAAAAATTCCCTATACCCATTCAGGAGTGATTAGCTCTTTTAATGCTATGAATAAGATCATTTCAAAGAAAATTTTTTTAAAAAATAAAATTATTACACCAAAATTTTTATCTTTTGAAAAATCTTTTTTTAGTAATACGAGAGTCGAAAAAATATTAAAAAATAAAAAAATGAAATATCCCATAGTTTCGAAACCAGTTAATGAGGGATCAAGTCTGGGCGTAGAAGTAAACAAGAATAAAGAGAAGCTAATTAAATCAATTAATCGCTTATTTAAAAAATATAATGAGATAATTTTGGAGGAGTATATTGGAGGTCAGGAAATTCAAGTAGCAGTTATAAATGGAAAAGCTTTAGGAACTATCGAACTTGTACCTAAACGTATTTTTTATGATTACAAAGCGAAATATACGAAAAAAGCAAAAACTCAACATTTAATGCCGGCGAGACTTACAAAGAAAAAATATAAAGAAGTTATGTCGATTGCTCAAAAAACTCATAAAATTTTAAACTGCAGAGGCGTTACAAGATCAGATTTTAAATTTAAGAATAACATCTTTTATTTACTTGAAATTAATACTCAACCAGGAATGACTAATCTTTCCTTAGTACCTGAAATTGCAAACTATAAAGGTCTCACTTTTGAAAATTTAATAGAGAAGATATTATTGGATGCAAGTATTAACAGATGAAGAAACGAACAATAATTGCTATAATATTATTGACCCTACTGACTACTATTACATCGCAAAATGAAATAAACTTTTCTAAATTTAATTTAAAGAAAATTATTATTAAAAATAATTCTCTTATAAAAGAGGAAGAAATAAAAAAATCATTAATTTCAATTTATAATAAAAACTTAATTTTTTTAGACAATAAAGAAATTGAACAAAAATTAATGAAAAATGGTTATATAGAGAGTTTTTATATTAAAAAGAAATATCCTAATACTCTAGAGATCAAAATTATAGAAAAAAAACCAATAGCAATTTTATTTTTTAATAAAAAAAAATTTTATCTTAGTGAAAAAATTGAGTTAATTAATTTTAAAAGAATAAAAGAATATGAAAATTTACCTTATATATTTGGTAATAAAGATGATTTTAAGATTTTTTTTTTCGAGCTTAAAAAAATAAATTTTCCTATTTCGCAAATTAAAAAATTTACATTATTCGAGACAAAAAGATGGGATTTAGAAACTTTTGATAATAAAGTTATCAAACTTCCTATCGACAATTATAGTCAAAGTTTAGAAAATTATTTAAATTTAATAGATAAAGATATCTTTAAAAAATATAAATTATTTGATTACAGAATAGGCAATCAACTTATACTGAAATAAAATATGAAAAATTTAAATCAAAAACTTTATTTAGAAATTGATAATTCAAATTTTACTTTTTTTGTAGTTGAAGATAATAATCAAAGTGATTTTAAAATTTCGTATAAATTTAAAACACCCTTAATTGGATTAGCAAACGATGGAATTTTTGACTTAGAAAAGATATTTTCTAGTATTAAGGAAAATATTCTTATAATTGAAAAAAAATTTAATCATACTTTTAAAGAATTAGTTTTAATTTTAGAAAATTTTGATCCAACGTTTATAAATCTATCAGGATACAAAAAACTTAATGGATCACAGGTTTTAAGGGAAAATATAACTTATATCTTAAATACTTTAAAATCTTGTGTAGATAAAACTGAAAATAAAAAAACTATCATTCATATTTTTAATTCAAAGTTTTTTTTAGATAATAAAAAAATTGATAATTTACCCATTGGTTTGTTCGGAGATTTTTATTCTCATGAACTTTCTTTTGTTTTGATGAATAAAAATGAGCATAAAAATATAAATCATGTTTTTAGTAAGTGTAATCTAAATATAAAAAAAATTTTGATTAAGAGTTTTGTTGAAGGAGCATACCTAAGTAACAATCATAAAAATATTGAAACTTTTTTTCATATAAAAATGAATGATAATCATTCAAAAATTTCATACTTTGAAAATCATGCTTTAAAGTTTGAACAAAATTTTAGATTTGGAACAGAAATAATTATTAATGATATATCTAAAATTACTTCTCTTAAAAAAAAAGATGTGAAATCGATCCTAGAAAATACAAAATTAAATCAAGACATGGGAGATAATGAATTAATAGAAAAAGAATTTTTTAAAGATAATATTTACAAAAAAATAAAAAAAAAATTAATTTATGAAATTATTTTTGCCAGAATTAAAGAACTAACTGAGATCATCTTATTTGAAAATAAAAATTTTTCCTATTACAATAACTTTACTAAATTAATCTTTTTTGAGCTAAAAGATGATTTAAAAAGGCAAAGTTTTAGAGAATTTTTTAAAATTGCTTTTTCAAGCAGCGATAACTCTCAAATAAAATTTGTCGAAGATCTTTCTGATGAACACTTATTAAAAACTGCTACCGAGCTTGTTCATTTTGGTTGGAAAAAAGAGGCAATTCCTATCACGTTAACTAAAAAATCTCTTATTGCTAGGTTTTTTAGAGCTATTTTTGGATAATAAGTGATATTTTTTGAAACATAAGTTGTTTTAAGGTGATTTTAAAGATTGTGTATAAAATCTTCAATGCAAAGCATTTATCAAAAAACATTATCCAATAACCTTAGTTTTGAAGGGATTGGTCTTCATTCAGGTAAAAAAACAAATTTATTGGTGAAACCAGCTAAAGAGGATGTTGGCATTGTTTTCAAAAGAGTTGATCTAGATCAAAATAACTTAGTAGTAGCAAATTATAAAAATGTAACTTCTGCAAAATTGTGCACTACTCTAGAAAATGATTTTGGCGTTAGAGTTTCAACTGTAGAGCATTTGTTAGCAGCACTATATTTAGCCGACATAGATAATGCGATTATAGAAATAGACTCGGAAGAAGTTCCAATTATGGATGGATCTGCAAAAGAATTTTTAGAGGCTTTTAAAAAAATACAAATAAAGGTCTTACCAAATAAAAGAAAATATTTAAAGATAGTTGGTAAAGTTCAATTGATAGATGGGGAGAAAAAAATTTCTATAGAACCTATTGATAATTCTTTAGAAGTTGACTTCCAACTTAATTATGAAAATAAAGTTATTGGTAAACAAAAAAATGTAGTAAACTTTGAAACAGATGATTTAGATGATGTTTCAAATTCAAGAACATTTTGCTTATTTAAAGATATCGAAAAAATAAAAAAAGCTGGCTTAGCAAGAGGTGGATCACTAAATAATGCAGTTGTGGTTGATGATAATAATGTAATGAATAGCGGTGGTTTAAGAAACGATAAAGAATTTGTGAATCACAAAATTTTAGATCTTGCTGGTGATTTTCTTTTATCAGGCTATAGAATAATTGGAAAAGTAGTTTGCTATCAGGGAGGCCATGAGCTTACAAATAAATTTTTGAAAAAACTATTCAATAATAAATCCTCATTAAAGATTTTTGAGAATAAAAATATAGCTTTCTCAAAAAATATAAGACTAAAACAATCATCAAAAATAGCTGTTAACGCTTAATTATAATTAAAATTTACCATTAGTGATAAATTTGTTATTCAATAAGTATGCCTATGAAGATATTTATATTTATTGCTTCAATAATTTTATTAATTTCATGTTCTAAAGAAAAACCTGAATATCAGCTCAAACCCAAAGAAGATCCTTACAAGATTTACAAAGAAGCTTATGAAGCTTTTGAAAAAGGAGATTATTTTTTTGCACAGAAAAAATTTTTAGAGGTAGAACTAAAAGTAGAAAAAGTGGAGGTTGCTGCGAAAGCTTCAATTATGGCTAGTTATTCTCTTTATAGTATCAATTTCTATGATGAAGCCTTAGAAAATTTAAATAAATACTTAAAAAAATATCCAGCAAATAAAGATACAATTTACGCTGAATATTTGATTGCAATAATCTTTTTTGAACAAATCCAAGATGAAACTAAAGATGTAGAGCCAATTAATAAAGCAAAAGCTAAGATTGATTATTTTTTGCGAAAATATCCTGATAATGAATACGCTTTAGATTTAAAGTTTAAAAATGATTTGATAATTAATCAATTAGCAGCAAAAGAATTATATATAGCAAAATATTATATATCAGTTCAAAAATGGATACCTGCTATAAATAGATTAAAAGTAATTCTAGAAAAATACGATCAAACTATTTTTGTTGAAGAAGCTTTGTATAGACTCGTGGAAATAAATTATTTTATTGGTTTAAAAAAAGAAGCAAAAAAGTATGCATCAATTTTAGGTTATAATTATAATTCTAGTGAATGGCACGAACAATCTTATAAAATTTTGAATAAAGACTATAAATTACTTACAAAAGAAAAAATTAAGAAAAAAGATAATCTGATAAAAAAGATTATGAATAAAGTTAAATTTCGTTAAATAAAATGGAAAACAAGGACTCACTTATTAAGTACTTTAAAGAAAAAGTAAAAGAGATTAAAAAACATAATAATCTTTATTATAATTTCGATAAACCTAAAATAACAGACTCTGATTATGACAAGCTAAAAAAAGAAATTATAAGTTTAGAAGAAAATTACAAATTTTTAAAAGATCTCAAAATGTTAGATAATTTAGTAGGGGCAACCCCTACTAATAAATTTAATAAAATCAAACATGTAAGTCCTATGCTCTCTTTATCTAACGCCTTCAATAAAGAAAATATGCAAGATTTTATTAAAAAGATAAATAACTTTCTAAACATAAGTGATAAAAATATTGAACTAATTTCTGAACCTAAAATTGATGGTATATCAGCATCATTAACTTATAAAAATGGAATATTAGAAAGAGGATTATCAAGAGGTGATGGTGTAGTTGGTGAAGATATTTTAGAAAATTTAAAAACAATAAATAACATTCCTAAAAAGATTAGCGTAAAAGATCCACCAAGTTTACTAGAGATCCGCTGTGAGATTTTTATTGGTAAAGAAGAGTTTGCAAAAATCGAGGATAAATTTGCCAATCCAAGAAATGCTGCCGGTGGTTCACTTAGACAAAAAAATCCAAAAGATACAGCAAAAATACCATTGAAATATTTTGCTTACGGTTTTGGATCAATGAGTCCAATTAAATTTAATAAGCAATCTGAATTTTTAGCAAAAATAAAAGATTGGGGGTTTTCAGTAAATCCTCTTATTAAAACCTTAAAAGGAATTGATCAAATAGAGGGTCAACACAAAAAAATAGAAAATATTAGATCAACATTAGATTATGATATTGATGGTTTAGTTTACAAGATAAATGATTTAAATTTACAAACTAGACTTGGAAACACATCAAATTCCCCTAGATGGGCTATAGCGTATAAATTTTCAGCCGAGAAAGCTGTCACAAAAATAAAAAATATTATCATTCAAGTGGGCAGGACTGGAGCTATCACTCCTGTGGCTAAAGTAGAGCCAGTTACGGTTGGTGGAGTGGTTGTTTCTAATGCAACTTTACATAATGAGGATGAAATTGAAAGAAAAGACATTCGGATCGGAGATACAATAGTTATTCAGAGAGCTGGTGATGTAATACCCCAGGTAGTATCAGTCAATTTTTCAAAAAGAGACAAATACTCAAAAAAATTTCTTTTTCCTAAAAATTGTCTTTGCGGCGCAGAAACAAAAAAAGAAATTAGTAAAAGTACAAAAAAACACGATGCAGTTAGAAGATGTACAAAAGGTTACGACTGTAAATTTATCGCAAAAGAAAAATTGAAACATATTGTTTCAAAAGAAGCTTTTAATATTGATGGATTAGGAAAAAAAGTAATTGAACATTTTTGGGATTTAAACTTGATAAAAGAACCAGCAGATATTTTTGAATTGAATTATGACAAAATTAATGAGCTAGATGGATGGGGCGATCTATCTATTAATAATTTAAAAAAGGCTATTAAAAAATCACAGGTAATTTCATTAGAAAAATTTATTTTTTCTATAGGCATTAGACATATAGGACAAGAAAATGCAAAAATATTAGCAGGCTTTTTTAGTTCAATTAAAGAATTTAAAAAATTAATAGAACCTAGCAACAGAAAAAAAATTTTAATTAATTTAGTTGACCTTGATGGTATAGGAGAAACACAAATTAAGTCTATCGATAACTTTTTTTCTAATAAAACAAATATTATAATAATGAAAAATTTGATTAGCAAATTGAACATTCAAAATTATATTGCTCAAAAGAATGATGGGAAATTTTCAAATAAAAGATTGATGTTTACTGGTGGGTTTAAAAACATGAGTAGGTCTGAAGCAAAGTTAATTGCTGAGAAAAATGGAGGAAAAGTATTAGGATCTATTTCTAAGAAACTTGATTTTTTAATAATTGGAAGCTCAAAACCAACAAAAAAAAAAATTGAACAAGCAAAAAAACTTAATATTAAAATTATTTTAGAAAAAGACTGGAATAAAATTTTAAATAGCTGAACAAGCTTCTTTTAATTCTAATTTTTCAGTCTCATTCATAGATTTCCTAAGATTTTTAAAAACAGTCTTATGATAATTGTTAAGCCACTCTTTTTCTTTTTTATTAAGATTATCTTGAATAATTAAGTCTTTTTCTATGGGCGCCATTGTCAAATTTTCAAAACTCATTTTATTTTTATTCTTTCTAACATAAATAAGATTTTCGATACGTATACCAAATTTATTTTTTTCATAGTAACCAGGTTCATTAGATACAATCATGCCTTTTTGAAAATTAATGTTATTTTTTTTTGATATTGCTTGAGGCCCCTCGTGTACATTTAGATAATATCCAACCCCATGACCGGTTCCGTGAGCGTAATTTAATCCAATCTGTTTTAAATACTTTCTCGCACTATTATCAATTATTGCACCTGAGGTATTGTTCTTTAAGCTGTAATTAGCTACGGCAATATGCCCTTTTAGAACTCTAGTAAAAATATCTTTAATTCTTTTATTGGAATTTTTTAACGAGATTGTCCGAGTTACATCCGTTGTCCCAAATTCATACTGACCACCAGAGTCGACTAGATAAATGTCACCTTTCTTTAATTTTCTGTTAGTCTCCTTTGTAGCTTTATAATGAATTATTGCACCATTTGGTCCAGTTCCTGATATTGTTGGGAAACTTAAAAATTTGAAATTTTTATTTTTTTTTCTGAATTCAAATAATTTTTGAGAGGCGCTAATTTCAGTAATTTTTTTTTTATAAAAATTTTTCTTAAGCCAAAATAAATATTTTGTTAATGCAACCCCATCGTATATGTGAGCTTTTTTAATATTTTCTATTTCTTGTCTTCCTTTAATTGCCTTGAGAAAGTAGATTGGGTCGTGAAAATTGAGTATTTTATTATTTTCACGAATTTTGTTTTCAAAAAAATAAGAACAAGAATTGTAATCGATTATAAATTTTTGTTTTTTGATTTCTAAAAGAATCTTTGAGCATTTTTTGATATCTAAAAATTTGATCTTGTTGAAAAATTTTTTAAAGGGCGGTGATATTTTTCTCAAATCACAAAAAAACTTAATATTTTTATATTTATCAATCAAAATGTAACTATATGGTATTGGAGAATACTTTGTATCATGACCTCTTATATTTAATAACCAAGCATTATTTTCGCTTGCGGTTATAAATAAAAATTCAGCTTTTTTGTTTTTTAAAAATTTTGATACTTTGTTGATTTTAGATTTGTATCCTTCGCTAACTGACGTGTTTGGTAATTTAAAAAATTTACTCTTGTTTTTTATAACTTTTCTTTTCCAAATTTCATCGATTAAATTATTAGTGATAGGTTTAAATTTGCATTTATTTTT